>JGI1358J11329_10000306_pt1 | contig 44477 bp, 44 predicted proteins | sample Subgroupgradi54m_FD_11329 | JGI IMG/M metagenome (IMG submission 11329)
TATTGATATTAATTTTTATGATCGTCTCCTTGGACGGACTACTGCGGAAAAGATAGTAGATGAGGCGGGAACAGTTCTTGTATCAAATGGTACGCTCATGACAAAAGAGCATGTTCAATTACTGCGAACTGCACATATTGAGACGGCGCGTATTCGATCTATTTTAAGCTGTAAAACATTTAAAGGTCTTTGTCAAAAATGTTATGGAATAGATCTTGCATATAACTCACTCGTGAAATTAGGTACTGCGGTGGGAATTATCGCCGCACAAAGTCTTGGTGAGCCGGGAACACAGCTTACTATGCGTACGTTTCACACTGGTGGTGTAGCAGGACTGGATATTACACAGGGATTGCCACGCGTTGAAGAGCTATTTGAGGCGCGTATACCAAAAAATAGAGCGGTTATTACCGAGGTGAGCGGAAAGGTTTCACTTTCAGATAAACAAAAATCAATAGTAAGCGGTACAACCGGAAAAGAACTACTAAAAAGTGAATCTGGTCAGCGCACTGTGAGTATCACCTATGAGGGAACAGAGGAGGAGCTCTATAAACTTTCAAAACGCGCGGTACGTGAGAAAGAAGGAGGGGATGAGAAGAAAAAACGACCAACAAAAGTAAAAAAGGCGATAGAGATCCATGCAAAAGATGGTCAAGAGGTGCGCGAGGGTGCTATTCTTTGGGTGAATGAAGATGGTATTGAGATTACTGCCCGTCATGCTGGTGTTGTGCGTATAGAAAAGAATGTCATAAAAGTCATCATTTCTGCACATAATATAAAAGAATATATGATTCCTTCTGGTGCATACCTGACCGTGAAGGAGGGAGATCTTGTGGCTGCGGGAGATTTTCTTACCGAAGGAAGTGCTGACTTACAGGCGATGTATAAATATAGAGGCAAACATGAGACTCAAAAATTAGTAATTAGTGAAATCCAAAAAATCTATAGTTCACAGGGACAGAAGTTAAGTGATAAACATATTGAAATTATTGTCCGCCAGATGTTTTCTCGTGTGTATGTTTCTGATACTGGAGATACCGAGTTGTTATCGGGAGAGATTGTTGAGCTTTCAGAATTTTTGGAGGCAAATAGTGTCGCACGTGCGGGAGAAAAACAGGAGGCAAAGGGACAAGAGCTTCTTATGGGAATTACTAAAGCGTCACTTTCTACACGCAGTTGGCTCTCTGCGGCCTCCTTCCAAGAAACCGCTCGCGTTCTTATCAATGCGGCTATCACAGGGAAACCAGATCGCTTAGAGGGACTGAAAGAAAATGTTATTATTGGTAGACTCATACCAGTAGGAACTGGGTATCGTGTACGAGAAAAAAAATAGCATGAATGAATAAAAAAATAAGAAAAACGCGCGAATATTTTGCGCGTTTTTTCTATTCAAAAGAAAGAAAATATGATATACTTGCAAAAGATAGTGAATTGTCCACACCCATGAAAAAGAAGGAGAAATATTCACCACAAAGCCGTTCGTCTTCCCTTAGTCAGAAGGCGTTTTTTCGTATGCTCGGAGAGCATATTACGCCGGAGGTCAGGCGCGGTATTATCATTATTTTTTTTCTTACGCTTGGTATCATTTTTTCATTGAGTCTTATGGGACTCACTGGTAGAGCGGGAATATGGATCGCGCATTGGCTTGGCATCCTTTTTGGTGTGACAAAATTTTTCGTCCCTGTTGCTATTGTACTTTTTGGCATTTTTTTTCTTAAAAAGGAGTCACAGCAACTTCATGCGGTGCATGTGATAGGTTTTGGTATCGCGCTCTCTACGTTTACCGCTTTTTGGCATATAGGATATACGCCAGAAGAGGCACTTCATGTCGCATTGCAGGGGAATGGCGGCGGAATCATTGGATATTTTTTATCGTACTCTCTTCAGATGGTTCTTGGATTCTGGGGAGCTCTTGTCATACTTGTCGCAATTTTTATGAGTGCCTTGCTTATTGTGTGCAACCTCTCATTGGGAGAAATATTCAAACGTATAAGTGAAGCCTGTCGTAGTTGTATACGACTGCCTATTTTTTGGCAGGCACAGGAAAAACATATAGTACTTGATACTGACATGCGAGCAGATCAGCAAGAAACGCCCCCGCTTATTCAGTTACCGGATTTTTCAAAACGCACTATTCAATTTATTGAGCAAAAAATATCAAAAAAGAAGAATGAAGAAAAAACAAAAGAACCAGAACTTGAGGTGCTTCAGTCAAAAAAACAACAAAAAATAAATCTCTCTTTAGATCTTTTAAAAAATGTCGCGTATGATCCGCAAAGTGTTGATATAAAAAATAAGAAAATTGTTCTTCAACGGACGCTTGAGAATTTTGGTATTCCTGTTGAGATGGGAGAGGTGAACGTTGGTCCTACCGTTACGCAATTTACCCTCAAACCAGCAGAGGGAGTGAAGCTCGCATCACTTACCGCACTTCACAATGATCTCGCGCTCGCGCTTGCCGCGCACCCTATTCGTATAGAGGCGCCTATTCCGGGCAAGTCATTGGTGGGTATTGAGGTACCAAATCAGAAGGTTGCGCTTGTTACGTTGCGCCAAATTTTGGAATCAGAAGAATTTCACAAACGAAAAAATAACATGCATATTGTACTCGGAAAAGATGTTTCAGGAAAACCGTGGCTCGCGAATGTCATCTCTATGCCACATCTTCTGATTGCCGGATCAACCGGATCTGGAAAGACGGTGTGTATCAATACCGTTATCATGAGTTTATTATTTCAGAATGGTCCAGATGAATTAAAATTTATCCTCATTGATCCAAAACGCGTGGAGCTTCCTTGCTATAATGATATTCCGCATCTTATCACGCCGGTTATTACTGATGTGAAAAAAACTATCAATGCGTTGCGTTGGTCAGTAAAAGAGATGGAGCGCAGATTTGATTTTCTTTCAAAATACAGCAAACGAAATATTACAGAATATAATGCGGCGTATAAAGAAAAACTACCGTATATTGTGATTGTTATTGACGAACTTGCAGATATTATGGCGACAGCTGGACCAGAGGCGGAGAGTCTTATTATCCGCCTCGCGCAAATGGCACGCGCCGTTGGGATCCATCTCGTATTGGCAACTCAACGACCATCAGTTGATGTGATTACCGGTCTCATTAAGGCAAATATTACCTCACGTATCGCATTTGCCGTCGCCTCACAGATGGATTCACGGACTATTCTTGATTGTCCGGGCGCGGAACGGCTTATTGGTCGTGGTGATATGTTGTTTATTTCTGCGGAGCTTTCAAAACCGGTTCGTATTCAGGGATCGTTTGTATCTGATGAGGAGATCGAGCGTGTCGTCTCTGTATTGAAAGAAAGCGGTACTCCTTCCTATGAAGAGGGCGTTACGGATAGAGTTGGCAACAGTAATGGAAATGCTATGAGTACCGTTGGCGATGAAGATGAAAATGACGGAGATGACCTCTTACCGGAGGCGCTCGCGCTGATTCTTCAGGCAAAAAAAGCATCAGCCTCATTACTCCAGCGTCGTTTACGTGTAGGATACGCACGCGCTGCTCGGCTTCTTGACCTCTTAGAAGCACAGGGATATATTGGTCCCGCTGACGGTGCGAAACCTCGTCAAGTATTTGCAAAAGGAGATCATGAACAAGAATATAGTCCAGAAGATGGAGGAGGAATCGAAGAAGACACCGAGCGAACATATTTTTAACTCACTCTTGCCTTTTTCTCTTTATTTTCTTACAATAAGAGAAAGAGAATTTTTCTATGAATCATATCAAAAAAAATACGGTATGTGCATCTAAAAGTATTGGAGATACTTTGAGACATGCGAGAGAGCAATACGGATTACGATTGGAAGATATAGAGGAGGTGTTGTGTATTCAAAAAAAGAATTTGGAGCACCTGGAACAAAATGCATTTTTTAATATTCCCGAAACACTGTATCGCGAACTTTTTTTAAAAACATACAGTACATATCTTGGGTTACATTGGGATCAGATTCGCATACAGTATCAGCAAGAATGTGGACTGACTAGCACTATGCAAACTTCGCATACAGAGACGCATCCACGCATGCGTATTCGCACATCGTCATTTTGGATTGCACCTAAGATTGTTAGAAATACTCTTTTAACGCTCTGCATTGGTGGTGGATTTTTGTATATTATATTTTTTGGGTATACCGCATTTCAAGCGCCGAAACTCGTTATTTTTCACCCTCAAACAGAATTTTCTTCAACTGGTAGTGAGCAAATCCTTGTTGCCGGGCAGACAAAAAAAGAGGCGCATCTCACGATCAATGGTCAGCCAGTGATAAAAAAACAAGATGGGACATTTTCACAGGAGGTATCGCTCAATAAGGGGCTGAATATTATTACCGTTACCGTCTCAAAAAAATTTAGCAGACCGCAAAGCGTGACACGAAAAGTACTATTTGAACAACACGATGAGAAGTATAGCTATACACAATAATTCGTAAAGAGATAGATATGACGTCATATGAGGAATACGAGAAATTGTCAGACAAGGGCCGTGAAAAAGCAGTCCGTGAGGCGATTGATCAGATAAAAGATCGGTTTGGAGATGGTGCGATTATGAAGCTTGGAGAGGCAAAAAACATGAACGTAGAGACCGTTTCAACAGGATGTCTCTCATTGGACATCGCGCTTGGTGTTGGTGGTGTGCCACGGGGCCGTGTTATTGAGATTTATGGTCCGGAATCATCAGGAAAAACAACACTAGCTCAACACATTATTGCGCAAGTCCAAAAAGAGGGAGGAGTGGCGGCATTTGTTGACGCAGAGCACGCGTTGGATCCGGATTACGCACGCAGACTTGGTATTGATATCAATGAGATGCTCATCTCTCAACCAGATAATGGAGAGCAGGCGTTAGAAATTGTAGAGACGCTCGTCCGGTCAAACGCGGTGGATGTAGTTGTCATTGATTCGGTCGCCGCCCTGACACCAAAAGCGGAAATAGAGGGAGATATTGGTGACTCACATATGGGACTTCAGGCACGGCTTATGAGTCAGGCTCTTCGCAAATTGACCGCTATTGTAAGTAAGACAAAGACTATCGTAGTATTCATCAATCAAACACGACAAAAGATTGGTGTATATTTTGGCAATCCGGAAACTACTACTGGCGGTATGGCTCTGAAATTTTATTCATCGGTACGTATAGAGGTTCGCAGGTCCGCAAATATTAAACAAGGGGAAAAAATTATTGGGAACAGAACAAAGGTAAAAATTGTTAAAAATAAAGTCGCGCCGCCCTTTAAGACGACAGAGTTTGATATTATGTACAATGAGGGTATCTCTATCGCTGGAGATATATTGGATATCGCGACTGAATATAAAATACTTGGGAAAACAGGAAACACATACGTGTTTGGAGAGACAAAGCTTGGCGTTGGTAGAGAAAATGCAAAGACATTTTTAGCGGCGAATGCAGAGATGATGACACGTCTTCGTGGGTTAGTTTTTGATGCCGCGAGGAGTGGCGAGGAGCGATTGCCCATTCGTGCGTCTGCTGATGCAGATGAATCAGATTCACTTGGGGAGGATCAAAAATAGAGAACTCTATTATGTATTAAAAAATCCGGATGTACACCGGATTTTTTAATACATGTAATTATTTCTACGCTCGTTCTACATATTCTAGTGTTTCGGTATTCACTCGTACCATCTCTCCCTCTTTTATGAAGAGGGGAACATTGATTGTGAGGCCGGTCTCGAGTGTGACTTGCTTTGTTACATTGCCAGATGAGTCACCTCGGATACCCGGTGGTGCGCTTGTTACCTTAAGATCAATTTTTGGAGGAAGACTAATAGTAATAGGCTGTTCTTTAAAATAAAGAACCTCTACCTGCATTCCTTCTTTGAGAAGTTTATTTCGTTCACCAAGAATTTCTTTATCAACACAAACCTGTTCATAAGACTCCGAGTCCATAAAATAGATTCCACGGTCATCGCTGTACAGATAGTCTGCTCGTTTTTTTTCAAGGTCAGCCTCCTCAACACGATCGCCAGGCTTAAAACTAATTTCAACAACTTTACTCGTAACAAGATTTCGTAGTTTTGTTTGCATGACCGGCTTACGTTGTTGGCAACGCATGAAATTTGCAGAAATAACTTGGCATGGTTCTCCATGCACAAGTACATGAACGCCAACACGTATTGAGTTGAGAGAGGGGAGGACTGCCATGGAGTAGTGGTTTATTGTATGACAAAGGGGAGAAGCGCCATAATACGTGCTCGCTTGATTGCATGAGCAAGTTTTCGTTGATGCATGGCACAGGTGCCACTGCGTCTGCGTGGAGCAATTTTTCCGTATGATGATATAAATCTTCGTAAAAGTTGGGCTTCTTTGTAATCAATCTCTTCTTGCGCATGTACGCAAAAATAGCAATCTTTTTTCTTGAGCTGTTGTTTTTGTGGAGCTGCCATAGAGATACAATATGTTAGAATGGTATTTCTTCAATGATGTGTTCTTCTTCTTGTGGCTCCTGTTTTTGTGGTGCTTGACCTGAAGGAGAGGGGGTGAATGGTTTTTGTCCTTGTCCGGAGGGAGAGTCAAGAATAATCATATTTTCCGCAATAACTTCTGTTGTATACTTTTTTATTTGATCTTGTCCTACCCAGTCACGCGTCTGGAGACGTCCCTCAATATATGCGCGTCGTCCTTTTACAAGATACTGACTGCAAATTTCCGCAAGTTTTCCCCATGCAACGATAGAATGAAATTCTGATCGTTCTTGTTTTTGACCAGCCGCATCAGTAAAAACGCGATTTGTGGCGAGTGAAAACGAGGTAACATTTTGACCGCTTGGCGTTGAGCGTAGTTCAGGATTTTTTGTAAGCCGTCCGATAAGCATGACTTTATTCAGATCCATATAGATAATACGAAGAATTAAAGAATCGTGTTATTAAGGATTTCGTCAAGTTTTTTATCAAGATCTTCGTAGGTGACCTTTTTCTGTTTTTTCTTGTTTTCAATAGGTTCTGACGGTGATTCTTCTGGAGAGGCGCTAATCGCAACGTCAAGATCAAGCGCTGATACGGGAGTAACTTTATCTTCTTTTTCTGGCGCATTTGGTGTGTATGTTGTTTCAAGAGGCACTTGCATTATCGGGGAAGATGGAGCGGGTGTATATTCAGGAGTCGGTGGGGGGGTGGTATGCGTAAAAACAGGAGCTGGCGTTGGAACAGCGGGAGAGGCGGAAATTTTTTGTTCTTTTCGCTCGGGTTCTTTTTCCTTTGGTGCTCCTATTTTTTCTTTGCGGACAATTTGATAACGAATGATCTCGTTGGTATGTCGCATCTCCGTGTCAATGGATTTGAGGATACCTGCATCGCAATCAAACTCTATAAGAACGTATGTTCCGTACGAGTGGTGTGCAATGGGATATGCGAGTTTTTTTCGTTCAAGATTTTGTGAATAATGGAATACGGTCGCATATTTTTTGACAGTTTCTTCTAGTGTATGAAGAAGAGTCGCCGCTTCAGGTTCCGCGTATTTCCCACTAATAATGGCAAGAAGTTCGTAATGATTCATAGATATACATCAAATAAAAAATAGATACTTGGAAAACCAAAAATAAAGGCTTACCAAGAGTATATCAAAAGAACAAAAAAATTGCAAGAGCCATGATCTATAGGGTCTTTAGAGTGATTTTTGCTTAAAAAAGAGCGAAATATCTTCTCTTGAAACTCCTCCAAACAGTATAATTGCTCCAATATATACTCCGGTTGCTAAAAGAATAGTAAGGATAATGTACCCCTTGAAAAGGAAAAGGAATACCGCCATGATAAGCGATGCGCAAAGCGCCTTTCCAAGAAAAAGAAGAGAGAGTGAGATACGTGTTTTTTTGGTGAAAATAAGGAACGCGAAGAGTAAAATACTACATTCAGAGATGACGGTCATCCACGCCGCTCCCCAGTAAGAATACGTAGGAATAGTAATGAGATATCCTCCTACGCCAATAATGGCACCGGCAATATATCCCCAAAGCATTGTTTTTTGTTTGTTGATAATATTGATAATACTTCCAAAGAGAACACTCAAAAAGATAGCACCAACCGCAAGAATAAGAATTTTAAGTATATCACCTGATTGTTCAAAGTCTGGCCCCGCAATCATAACCATGAGAGGACGTGCGAGGAAAAGAGTTCCAACTACGAGCGGGGTTGCGACGAGGACGAGAAAATCAAATGATTTTTGGACATATTTTTTGAATCGTGGCATATCATGTTGTGTCCATGACGTTGAGTAGCTTCCAAGGGTCAGGCCGATAAAAAGAAATGGTAAACCCATAAGAACTTGGACTACGTTGTACGCGGCGCCATACATACCAACTTCAGCTTGTGAGCGAGTAAGTGAGAGTATCAAAGAGTCCGCCTTCATGTATGCGATATTAAAAATAATTGACGCTCCAATAGGCCAGCTACGTTTTAAAATATCTTTCCAGAGTTGCCAGTCACACGCGAGGCGAACACGCGTATGACGACCACTCCATATATGAAGTATGAGAACCTGTACGAGATTGTTTAGGGAGATGACAATAAGAATAAAAAAGAATCCTTTATTAAAAGTTGCTCCATAAAGAATGCCCCCAATGGTAATAACGCGCCCAACTATATCTGCAAGTACAGGAACAAGCATTTTTAGATGTACTTGATAAATCACCGTATACATCTGAATAAGGGATGAAAAGAGAATGGAGGTGGTGGTAATGGCAATACCAATTTTTATTTCAAGAGAATAGGGAAAGAAAAGTGCGATGAGTGGTGCGATGCCAAGAAAGAAAATGCCCATAACGAGCCTGAATGTAAAAATATTTTGAAAACTTTTTTCTGGATCGTATTTTTTTTCAGACATGAGCTGAATAGCCACAAGAGATAGACCAAAGTCTGCAAAAATGCCAAAGAAATTCAAAAATGCCATGACCGTAGTAAATTGTCCAAATCCCTCTTGGCCAAGGTAGCGCGCCATCACGCCAAACGCGACAACGCCAAGGAGCACGCTTATTATTCGCGTAAAGATCTGCATGATAGTATTGGAAAGTATTTTCTTTTTAAGAGACATATTTCTATTGGAGAAATATCTGAAGGGGATTAGTAAGACGTCAAATAATACTCCGTATGAGTATCAAAAGACTATGACTATTGTCGCACGCACCTACGAAAAATATCATATTGGTAGAAGTATAAAATATGCAAATGAGCATTTTTACCACTCCAATGCTCCACCGACTTTGTATTCCGTGACGCGTGTTTCAAAAAAATTCTTTTCTTTTGAAATATCTATCGCCTCGGACATCCATGGAAATGGATTCTCACAATTATATTGTGTGGGAAGTCCTATTCGCTCAAGACGCCTATCTGCGATGTGTTCAATATATTGTTTGAATCCGGTCGCATTCATGCCAAAGATGCCTGTTGGGAAAACTTCTGTTGCAAATGTATATTCCAATACGACGGCACGGCGAATGAGGTCTACTATGTGATCTTGGAAATCTTTTGTCCAAAGCTCCGGTTGTTCCTCCTTGATGCTATTAATGACGTTGATACCAAAATTGAGATGTTGGGACTCATCGCGCATAATATATTGGATCTGCTCCGCTGATCCGGTTAATTTGTTTTGTCGCTGAAAACCAAACATAACGGCAAAGGAGCTATAGAAGAAAATGCCTTCCATAATAATCGCGAAGGCGATCCAGTTTTCCAGAAACTTTTGATCATTTGCGAACGTACCAGTCTTAAAACTGGCATCAAAAATACCGTCGTTAAGAGCAAGTATGAGATTATCTTTATTATAGATCGCCTCTATCTCGCGATACATATTGAATATCTTTGACTCATCCATACCAAGTGACTCCACAATGTATTGATACGAGTGCGTGTGATTTGCCTCTTCATATCCTTGTCGGAGGAGATACATGCGTACCTCGGGAGAGGTCACATGCTTGTAGAGGGCGAGGACGACATTATTTGCCGCGATAGAATCTGCGGTAGTAAAAAAGCCGAGTACCGTCTCAAATGCTTTTCGCTCATCTTCTGAAAGAAGCGTTGCGTGTTTCCATTGTTCTATATCCTTTTGCATGGAAATTTCTGTGGGAAGCCAGTGATTTGCATTCGCCACGTTGTATGCCTCCCATGCGAATGTATGACGCATCGGGTAGAGTTGCATCACATCGGCATCTCCACCATTGATAATACGTCGCTTGTTTATGTCTACAGGTTTTGCTCCAATAGTAATTGGCATATGTATGAAGTTAGTATTTCTTAATATTGGATATACTAGTACTTTTATCCTTCGCATGATTCACAGATCCCCACCTCTTCTCCCGCCATGACACGCGCCAGATGCTCATTTGAAATCTCTGGACTTTTTTTAGCTGAGCTCTGTTCACGAATATGAGTAGAGCCGAATTCTTTCGTACTCACTGTGGATTTTTCTACCTGTGAGGCTCCAAGAGTACGAAGATAATATGTTGTTTTGAGCCCCATATTCCATGCGTGGAAATAGAGTTCAGATAAATCTTTGCCGGATGTGCTGTGGAAGAAAATGTTGAGCGATTGTGACTGGTCAATCCATTTACCACGTCGCGCCGCGGCGTCAATCAGCCATTTTTGATCAATCTCAAAAACTTCTTTGAATCTTTTTTTAATATCTGATGGAATTTCAATAATTTTTTGAATACTTCCGTCGTGGTATTTTATTTTATTCAGTATGTCAGTGTTCCAAAGGCCTACTTTTTTTAGCGCATGGACTAAGTAGGTATTGAGTACGAGAAAGTCTCCCTCTTTATTTGACTTTACATAAATATTTTTATAAATCGGCTCAACACAAGGAACACATCCAACAAGATTTGCCGTACTTGCAGTAGGGGCGATTGCCATAGTATTGGAATTTCGCATACCATATTTTTTTATGGATTCTCGCACAGGTGTCCAGTCTAGTTTTCCTCCTCTTTCAATTGGTATAGTCTCACCACGTTCTTGCGCGAGAAGATCCAGAGTGTCTTGAGGAAGAATATCGCGGTCCCACTTAGAACCTTTATACGTTGGATAGACCCCTCGTTCTTTCGCGAGTTCGGAAGATGCCAAGATGGCATAAAAGGCGACAATCTCCATGGATTCGTCTGCAAAGGCAACCGCTTGGTTAGAGTCAAAATCAATGCCAAGCTGATAGAGAGCGTCATGATATCCTCGGATACCCAATCCTACTGGTCTATGTCGCATATTACTGCGTCGCGCATCTTCGGTCGCGTAAAAATTGATATCAATGACATTATCCAACATACGTAGTGCGATCTTTGTCACTCGTCCGATAAGTTCCGTATCTAGTTTTCCGTCTTTGATAAATTTTGCAAAATTGAGTGATCCCAAATTGCATACCGCAGTTTCATTCGGTGAGGTATTGAGCGTGATTTCCGTACAGAGATTTGAGTTGTGTACGACGCCAATATGATCTTGGGGAGAGCGGACATTGCACGGATCTTTCCATGTGATCCATGGATGTCCCGTCTCAAAAAGCATCGCGAGTATTTTTTTCCAGAGATCCATCGCGGGAATTCTTTTCCAAAGTTTCATGCCACCCGTATCAGCAATCTTTTCATATTCACAATATCGTTCCTCAAACTTCTTTCCGTATATTTCGTGAAGATCGGGAACTTCTTCCGGACTAAAAAGCGTCCAGGTGCCATGTTCTCTGACACGCTTCATAAAAAGATCAGGAATCCAATTGGAAGTATTGATATCATGTGTTCGTCGCCGTTCGTCGCCGGTATTTTTACGAAGCTCAATAAAATCTTCAATATCCATGTGCCATGTTTCCAGATACACGCATCCCGCGCCACGGCGTTTGCCACTTCTATTGATAGAGACATTGATATCATTAGCAATCTTGAGAAAAGGAATGAGTCCTTGACTGTTGACTCCGGTACCTTCAATCGCCGCTCCGGTAGCACGTACGGGTGTCCATGACGTTCCCGTTCCTCCGGACCATTTGAGATATTGCGCGTTGTCAGCGTGTGTTTTGAAGATACCCTCAAGCGAATCAGGGACGACATTCAAAAAACAGTTTGAAAGTTGAGCTTTTTTTGTTCCAGCCGCAAACAGCGTCCGTCCACCGGGGGTATAATAAAAATTGGATAGAACATCATAAAACTCACGAGCGACGCGCTCGCGATCCTCTTTATTCTCTCCTATTGCCGTGCCCATTGCGATACGCATCCAAAACATTTGTGGTGTCTCAATAGTTTTTTTTGTCACCGGGTCTTCCATGAGATATCTGGAGACGAGAATTTCAAGTCCCATGTATTCAAATAAGTCATCATTTTCCAAAATAAAACTTGAGGCGATTTTTTCCAGATCAAATTCACGCATGCGTGAGTCAAGAAGTCCACGGTCTACCGCGTTTTCTATATTTTGAACAAACACCCTCGCAGTGACCTCTTTGAGACGTGTATAATCCATATTGACCTCAAACACATCCTCGTAGACTTTTGCGAGAAGAAGTCGCGCCGCTACTTTTGAATATACAGGATCCCGTTCTATCATGGACCGCATAGTCATGATGAGGGTACGGGTAACATCTTGTGTGGTGATCCCATCATATACCTCTCTCTGACACTGCTTGATAATCATCTCAATATCTATGTCATTCTCATAATTTTTTGTATGGCGTAAAAGAGTTTTTCTTATTTTTTCTAGATCGAAGCGTTCCTTCACGCCATTTTTTTTCGTGACAAAAAGTGTGCCTTCCTCAATTTTTTCTATTACTTCCTCCTTTTTTTTCTCACGGATTTTTGTATGTTCATAGCGATAAATGATATACGCGCGCGCAACACGGAAAAATCCCTTATGCACGATCATGTGTTCAACAGAATCTTGGACATCTTCTACACTTAGTTGTTTGTTGAAGAATTTTTGAGATAGCTCTGCAATAACATCATCCACCATTAGAGCCAGAAATGCCGGCTCGCATGTGACTTCTGTCTCATCAAAAGCTTTTTTGATAGCCTGCTCTATACGCAATCTATCAAAATCAACGATCGCGCCATTTCTTTTTTTGATTTTTAAAAATAGCATAGGAATAAAAAATAGTTTTTAATAATATTTTATTTTAGGAGTGAAAGAAAAACAGATCTTTCCACTGATCCGTTTTTGTATACGTGCATAAACGCAGAAGATGAACGATCCCCACAGAGGGATGTGCGGATATCTTGATTCGCAACAGGATTTTAACATACTTTGAGAGTATGATATAGAGATATTTTGTTGATAACTTTTTTCGTCTTATATGGTGCATCATAGTAAGTCATGGTTTAGGTGATCCCATTGACAAAATTGTGAAATTATGCTATACTCCCTTCATTGATGTATTATTTAAAACTATGCATATTTACGACATTTTTCACACTCTTTCTGAGCTAAATGGCTCTGATGTTCATCTCATCGCGGGCAAATGCCCAGTATTTCGCGTACAGGGTATTTTGCGCGAACAAGAGCAATTTCCGATACTATCAAGCGAGGATATCCAGTTATTGGTATGTGCAGTGCTTAATGAACAGAAAAAAGACGTTTTAGAAAAAACAAAAGAACTGGACTTTGCGTGTCAGACGGATGACGGGAGTCGTTTCCGCGTGAGCGTGTTTTTGGAGAAAGGAAATTGCAGTGTGGTCGCGCGGAGAATTCCAAAAGATATTCCAAATATAGATGAGCTGGGATTATCAGAGAATGTCCGTCATTTTGTGGGCGCGAAGTCAGGACTTGTACTCATCACTGGTCAGACGGGACAGGGGAAATCTACTACGCTCGCCGCAATCATTGATCATATCAATAAAAATAGAGCGGAGCATATTATTACCTTTGAGGATCCTGTTGAGTTTATTTTTCCCTCTGAAAAATCATATATTAAACAGCGTGAGCTGGGACAAGATTTTCTCTCATTTTCAGATGCGCTCAAACATGTGGTGCGTCATGATCCAAACGTGATCGTAGTAGGGGAGATTCGCGATCATGAAACTATGGTCACGGCGATGACACTTGCGGAAACCGGACATTTGGTATTTTCTACGCTCCATACGGGGAGTGCGGCGCAAACCATTCATCGTATCATTGATATGTTTCCAGAAGGACAGCAAAATCAAATACGGGGACAACTTGCGCTGACACTGCGAGGTGTTATTTCCCAAAAACTCATTTCCGCAAAAAATGGTGGGCGCGTAGCCGCTCGTGAGGTGCTTATAAATACTCCAGCTATTGCCACGCTGATTCGGGACAATAAAATAGAGCAGATACCCGCGCTTATTCAGATAAATAGTGATATTGGTATGGTTCCGTTTGAGCGAAGTCTCACGAATTTGTATACGAAAGGTGAAATTTCAGAAGAAGAGCTGGCTACTTATCTGGATGATATGAAAAAACGCTAAAGACTTTTGCATGATAAAAATAAAATAGCCGCCCCATAGGCGGTTGTTTTATTTAGGGTATTCGCTATACTACGCAGTGACACATGCCCTTGTCGTTCAACGGATAGGACACCAGGCTTCGAACCTGGGAATGGGGGTTCGATTCCCTCCGGGGGCACCAACAACAAACTAATTGGTTTTTTCAAAGCCAGAATTTTTTAAATAATTATTTTCTAAAAAAAGATAAAGCCGGGGACCTTTGTGGTGGTCAACCCGGCTATTGGCTTTATCTATGTGTGGACGGAGGTGCGTTCACCTCATCTCACGTACATAGACCAACCTCGTTACCTTTGCGCTGTATATACGCGCATGATTACTGCCACACCTTCTGACTTACTCTTCTCCTCCTCTCTATCCTATGAAATCAGATTTGAGTGTAACAGTATGAACATGAAAGAAGAGAAAGAGATGTCTTTCCCTAAAATCCGCCGGCTCAAGGACATGCGCCTTGAGCCTAAAGCGAAACTCATTCTCTACAGAGAGTGAGTGTTGTCCCGTCTTCTTGGCTCTGGTGAGCTAGTTGACGGGCATGGCCACAGCACGACCCACGCCGCCGGGAGTAGCAGTGCTGCTACCCACGTGCGAGGGGGCGTGATGGTTGCCGGAGGGAGCGCGGTTGGAGGAGGGAATACCGTGAGTCTTGTTGTTGATGCAAGTCTCGACGGAGGTTCCCACGTTCTGACAGAGCTCGTCCAGCTTGGGCTGGAGCTTGTTCCAGTGCTGGTATTCCCGGATCTGGAGCGAAGCCCCCGTATCCAGGTTCTCGAGCATGGACTTGACGTCGCGATCCTGGAGGGAGTCGACGCGCGCCTTGTTGCCGGTGATCCTGTTGAGGGTGTTGATCACCGTCACCTTGAGCGCCGCCTCATTCCCTACGTCCAGGAGTCCGAAGACCGAGTCCAGTCCCAGAACGCGATTTGCGCCCATGGTGAGGAGGGTCTTGCTGGCGTCCTGAGCCGACATGTTGGTGCCCAGCGCCTTTTGAGTCTCCTCCGGAAGGTTCTGGTACCAGTTGTTCTTCACCGCCTTGACCGCCTTGATGGCGTTCTTGGCTGCGTTGGTCTGGTCCGCGGATGGCTTCTGGAAGCCCAAGAAGCCGGCATCGTGGCGGAGCTTCTTGCGCAGGCCGCTCTGCTTGGAGACGGTGTTGGAGAAGTTTCCAAACATCTCCACGAGGAAGGGGATATTGGCTTGGCCGCGGCCGCCATAGATGCGACCGTCCACGGTGGTGTCAGAGTAGGTCCGAGGATTCTGATTGCTCATTGAGCACCTTTCTGTGTGGTACATACGTGTACCTATAGTTGAAACATTTACGTTTCAACCTGGGAACACGTTTTTTTGGTAACGAAGTTGTCAAGTTTCGAATTGTCGAGTCCGGCATACGCGATCCGTCGCATATGTCACCATCCAAAATCTGAAGACCGAAACATCGATAGTGTATAGACTAATGTATAGTGATGAATCCGTCAAGAGATAAACTGTGGATAATTTTTTGTAGTATCTTATTTCCTTATAATTATAATGAAATAAATTCATTTAAAAATATAATTCCTTACTTTTTCATAAGTAAGGAATTATATAAAAGTAATGTGTATGACGGTATCATGACGTACTTGCACAGAGCGTATGGTAGGTGTATACTTTGCATATGCGAGATGTATATATAAAAAAATATGAACACCATCTATCAAGCCACGGTGACGAGTAAAGGTCAGATCACAATTCCCAAAAAACTTCGGGATCATCTTGGTATACGTACTACCGGAAAAATCATCTTAGAGCCGCTCTTGGGTCAGAAGAGTGTTATCATACGCTCAACTGTTGATTTTTTTGATGTTGCGAACCGTGTGTCGCAGCGTCTCAAGCGCCTTAAGCGTATTGATTCTCATAAAGCTCGGCATAGATAAATACGAGATAATAGTATGAAAAAGATCAGTTATTTTTTGGACACCACCATTTTTTTAGAGGCGTTGATTTCCAAAGACTCAAAGCGCGCGCGTGAATGCCGTCTCTTATTAAGACGGATCAGCAGTGAGGGATATATTGAGGCGTGGACGTCGTCATTGGTGATTGCGGAGGTTGAGCTTATTTGCGAACGAGTATATCACCTGGAACGGAAAGAAATAGATGAGACTGTTCGGGGAATACTCGGTATGCGAAATGTAAAAATTGTTCAGCGAGTGAATATTCATGGCGCGCTTGAGCTCTATGAACGCTATAAAACAACATTTATTGATGCGCTTGTCGTCTCAAACGCACTTCTTATCAGTGAGCATCCCTGTATTATCTCCTATGATAAAGATTTTGATAAGATGGGTATCAGACGGGTTGAGCCAAAAGATGTCATTGGGATAGCGGCGGTGAGGCCAAAAAAACGGCCTACTTCATAAGAAAAACTTCCCACGCTATCCTAAAATATAGGCAAACATAAGCGGAGCGACAATCGTCGCATCGGACTCAATGATGAATGAGGGGGTATGTACGTCAAGCTTTCCCCACGTGATTTTTTCATTTGGGACGGCTCCACTATACGAGCCATAGGAGGTGGTGCTATCAGAAATCTGACAAAAATAATCCCAATATTTAACCTGTTTTTTAAGATCTTGACTGATAAGCGGAACAACACAAATAGGAAAATCCCCCGCAATACCTCCGCCAATCTGGAAAAACCCAAGCGTCGTATCTTTTGTAATATCTTGATACCACTGGATGAGAAATGCCATCGTCTCGGGGCCGGTCTTTACTATATGATATCCAGATACATCTCCCTTTATGACATTGGCAACAAACATATTACCCAGCGTAGAATCTTCCCAACCGGGGACAAAAATTGGCATATTTTTTTCACAGGCTGCTATGAGCCATGAATCTTTTGTGTCTATCTGGTAGTGCTCCTTTACGAGTTCTTCGCGGATAAGCTGGTACATGTATTCATAGGGGAAGAAGCGTTCACCCGCCTTGTCAGCACGTTGCCAGAGCGTAAGTACCGCTCGTTCAATCCTGCGCATCGCCTCCTCTTCAGGAATGCAGGTATCCGTAACGCGATTCATCGCATTATCACGAAGAACCGCCTCATCTTGTGGTGTGAGGTCGCGGTAATTTGGTATGCGCTTGTAGCTATTGTGGGCTACGAGATTGAAAATATCTTCCTCAAGGTTTGCGCCAGTGCAGGTGATGGCGTGTACTTTTTCTTGCCGAATCATCTCTGCCAGTGAAAGACCAAGTTCCGCAGTACTCATAGCGCCAGCAAGCGTTATCATCATCTTTCCGCCACCCTCTAAATGATGCATGTACGCTTCGGAAGCATCTACTACAACGGCCGCATTAAAATGACGAAAGTGATGTTTGATAAATTTTTTGACAGCATTGGCATCTGTTTGAATCTGGGTAGGAGCATCCATAGGTGGTACATTACGTTTTTTAAAAAATAAAAAAATACGCAGAGCATAAATCTATGATAGCATAAGACATTATCCTTGCAAATTTCAAGAAGAGATAGTACTATTATCCTATAAATGTATATGGGCCGCTAGCTCAATTGGCAGAGCAGATCCCTCTTAAGGATAAGGTTCTGGGTCCGAGTCCCAGGCGGCCCAAAAAAAAGAACAGATATTCTCTGTTCTTTTTTTGTTGGATATAGTCGGGCTATTTCTTTTTTTGTGTTACTTTATTTTTTTGAGGAGCTTTTGCTTTTGTAGGCGCGACTTTTTTTATCTCAACATTTTTTATTTCATCTTTGGCTGGTCTTGAAGAGGTGTTGGATGATTTTTGAGATACGGTTGGTAGTGTGTCAGTTGTGCGAGCTGATGTTTTTTTATCTGTCGCTAAGACATTTTTTGCCTCTTCTGTTTGTATCTTTTCAAAATACTCTTGCAGTACTTTTTCTCTCTTTACCGTTAAACTTTCTTTCACCTCATCTTTTTTTATTTCAGGAAGCGGTTTTACTTCGGGAACTATTTCTTTTTTTTCTTCAGCTGGTACGGACTTTTTTACCTCTTTTATTTCCAAGGGAGGTTCCGTGGGAAGTGTTTTGATATCTTTTTTTTGTAAAGGCTCATCTTTCGCCTTTGGCGTCGCATCTATAGGTACGGCCGTTATACCGTCCGATCCAATGATAGATAAAGAGGAATTTCGTGAGCTGTTTATAGTGGTAGTACCGGCAGATGATTTTGCTCCGTCAACCGTAACAGAGCCTATGAACGTTGTGCCAGAAGGATCTTCTGTTTTTTTGGATATCTCTTTTCCATCAAGACCGAAGAGTTTAATATTTTTTATATCAGGATTAAGTTTTTTCTGATCTTCCGGTGAGAGGGTGAGTGTATCTATCTGTATATCTGTTCCAGTTGTAGTAAAAGAAAAGGCATGAACTGCTGATGGCGCAAAAAATGAAAAAAGTGTCATGAGACCAAGAGCGAGGATATTTTTCATAAAAGAGGGGATATGGGTAAGTTTCTTCTATTGAGAGGATATCATAGGAAGAGAGCTTTGTCAATAAATGCGTCTATGGATTTCTCATTGGGTTTAAGATGAAAATCCTTGTATTACTTATAAAAAATTGCTATTTTACGTTGTATTTATGTCGTTTTATTGAATTATGTCATTCGATCACTTGACAAGAATATGGATCTGTGGTATACTGATTTGTATCAAGTTATGTCATTTGACAACTGAAATTTCATTCGTATATCTGTCTGTATAAAGGTTGTCGGTCGATTTAGGGAGGGGTGCTCTACACTTAGGGTATTTCTCTCGAAACCGATCGACAACAATCCAGTACGATCTGCCCTTGCATAGCTCGGGGAGCTATGAGGTAGAGGGCTCCAATTTTTCTTTGGGGGTGACACCTCAAGAAAGGAGTTCAAAAATGGGCGTAGGTACCGCTTAGGTCTTGGCCATGTGGTATACATTGTACGGAAACGTGCAGTGTATACCACAGTAAGGGCTATTCCTGCGCCTACGCAAGGTAATTCCCTTGGGTATCTCAAACGTGGTGTTTTTTTGCAGAAAAGGAGAAAAACCAATGGGGTCACCATATGTTTCGAACCGTTACGGTTTCGGCCGTGACGAATGGATTCGTGACATGAACAAGGAGCGGCAGGTTCGGGAGGCCAAGGCTGAAAAACCAGCGGCAATCCAAGCCGAGCCGGCCCGAGATACGCTGGAGCTGTCCTCGCGACAGCCCAAGCAACTCGGGCCGGTACAGTTTGCTCCGATTTCGGTTCCCATCTTCGTGATTGGGCTAGATTACACGGCGTAGTCAGCCACTCACACGGTATGAGCAGAGAGTTTCATCTTGAGACTCTCTGCTCTACTGGTAACCTCACAAACCATCCCCCCAGTGGTGGCGAGGAGTCCTGAATCGTTTCTTCGGAAACCTTAGGACTCCTCGACCCACCCACATCTTTGTTGATAAAATTGAAAATCCAGCTCCAGTTGAAAAAGGAGAAGAAAGGAGGTAATTTTTACAGAGATGAATAAGATGAAGAACTCGAACGTGAATAACGACTGATCGACCGCCGCCGGCCGCCGGGGCTACTCTCACATCGCGTGAGAGTTTGCCACCACGCCAACGCGCCTTACACCACTCTGAAAGGAGGTGTCGAAAGTGTTGTGTAGCATTCGCGCCCCGACCTAGTAGATTTTCTTTGCGAGGCGGTGTTTCACCTCTCGCACGCGACGCCCCCGTTCCATGCGCCCCCCCGGCTATAACAAACGCCATCGGGCCAGCCGGAACGCGGGTCCTGCCAGAAAAGATAGAAAGGAGACAGGCGTGATGAAGCTGACAAAAGCCCAGTGAGTGTCGCCCTCTCGGACTAGTACAGAGAGGCGGTGAGATGCAGAATCACCGTGAGGCGAACTTTTCTATAATGAAAGTTTCGTCAACTGTATCGGGCTTCCCCACGGCCCTACCGACGGAAAGGAGTACGAATGAAGGTAATAGTGTCGCCCACGGACCGTACAGTGGGCGGTGAAAAGCGAGAACACCGTGAGTCTAAGCACCATTAAATTTCGGCCCACAGCAGCCGAGCCGACAATGCTGTAGGTGCTCAGACAATTCTCGTAGGGTGGGCGGGCGCGCATAAAAATTTTTCGATCTGGAATCCGGATCGTATATCTTGCGCCCGCCACTTCTCTTAACCCGTTCTTTGTGTGTGGCATATCAATAGTGATATGCCCGTTTTCCAAGGTCATCATTAAGATGAAAGTGGATCCTCGGATCAAGTCCGAGGATGACATATTCATGGTGGTATTAGAAGATGTTTTGACTCAACTAAAAAACTCTCGTATTTCGCGAGAGTTTTTTAGTTAAACTGGATTCTCTGGTCAAGTTCCCGATTTTTGAACGACCCAGTAGGTCATTCTGTTGAATGAGATCTTGAGCTTAGAGAAATCGCAATGCCTGTGGTGCCAGAGAATGACAGGTAAGGAGGGCTTCTAAACTATTTGTTGTTCAGTGTGTCCTTTAAGCCTTTTCCCGCCTTGAAGCGTGCGACGATGCTTGGTGGGATATTTACGCTCTGTGATGGGTTCTTTGGATTGATACCAATTCTTCCCTTTCGCATCTTTGCGGAAAATGAACCAAAACCAGTGAAGGTAAGCTCATCACCCTTCTTGAGCACATCGGTAATATATTCAAGTACGCAATCCATAATATCTTCCGACTGTTTTTTTGACAGGCTGATCTTTTGAGCAATGTGTTCAATAAGATCCGATTTCTTGTACTTTGCCATAGATTCTCTTTAATATTAATGTTAAAATAGTTTCGACGTTTTTGGTAGTTCATTTATAGTATACACAAAACTGGGAAAAGATGCAAATAGGGCTGGATTTATACCTCAATATTTTTTTGAATACGCATAATTGATGTCGCGTGTCTCGTGGATGGGTCAATGTCAATAACGACTCCGTGAAATCCTACAAGTCCGTTATCTGCTATCTCATGTTTTGGTGGTGTTTGATAGAGGAATGAGGGCAAGATACCCTCATAGTTTACCCCTATACTTGAATATCTCAATCCAACCATACCCGTATCTGTAATATACGCGGTTCCCTTTGGAAGGATCTGATCATCGGCTGTCTGGACATGCGTATGCGTACCAACCATTGCGGATGCGCGTCCGTCTATATATAATCCAAAAACATTTTTTTCAGATGTTGTCTCCGCGTGGAAATCAACAAAAATACCCGCTATGTCTTTGTTCTTAACCGTTTCAAGAATTTCATCAAACGCGCGGAATGGACAGCTCAAATGTTCTTTCATCATGACACGTCCCATAAGATTGATGACGAGTAACTGACGTGATCCCACCGGAACCAGTGCGTATCCCTTGCCTGCGTTTTGTGGTGGGTAATTTGCTGGTCGTAAAAGATTGGTTTCTGGTCTGGATAATAAGTCGTTAGCCTCGCTTTTTGACCAAATATGATTTCCCGAGGTGCAAAAATCAACGCCCGCAGACATAATTTCTTGGAGTGTTTTTTCTGTGACACCCTTGCCATGCGCGAGATTTTCCGCGTTTGCAATGACAATATCCGGCTTGTATTCTTCACGCAAAGAAGGTAGAAGTGCGACAACCGCCTTTCTACCCGGCTTTCCCATGATGTCTCCTATAAATAAAATTCTCATAGCGTAGTATTATCGTGCGAACTCAATAATGCGTTTTTCACGAATAAGCGTTACTTTTAGTTCTCCGGGATACTGGAGCTCTCCCTCAATACTTAATGCGATTTCTTTCGCAAGTTTATGCGCGGTAAGATCGTCTACTACATCTGGTGTTACAAAGACGCGAATCTCTCTGCCTGCTTGGATGGCATACGCTTTTTCTACACCCTCAAATCTTTTGGCAAGCGCCTCAAGCTCTGTCACACGCTGGAGATAGCGTTCGGAGGTATCTCTTCGCGCGCCTGGGCGTGTTGCGGAAATCGCATCAGCAACTTTGACAATAATACCCTCAAGCGTTTTTGGCGAGTCTTCATGATGCGCAATCGCCTGATATGCAATTTCTTCAGGAAGATTGAATTTTTTCATGATCTCATATCCAATTTGTGGATGTCCTCCTTGTACCTCATGATCTACCGCCTTTCCAATATCATGAAGAAGTCCGCCCTTCCTACAGACGGCAACATTTGCGCCAAGCTCTTCGGCCATACATGCCGCAAGGTAGGCTACCTCCAAAGAATGTAACAGTGCGTTTTGACCAAAGCTGGTACGATATTTGAGACGACCAAGGATCTGAATAAGTCGTGGATCAAGACCGGTAACACCCACGGCAAATGCCGCATCTTCTCCCGCCTTTTTTATCTCTTGGGCAAGTTCTTGTTTCGCCTGTTCTACGTATTCTTCTACGCGTCCCGGATGAATACGTCCGTCCTTGATAAGTTTTTCTATAGCAAGTTTTGCGATGGTACGCCGCAAAAGGTTGAAGCTGGAGAGTGTGATAGTTTGCGGTGTATCATCAATAAGAATCTCAACGCCAGTGAGCATCTCAATAGTACGAATATTTCGCCCCTCTTTACCAATAATTCGCCCCTTCATCTCATCTGAAGGAAGGGGGACAGAGGTGGTAGACATTTCAGAGACTACAGACCCGGCATATTTTTGCATGGCATCGGCAATGATATGCCGCGCCTTTGCGGCAACCTCATCTCTACCCTCCGCCTCAACTTTTTTAATGCGTGCAAGAATATCATCACGTGAATCGCGTTCTGCTTTTTCTAAAAGAACTCCTCGCGCCTCATCTCGTGTGAGTGCCGCGACCCGTTCCAATTTTGCAAGCTGTTCTTCTCGGACTTTTTGTATGTCGGTACGTAATTGATCAATCTGTGTCGCACGCTCCTGAAGTTTTTGTTGTTTTTCCTGAAGCTCAAGAAGTTTTTGATCAAAGAGTACCTCTCTGCGCTCAAGACGTTGTTGTGACGAAGAGAGCTCTCTATGCCGCGTGTCTGTCTCTTTTTTTGCGTCATCAATGAATTTTATCGCCCGTTCTTTGGCTCGTAACAGTACCTCGCTCTCTTTAACCTTCGCCTCTGAAAATATTTTTTCCGCTTTGTTCTCTGCGGAATTGACCTCGTTTACTCCTATTTGTTTGCGGATATAATATCCCAAAAAACCGCCAATAAATACCGAAGCAAGTGTCAAAAGTACGCTAAATGCAAACATAAAAACTTCCTTTCAGTATTGAAAGAGAAGATGTATGAGGCGAAAAAATAGATACGACGCGCTGAAACAGAATGATTACAAAGATGCCACTGATGAAAGCGGAATAGGGAAATGAGTATGAATATACGGAAAATTCATAGGGCGATCATTGATGCATGGAGTCAAAAGTTGCATAATATTTCAACGTATGTGCGCTCAGAATGTCGTACTAAGACATCAAGAATCAGAGGTTCATGCCAAATACACGCTCTTTCAATTTTTTATAATGTTAAACGCTATAACTGTAGCACAAAATAAGATACTATGCAAGAATATCGGAAATAGAAGGGAATAGTTAAACGATACAGCAGATATTTAATTGTCATCCTCGGGCACCACAGGCATTGCGGTTTCTCTAAGCTCAAGATCTCATTCAACAGAATGACCTACTGGGTCGTTCAAAAATCGGGAACTTGACCCGGGGATCCAGTTCTTCGTAGCTGGATCCCCGATCGGGTCGGGGATGACAAACTCCTAAAGAATTTGTTACTTTTTTACGTTTGTGATTATTTTATCTATAATGCCGTAGGTCTTTGCATCTTGCGGGCTCATGTAGTTGTCACGGTCAGTGTCTTTGTTTACCTGTTCTGCTGTTTTCCCTGTATGTTTTGCAAGAATAGTGTTAAGAAGATGCTTTATTCGTAACATTTCTTTTGTTCTGATCTCCACGTCTGTCGCCTGTCCCTCTGACCCGCCAAGTACTTGGTGGATCATAATACGAGAGTTTGGGAGTGAAAATCGCTTTCCTTTTGCGCCTGCGGCGAGGAGTGTGGCCGCCATAGATGCGCACATGCCAATGGAGATAGTGGCCACGTCTGGCTTGATGTATTGAATAGTATCATAGATAGCAAGACCTGCGGTGACCGAGCCACCCGGTGAGTTGATATAGAGCTTGATATCTTTTTCTTTGTCTTCGCTCTCTAAAAAAAGAAGTTGGGCGATGACGATATTTGCTATGTCATCACTTATCTCGCTTCCCAAGAAGATGATGCGTTCTTTGAGGAGGCGTGAATAGATATCATACGCACGTTCACCATTGTGCGTTTTTTCAATGACCGTTGGGATAAGGTATTGCTTCATATATTGGAAGTCTTAGAAATTATTTTTTTTCTTTTAAAGAATCAAAAATTTTATCCACCTCATCTACATATTGCATCTCGGTGTCTATCTCATACGTGAGAGAGGGGACGTGGTGCATGTGGAGTCTTCTATTGATAAGGCTTTGGATAAATGGCGATCGTTTTTTGATAATACTCAATACGGTGCCGTACTTTTGAACGGGAAGAATACTGACTGTTACTTTTGCGGTTTTTAAGTCAGATGCCGTGTCAACGCCAGTAATAGTGACGAGTGTTGAAAGTGGAAATTCTAATTCACGGAGGAATATGGCATTTAATTCCTGCAACATAAGTTCATTGACCTGTGGGATGCGTTTTGATGCCATATATATGAAGTGGGGGATTTTTATGTTTACGACGCTTCAATTTAAAGAAATACTGCACGTTTCACAACTCAAAAATAAAAACTCGCTTCGCTCAGACAGTTGATTTTTACTGCTCACCGCGCGTATTTCTCGTTGAATCTTCGCTAGTGTAAACATAAAAATCCCCCACTTCCCGTTTATTCCAATGTGCGTTTTTTTCGTTCGTCTTTGTACGCCTGAATAGTATCATTTTTTTGAATAAGTGGTTTACCTTCAAATGCGATACCAATCTCCTGACCAGATTTTGCCTGTGGAATTTCTTGTTTTCCAGACTGGACACGTGAAATTTTTCCCTCAGTAATACGCTCTCCTTGACGCATGACTTGCGCTCGTACGCCATGTTCAATAACTCCTTCTTCTACACGCCCACCTACGATCATGGAGGTATGTTCGGTGCGGAAAATGGCCATGACCGTGAGTGTCCCCAGTATGACACGATTGATTTCCGGTGCAAGGAGCGTCTCAACACGTACTTTCACATCATCAATGAGCTCATAAATAATCTTATAGAGCTTTACCTCAATATTTTTTTCTGACGCGATCTGGAGTGCGCTACTTCCTGCAGTTACATGAAATCCCGCTACAAAGCTGTGGGTTGCCTCGGCGTTGAGAATATCTGTAGAGGTGATAGCGCCAATATCTCGAGAGACGATTTTTATTTTCACCTCTGGATTATCAATTTTTGTCAGTGCGTTTGTAATGGCCTCCAATGAGCCAAGTGTATCTGTTTTTAAAATGATATTTACCGACTTTGCCTCTGTTTTTTCTTCTTCCATGATACGCGGTGTGAGTGCTATAGATGCGGCGGCCGATCGTTTGATATCTTTTTCAACTGACTTAAATTCTTTATCAAGAAGATGGGTCGCCTGGATGGTATACCCTATCACTGGCGCGGCCTTGAAGCCGATAATCTTTACCGGCTGACTGGGAAACGCTTTTTCAATAAGCTTGCCATGATAGTCTTTCATAGCGCGTACCTTACCATAGAGCGTGTTATCTATGACGAGATAATCATTTCGACATAGAGTACCATTTTGTACAATAAGTGTAGCGACCGGACCCTCATTTTTGTCTATATGAGACTCAATAATAGTACCCATGGTCTCTCCCTCTGGATTCGCCATAATAGTAGCTTTTTCCATGTCTGCGACCAAAAGAACTATCTCCAAAAGCTCATCTATACCGGTGTTTTGCTTTGCGGAGATTGGTACAAAGATCGTATTTCCACTCCAATCTTCAGGAATAAGTCCGTGTTCGGAAAGCTCGCGTTTTGTTTTTTCAATATTTGCGTCAGGTTTGTCTATTTTGTTGATTGCGACTATGACGGGTAATCCCGCCGCCTTGATAATTTTTATCGCCTCAACGGTCTGTGGTTTTACGCCATCATCCGCGGCAACAACCAAAATGGCAATATCTGCAATACGTGCGCCACGTGATCGCATGGTGGTGAACGCCTCATGCCCCGGCGTATCTAAGAATGTAAGCGTTTTTTCTTCCCCGGTGTTTTTAAACAGTTTTGTTACTTGATACGCCCCAATATGTTGAGTAATACCTCCAGATTCCTGTGCGATGACATTGGTTTTTCTGATACTGTCCAAAAGCTTTGTTTTTCCGTGATCAACATGTCCCATGACTACTATGACGGGTGGGCGCGGCAGAAGAGCATCTTTTTCTTTTTCCATGATCTCCTTGAGAATGTCGGTGCCGCTCACCGCATCTTCAATAGTCTCTCCGGTATCACGTTCAGGAATAAATCCGAGATCTTCAGCGATAATAGAGGCGGAGTCAAAATCAATTTTTTCATTCATCGCGGCAAGGATTCCGTTATTCATGAGTGTTTGGATAACCTTTGTAACGGGAATGTTCAAAAGTACGGAAAAATCTCGTACGGTCATGACGTGGGGAAGTCGTATTGGTTGTTTTATTTTTGGTTGTTCCGGTGTAGCATGTACCACCTCTTGCGCCTCTTTTTGTTTTTTAAGAAGTGTTTGATACTGACTCCAATTTTTCAGAACCTTCCGCGCGAGATTATCATCCACTTTTACAGCTCGCATACCAATATCAATACCCATCAACGGTAACACCTCGTGCAATTGATTTGTGGTAACTTTTAGTTTTCGCGCAAGTTCAGATATATTCACTTCTTTTAAATTAAACGTAATATGCCCAGCATACCGTATACCATGAAAAATGTCAAACCAAAACTTTCAAAAAATAGTACCATTGTGTATACTTACAATAGTGTTAATCTTTATTTTTTTTTATGACAGACCAAGAACTTTTAGATACAAATATTATTGCGTTACTTGACATGGAACATGCTTCGGATGAGCAAAAGACCTCTATTGTGAGCGCACTCACGACATTGGTCCAAAAACAGGTAACGTTTCGTATTTTGGCGATACTGTCGCAAGAAGAGATAGCGGAATTGGAAAAAATTATTACGAAATTTGGAGATAATGCGCCAGAGGTATTGGAGTTTATTCGGATGCGCGTAGAGAATATAGAAAAAATAGCAGAAGAAGAGCTTATCTCTGTAAAACGTCAGATAGTGGAAAAGATGAGGGAAACACAGAGTGAACAAGCGTAACAAGAATAAGATAACGATCTATTCTATGCCGTACAGAGCTACTACTGACACATTGCAAAAACCACGTGCGCCAGTGCAAGAAGATGAGATGAGAAAAGGGCTAAAAGTACCTGAACAATCAGAACATGGCGGCGAGACCTCTCAAGATAAAAGTGAAAAAGGTGAGCCACACGCAGAGGCGCAAAAAACCGTTGAAGAACTAAAACGGGTACTTGAGAAGGCGCGCGGTGACTTGGCGCGAAAAAAAGGAGAACTTAAAGAGTTTGAGATGCTTTTTGTTGGCACATTTAAGGGGCTTGTACGTGGAGAGAAAAAGGCGAATATTCAGAAAGAATACGATGAGTTTTTAAAAAAATATCAAGAGGCGCGCGCGGAATATGTAGTAGGGGATGTGAGTAAACTTACGGAAGAACGCATGACACTTGCGGAGGCGCTTGTTGAGGCGAAAGGAAAAGGCGAGGAGCATTTTATAGTGAAAGGATATAAGTGGCTTGGAGACCAAAATGTCTCAAAATTATTTGGCGAGAAGTTTGGATGGAAAATATCTGATGAATTTCAAAAAGATCATCCGCTTGCAAGTGGTAGTTTGCGTATTGCCGGAAAGTTTTTATCCGTAAGAACTGCCATTTCCATGGGGCTTCTTGGCGCGGGGCTTATGACTGGCGCGGGATCCGGACTTGCGTTGGGACTGGGAATATTTGGCGCACGCGCGGCAATGCGCGGTATAGGTACCGCCTCGGGATCACATGATATGCTCAAACTTGTAGGTGCTACGACATGGGAGAATAAGGGGACATTTAAGATTAAAAAAGAAGAGCCGTGGTTTAAAAAAATTGCACTGTGGGAAAAGATGACACCTGAAGATATTCAAAAACTTGACAAAGAAAAGATAGAGGAGCGTCTTGCAAACATGGAGGCGAACGCTCTTTTGCATGGGAAAAAGGTAGGGGAGAGTGAGGTATATAAGCAGTTTTTGAAGGAATATGAGAATAAACTAGGGCAAGAAGCGGAAAAGAATAGTGAGACCGCCGCTTCTTTTATAAAGGATCTTTCAGAGGCGTCAGATAAAAAACGAGACGAGCTTGCGCATGAGAAGCGGATCAAGCATCAGGTCATTGTGGGTGTGCTCACCGCGGCAATGGTAATATTGCCGGGTATAAGTCAACTTCATAAAATTATTGAAAAAAATGCATTGGAGTGGGCGGCGGTAACAAAGAAAACAGGGGAATTTATCGGCGGACAGCCGGCAGAAGCCGCGACACTTCATGACACCGTGCGTGATATACGTATGGTAGCTGGACTACAAAATAAGGCGGTAAGATTTGCGTCAGAGATGAGTGCTCACGAAAAAACTCCACATCCGCTTTCTATTGAAGACTTGAGGCACATACGAAATATCGCATCACGAGCGACAGAGGACGGTATAGATGCGAAGAAATTATTGCGGTACATTGAAAAAAATAATCTTATTGAGCAGTCAGGTATTCATTCTGTGACGCTTGAGGGAGATCATGCAACAGTATATGGCGCGCTTCAGGAGATCGCGCGTAAAGATCCAACATATTTTAAGGGGATAACGATAGATCAACAGGCGACAGAGCTTGCAAAATACTATGGAGTTACAACAGATCAACTTAAAACACTTTCGCATGTAGGAGAGAGACTGTATTTTTCAAAAGACGGAATGATCATGACGCAGGAGAGGGCGCTTATAGATCAAATAAGCGTGGCGCATACCGTTATTGTAAAGGATGTACAGCCACATCCTACTTCCGGCGCAGTTCGTGAACATATAGCTCAACATCATGATAAGCATGTAGTACGGCCGGTGCATAGAGAGATACATCATCCGCGACCCACGGAAGAATACAAAGCGGTACGATCTAGCGTGGTAGATAGGATAGAGCCCCAATCTGGACAACCAGGTGAGCCGGCAACACATGGAGAGATAGTTATTGAGAGGCAAACTCCAAAAGGTGTGATAATCCAAGAGAACATACGTATACGAGGATCGGATGTGCGGACAAAGATGATAGAGATACAAGCAGAAGAGGTGAAAGAGTTACCCGGATTACCTAAAGACGCGCATGGGGAGGTGTTACCTGGGTTACCTATAGAAGAAGTGAATGGGCATGAAATAACACCAAAATTGAAACTTGAAATACGGGCAGAACCATCCGGAGATACACATACGGAGGTGCCTACGGAGGCTCTACATATATCGCCGGCAGAGATATTTGCAAAAGGATATGATCAGACACATATTGCAGAGTTTGCGGCGGCGGCGCGCGCGAATCCCGATGAGTTTTTGAAATTTTATAGAGCCACCGCTCAATACGATCTTTTTAGATATACACCACGGCTTACGATCCATGATGTAAGAGAATCAATCATGGATCCAAAGACAGGAGGAGCGAATATACGAACTCTTATGGAGGTTGCCCATGATCATAAAAAACCATTCAATCTTAGAATTGGAGGGGTACAAAAGGAGTTTTCTTTGGCGCAAGAGGTAAAATCCACACCCCACATCATCAGTGAAAAACCGGCGAAGGGGATTCTCATAGAAACGGAGGAGGTGCCTGTAGTAAAACCGCCTGTACATGAGACGGCGCCTCAACCAAAACTTGATATACACGCACAGCCAATTGCTATTGAACTTGTTAAGGCGCCAGAAACATCACGGGCGCCAATGGTGGAGATAGCCCCCGATTCTATTCCTGATGGAAAATTACCCCTGAATATAGATAACTATTATGGGGGCAACATAAAAGGGTCTGTTCAATTCACGTATGATGCCCAGCACCATCCGATAGGTTATAAGACAGATGCGCAGGTATTTGGAGTTGGCTCATCGGGAGAACTACAAAATAAATTTCTCTATCACGGTTGGGGGTATGATAGAGGAGCCGCTATTTCGGAACATGTTCTTACTCAAGGAAAACATATTAATACGTCTTTACTGCAGGAACAACTTGAACACTTCAATAAACAGCTCGCGTTTGATATGAGATTGCGTGATGATCTTTTGGCAAATGGACATACAGAAGAGGCACAGGTTGTCCTAAAAGGCGCAAAGGATATTCTGAAGAGAGTACGCGAATATGGCATGGACGAACAGCTTATCCACAAGGAAAATCTTCCACCGGAGTTGATGTAAATAGAAAAAAGCGACGGGATTGCCACAGTCGCTATCGCTCCTTCGCAATGACGAGTATCTAACACTGTCATCCCGAGCGAAGCGTGGGGATCCCGATGCTACCTGCAGAAAACCATGGGATTGTCACGGTCACTATCGCTTCCTCGCAATGACAATACAAAAAACCCTTGAAAAAGGGCTTTTTGTTGTGTACGTTTTTTATATGTTACACGCTCGCAGTCACCTTCTTAAAAAGTGCGGTAAATGCGTTTGGCTGTTCACGAGCCATCTGCGAAAGTATTTTCCGGTCTACCTCTACGCTCGCGTCTTTGAGTTTTTTGGCAAATACGCTATAGCTCATGCCAAGTTCTCTGCATGCGGCGTTGATCTGGATAAGCCAAAGTGCGCGGAAAGTACGCTTTTTGGTACGACGATCTCTAAATGCGTTTGCGCCCGCCTTAAGCATGGCTGGTCGCGCGAGCTTGATTCTGTTTTTTCGCCCCCAGCGGTATCCCTTGGTTGCGGCAAGTAGCTTTTTTCGTTTTTTTAAGTGGATGACTCCTCGTTTTACTCGTGGCATAAATTACAGTGTATTCGTTAGAATTTTTATCGTTTTTTGGTATGATTTTGAAATTTCATGATCGCGACGTTTGCTTCGGGTGACATTTCCGGATTCGCGCGCGTTGAAATGATTTTGTCCACAGGTTCGTTGGATAACCTTTTTGTTTTTTGTGATCCTAAATCGTTTTGCGGTCGCCTTGTGTGTCTTGAGTTTTCCCATATAGTTTTTAAAATACTATTACATTTTTTTTCCAATAATCACAGAGAGTCTGCCTCCTTGCATGGAAACAGGAGTCTCAACATACGTAGGAATGCCATATTCTTGTTCAATCGCTTTCACAAAATCTTCAATAATTTTTCTGGCAAGTGTACCATGCTGGCGTTCTCGTCCACGAAGTCCCAGCTCCACGCGGACCTTATCGTTTTGTTCTAAAAATTTCTTTGTCTGTGCCAGTCGCACCGCAATGTCATGCTGACCAATCCGCAATGAGAGACGGATACCCTTTACCTCTGTCTTTTTTTGTTTTGCTTTTTGTTTGCGCAGTTCTTTCTCCTCGCTGTATTTAAGTTTTCCCAAATCAATAATTTTACAGACCGGCGGTTTTGCCTGTGGCTGGATCTCTACAAGATCAACCTCAAGTGCTCGTGCCTGTGCAAGCGCCTCCTCTATGGAAACAACGCCAATATGGGTATCATTTTCGTCAATAAGACGAACCTCAGGTACGGTAATTGCCTCATTGGAGCGGTACTGTCTCTTTGGCTGTACTACCGCCTTTCTATAATTTTTTCTCATGGTTGTTCCTATTGTCATTCTCGGGCTTGACCCGAGAATCCATGAATTATGAATACTGGATTCCCAATCAAGTTGGGAATGACAGCTTTTAGAGAACTATTATTTTATGGAGATGGCGGGAGTTGAACCCGCGTCTGAAAAACCTGCATATACTAGTCTACACGTGTAGCCGGCTGTTCTTTTATAAAATACTACAGACGAAGGAGTCGGCACTCGTTCTTAGTATTCTTGCTTACGTCATCTCGGTTCTAAAGGTAAGCTCCGTAAAACCTATCCTGAAAATATGACGCCATATGTCTCGTATCAGGAGTCAGAAACATACAACGGCTGTCGCGTAAAAAATTACGCAACTGCGGACGCAAATGAGGGGATCATGCTGTTTGCAAGAATCCGAGCTTTGCTTACAAATGTGTTTGCATTTGATGAGTATGTGCGCAGTTTAACGAGGTAAACACATATCCTCGACGTGCGTAATCTATGCTCAGCTTTCCATCGAAACCCAGCATCCCCAATGATGATGGCGCTAAATATCGTTAGTGAGTTCGCTTGATTGCCGAACGAATTTCTCGTTCAATCATGCGATTTTTGATGGTCTCTCGCTTTTCGTGTATCTGTTTTCCTTTGCAAAGACCGAGCCCCACCTTTATATAGTTAGCTTTAGTATATACCGAAAGCGGTACAAGTGTCAAGCCTTTTTGTTTTAAAAGCCCAATAAGCTTGTCTAACTCTTTCTTTTTTAAAAGAAGTTTCCTGCTATGGTCAGGATCATAGGACGGTATACTGCCCGCTTGCGGATAGAGGGAGATATGCGCGTTTACCAAATAGAGCTCTGTGCCTTTGAATATTGCAAAACTGCCCTTTAGACTCATCAGCCCCTTGCGCGTTGACTTTACTTCTTGGCCAGATAACACAATACCCGCCTCGACCTTTTCAAGGACGATATAATCAAAAAATGCCTTTTTATTTGTGGTAAGTGTTGGCATATACTGTCAGTGTATCTTAGAATATGATATACTACCATATATGATACGAGAAAACCAACAATTCATGACGATCAATATCTCAACAGTTACGCTTGCGAAGGTGCTTATCACCGGCGTGTGTCTTTGGCTCATCTATATGTTGAGTGATGTGTTGGCTATTTTATTTGTGGCTACATTACTCTCATCGGCACTAAGCCCACTTGTGGGTGCCATGCAAAAGAAAGGACTCCCGCGCGGGCTTGGAGTTTTATTGATTTATATCGCCATTTTTTCTGTGTTTACCTGTGCTATCGCCTTACTTATTCCACCACTCATGGAGCAGTATAGTGAATTTGCAAAAGCATTCCCCGCCTACGCGGAACGGTTTATCTCGCTGGTGCAGAGTGTAAGTCCGGATGGGAATTTACTAGAACAGCTGAAAAAAGGATTTCAGTCTATTGAGTCTTCTTTGGTACAGGCGGCGGGTGGTATTTTTGTAAAGATTTTTGATTTTGTCAAGGGGATTATCGCATTTTTCTTTGTCTTTGTGGTGACGTTTTATATGATCGTACAGGAGCGTGCCATCAAGGGGGCGATTCATCTTGTCACTCCCGTGCGATATCGGTTTTATATAGATGGCCTTATTTCTCAAATTCAGAAAAAAATCGGGCTGTGGTTGCGGAGTCAGTTGATTCTCTGCTTTATTATCTTTCTCATGGTGTTCACGGGACTTATGGTTCTTGGAGTTCCCTACGCACTTATTCTTGCTCTTGTGGCGGGACTTGCGGAGTTTGTCCCATATATCGGGCCGGTTCTTGGATCTGTGCCGGCGATCTTTATCGCCTTTGATCAATCTCCGCTTTTGGCACTTTGGGTGTTGATTCTTTTCCTTGTCATCCAGCGTCTTGAAAATGACTTCATCGTTCCTCGCGTCATGCAAAAGACCATTGGCATCAATCCACTTGTAAGCGTTGTCGCGATTTTGGTAGGTGTAAAATTGGGCGGATTCCTTGGTGTTATGCTTGCTATTCCAGTCACCGCAATTATTGGCGTTATTATAGAAGATATGATAGGAACGCCAGAAGATCTTGCCGAACTTGCACCTAAAGAGGCGGAGAAGTAAGGAAAGTATACGCACTTGATAAGGAATAAAATAGGCGTAAAATTGTGAAAACCGTAGAGCGCTATATTGGTTTATTGGAAAAAAATTATATTATTTTTCGTCTTCCTCCGTATACAAAAAATAAACGGCGGGAAATCACAAAATTAAAGAAGATATATTTCTACGATCTTGGTATTCGCAATGCGATTATAAATAATTTTAATTTTTCAGCTGATCGTACGGATATGGGAGGACTTTGGGAAAATTTCGTTATCGTTGAGCGATTAAAATATCGTGCGTATCATGGTATTTCCGCTTTGCAATATTTTTGGCGGACATATGATGGATCAGAGATAGATCTTATAGAAGAGCAAGGTGCGGATGTAAAACTATATGAGTGTAAATGGAGTACATCAAACAAAAAAAAAGAGTGTTTCACAAGACTTCAGGACGGGTTTGCAGGATCAATTAAATGTTATTACGAAAGATTCATTGAAGGGTTTTTTGTATTAAGCCCGCTTGTGAGCAGTGGGGGGAGATACATGACGTACGGGCATGTTGCATTTTTCAGTATTTTGTGATAGTATCTCCTTGAGCCTTATATAAGGCTTTTTTGATTATATGAACAAATTTCTCAACGAACAAATTATACTCTATAAAATGCGCTCGGGCGACGTGGATGCGTTTGGTCTGGTGTATGATTTTTATCAGGAAAAGATCTATCGGTTCGTATATTTAAAGGTACCCACTCAGCAAGATGCGGAAGATATCACCGCGGAGGCGTTTCTTAAGGCGTGGCAATACATCCAAGAAAAAAAAGCTATCCACACTCTGCAGGCGTTTTTGTATCAGATCGCGCGGAATTTGGTGGTGGATTTTTATCGGAGGCGTGGTGCGCCCCTTGAGTCATTAGATGAAAAAGAGATCGTGGTTGCGGATAGGTCTGATCTTACGTTGGAAGAAAAGATGATGTTGAAGTCTGATATGCAGGAGATAGAGGGGGCGTTACGTCAGCTGAAGGATGCGTATCGCGAGGTGATCGTACTTCATTATCTTAATGAACTCTCCCTGAAAGAGGTGGCGAGAATCATTGAAAAATCTCCGGGTGCGACACGGGTGCTTTTGCACAGAGGAATTAAAGCGGTAAGGGGGATACTGGGGGAGAAGAGGGGGTGAGCATGCGTCATCCCCGACTTGATCGGGGATCCAGTGTTATGAATTCATGGATCCTCGGGTCAAGTTCCCGATTTTTGAACGAGACATTGAGTTCATAAAAATCGCAATGCCTGTGGTGCCCGAGGATGACAAGGAAAGGAGAGTACTGTAACATTTTCCACTCTCCGTACGTCTTATACTGTACAGACCCCTAAAATAGTATCCACTTTTGAGCGTTAACCCCGAATTATGGACAAAAATACTATTAATAAGATAAAACTTCTCAAGTCTATCCAGCCCAGTAGGGAGTGGAGTATACAGACTCGGGATATTTTATTGTCCCAAATTCGCGCGCAGGGACAGGCAAAGATGACTAAGCCGTCACTAGTTGCCGGTGCTTTTGCATATACCTCAAGTACGTTTTCTACAGTATATCAGTATAGTATTGGGTTACTTTTTGAGCGTCCCTTGGCACTTGCCGGTACGCTCTCTGTATTTGTGGTGAGTATTGTTGGGACATTCTTTTATGCTCAAACAAGCATGCCTGGTGATGCGCTCTATTCTATGAAGCGAACCACAGAGGGATTCCAGACCGCGTTTGTATCTCCGGATGACCGTCCACAATTTGAAATTGAGCTTGCAGACAGACGCATAGGAGAGATACAGACGGTATCAGAAAATAAGGGAACATCACAAGAAGAAAAAGCAAAAAATGTCTCGGATCTCATTGATACCGCCTCCCAGAATTTTGCAAATGTAAAAAGAAGCATGGAGGATACAAAATCTGTGAGTACACCAAAAAAGATGGTAGAGATTGCAAAACTTGTGCAGACAAAGACAACTCAATATGAAAAAACCCTTGTTCAACTGCAGGCGCAATCAACGGCATCTGATCAGCAAAAAGACATATTGACACAAAAAATTAATACTGCATTGACAGATGCTCGTGCGACAGAAACAAAAGCATTGCAGATTATTGTTGATAAAAAAGAGGTTGCGCAAATATCCGATAATGAGGTAACATTACAGATAGAACAGCATATCGCGCAAACACAGCAGAGAGTAGAAAAAATAAAAGTATATGCCGCAGGTCTTACAAATGGAGATGCAAAGACACTAGCGACAGCACTAGGTGAGAACGCGCAGAAGGCGTTGGAGGATGCACGGACGGTACTTGGGAAAAATGAGTATCAGGCGGCGGTAGCAAAACTTGATGAGTCAAAAAAACTTATTCAGTCACTTCAGATACAGTCACCATCGGGTGAAACTGGCAAAGAGAAAATTAACCTTATTTATTAATAGTTATTAATAATAAAGCCTATCCGAGGCCTGACTTACGTTTTGTCTCGGACAGTCCCTCTATGCAAAGGTCGATCTCTTCGGAGAGCACAGAGCGGTATTCACTTACACATAACCTCAAAAAGGTTCAACATAATATGATAGAAACTTTAGCAAAAACAGGAAAGAAAGCACTGACCGTCGCCGTTGTAGGAACAACGATTGCATGGACCACCGGTGTTGCCGCCTTCGTACCAATGATAGCAGGAGCTGCTACATTGACAGATGGCGATCTCATCAAAGGTTCAGGATCAGCCGTGTATTACTACCGTGGATCAGACGCGAAGCGCTGTCCTTTCCCGAACGACAAGGTATTTTACTCATGGTTTTCAGACTTCAAAGGAGTGAAAACAATTCTTGATGGAGAGCTTTCGGTGATTGGTCTTTGCAAAACTCCAATGACCTATAGATCGGGTACCCGCTTGGTAAAGATTGCAACAGATCCAAAGGTATACGCGATTGAGCTACCAAATACACTTCGCCATATTGCCGATCCGGCAACAGCGGAAGCGCTTTTTGGAAAAAATTGGAACAAACAAATTGATGATGTTCCGGATGTATTTTTTGGCAACTACGAGGCGAGTGACAAGCAGGTAACTACTGCAACACCACCAGCCGGTTTTGTCTTTAAAGCAGCTGACTCAGAAAAAATGTATCTTATAGAAAAAACTTCAGCAGGAGCGTATAATAAGCGCGAGATTTCTGATCTGGACACGCTGAAGAAAAACGGCATAAATCCCAAAGATGTTCGCTCGGTTGCGGCAACAGTGTTGGCTCCTTTGCCAGCAGGTGCAGCAGTTGCAGCAGCAGAAAAAGGATTGAGCACGCCACAATTTGCAGCTCCAGTGGCAGAAAAGCCAGCTGATAAGCCGGCAGACAAGCCGGTGGTGGCAGGCGCATTGACTGTAGCGTTGGATGCGTCTTCACCAGTATCAGGAACACTTGTTACACAGGCGGCAGCGGCCGGTCAATTGGGCGCGAAACTTGCGGTCTTTGCTTTGACCAATAGTGGAAGCGCAGAATTGAAGGTAACATCGCTTAGCTTAAAACGTCTTGGTGTATCGGCAGACGGCACACTTGTGTCTACTTATCTTTATGAGGGTACACAACGGCTGACTGATTCCGCATCTGTTTCAAGCGGAGTTATTAGTTTTAATAGTTCTGCGGGATTGTTCAGCATTGCTGGAGGAGCCACAAAGAAATTATGGGTAGGTACAAATATTGCGGCGGCAACATCTGGACAAATTGTTGGTGTTGGTCTTCTTGAGGCGGCAAGTATCGTCACAAGTCCAGCAAGCACTATCGCAGGAACCTTCCCAGTCAATGGTAACCTCATGACTATCGCACAAGCGACTCTCGCAACTGTTGCGTTTGGCGAGGCTACACCAGGGGCATCAGCTATTGATCCTCAAAAAGATTATGTGATGTGGCAGTCTACCGCAGCAGTGGGAACTCGCGCGGTGAACCTTGCTCGCATGACATTTCGTGAAATTGGCTCTGGAGAGTACAAAGATATCAATAACTTCCGTCTTTTAGTTGATGGTGCGCAAGTTGGTAGTCCAGTTGCCGCACTTGATGCGAACGGATATATGACCTTTGATCTTGAAAGTACTCCGAAGAAACTTGAGACAGGAGGACGTGTTATCAAAGTTCTCGCGGACATTGTTGGCGGAACAAGTCGCACATTCAGTCTCTCACTTCGCGATGTCATTGACTCAAAATTTGTTGATGTAGACTACAATCCGGCGGCGATCACCCCAACTGCCCAAGGAGCAGCATTTTCTGCTCGCACAGCAGGTGATCAGACCATCAACGCAGGAACGTTGACTATGTCAAAGATGACCGACTCTCCAAGTGGAAATGTGGTCCTTACCGGATCAGGTGTCTCTTTGGCGAAGTACAGTCTTGCCGCGACAGGTGAGAATATGAAGGTTGAATCACTCTACATTCGAGTACTCGTAAACGCAGGAGCTCCAGCAAATACAACATTGCGAAATGGGGCGCTCTATGCGAACGGTGTACAGGTAGGCAGTAATACCGCAACCACTGCAGCGGCTGCAGGAACACAGTTTAGCCTTGGCTCGGCACTTATTGTTGAACCGGGAAAACCTGTAACATTGGAGGTAAAGGCAGACATCTTCAATAGCGGAACAGGAACAGCACTCGCGGCGGCAGATACATTGCTTACACGCATCGTCTCAACCGCGAATAATGTTCAACGCGTGAAGACGGGAAGTTACGCACAGCTTCCAGCAGCAGACCTCGATGCGAATATATTAACAATCGCATCTGGTTCTCTGACTCTTACCAAGGATCAACAATATGGAAATCAGAACGTAGTTGCTCCAAAACAAAACGTTCTCCTTGGACAATGGTCACTAACCAACGCAGGATCTGTTGAAGATATCAATATCAACACATTGCAGGTCAATTTCCTCTTTACGGATGAATTTGCCCCGGCAGATCTTACCAATGTGTACGTGAAATACGGCACAAAGACGGGATCAACAAAATCAACGATTCCTACAACTACAGGAGCAACATCTGATGGAAACTCTTGGTCAATCAATGAGACTCTTGCAAAAGGATCTTCAATGATGATGCAAGTATATGGAGACATTGCCGCAGGTGCGGTAGTGACGGAAGCTGCAGCAGATAATGTAACACCAAGTCTCTTGGTGAGTGGTACTACTGCACAGTCAACTGCTACCGTGACTACAAACGGTAACGCGGTATTGGCAGGACAATTGACTACCGCCCGTACTTCTGGTGTTTTGACAGTATCGGTAGATCCAACATCTCCCGTTGCGGCACAGTCTATTGCCGGAACTACCTCTGATGGTGGATTGAAACTACGATTGAGCGCAACACGCGAAGATCTCTTCGTGAAGGATATTACCTTCCGCGCAGATACACAGGGACACGAGGTGTCTATCTCCTCTATGAGTCTCTGGCAGTCTACCGCGGTAAACGGCCCATGGACACAGGTGAATGAGACAAAATCTCTCGTTCTCTCAAATGCACTCGCGGGTGGCGACAACTTGCCAATACCAGGATGGGTACGCTGGACATTGGGTGGAGATGGACGTATTAAGGTTGCAAAAGATAGTACGATATATCTTTTGGTAAAATCGAACTATGTCAACTCACAACAAACCCCAGCGACTGCGGCATGGATGCCCTATATCTTCTTGTCTAATCTTCAGGCAGAGGGAAGTACTGGTAATTTAGTAGGGAGCAGTTCAGCGGCAAATCTTCTCATGAATGCCGGTCTTGTTCTTCAGGCAAATGGCTCTGCGTCGTATGTAGACTCAACTGATACTCTCAATGATGCTACTGTCGCGACTGCAGATACCTTCTTCACGGTGACTAATAATGTTGCCTTTGAGCATGGTGATATTGTCTGGGTTGACTTCACAAACGGCGCTAGTACATACAATGGAGAAGAATTGATGATCGTGCTCCATGATGCTGGTACAGTATTGAATGTCGCACGTGGTGCGTTCGGGACTACTCCAGTTGTGCACGCAACCGCATCATTGATAAATGGAAGCAGAATTCATCGTCTTAGCGGTACTGTGGCAACATTCGCAAATGGCGGTCTTGTAGGAAGTGTTCAGACCGTAATGCCAAACAAACTTACTATGGCGGTCTCAAGCACTGGCTTTGCGCATGGGAGTGCACAAAAGGTTGCAACCATTACCGCGACAGCCGGAACGAACGCATCAGACCCAGGACAGAACAATGTTACATTGACAAGTGTTGATCTTACGGTTACCAAGACCGCATCAACTATCAATAATGTAATTTTGTATCCCGCAACATTTGATCTAAATGGGGCGTATGTTACAAATTGTGTCGCATTGTCACAGACCAAATGGCGCTGTACTTTGGCAACTACCGGCAGTTCAAATGTAGTTGGAGAGGGTAGTGCAAATGTATACAACGTCTATGCGGATCTTGGATACTCTGGTTCGGGAAGCGTTGAATTTAGTATTGCAAATCTTGGTACCTCAAATGTCGCAACAAATGACGTCTCATGGAGCGCTGTCTCTGGAGACAACACAGCTGTGGCACTTGTTTGGGTAAACCAGGGTGCAACACAGCTTAAGGCTGGTGCGCAGACAGCAAATGCAAGCACGAACAATGCTGATGCGACCAGACCACTTGTCACTTCAGTGGCATTGGCGAACAAGACAGGAGGAGTTGCAAACACCGTCGAAGGTGGATGTACCTCATTAGTCTTGGACGCAGTAGCAAATTGTGATACGATAACCGTCGTATTCAATGAGCGGATTGATCCTACATCAATCAATGCAAATCTTGTGCCTGGAGGCCTAGATATTCTCGCGGTAGCTTCCGGAAGTACCGGTGGCGTCACGCTCGCCTTTGGCGCGGCCAACAATGTTGTCACGTTGACGAACATTTTGTCCTTCAACTATAATGCGGCGGCAGCGGCAGGAGCAGCGGCAACTGCATCAACAGACTTACGCTTGAGTGCGGCAGGAACAACACTAACCGTGTATATGAATACAATGGGTGGTGGTGCTGCAACTGGAGGCGCAGTAGCTGCGGGTGCAACAACCAACGTTCAGACTACTGTCATTGATGCTAATGGCAACTTGCTTAACAACGCAAGCCAGCCAACTCCAACTGGAGGCCTCTAATGCGGCTATTCCCTAGTCCTCTCAATAAAAGAGAGTACGGGATACGCTTAGACACCGCGTGAACACTCACGCAAACAAACATACTCTCTCGCACTTCGCGAGGGAGTGTTTGTTTTATTGACAAAATAGTACTATTTGATACTATTCCTGTATTACATATAACATAGGTGAGCTATGAAAAAAAAGTACATTGTGGGTATTTTTATCATCATTCTTCTTATTGGCGGGGGTATATTTGTTTTTCAGAAAAAACAATCACCAGTCCAGTCTGTTTCACAAGAAGGCGCGAAGACAGGAACGGAGCCGATAAACGAAAAACCTGCGGAACAGCAAAAACAAGATACATCTACTACGAGCTCTGTAAAAAATCAGACATCCACTACGGAAAAGAAAACAGAAAAACCCGCAGAAAAGATAGTAGCGAAACCGGCGAATCAGGGAAAGAAAGAGCAAAAGGCGCCAGCTCTTTCACAAAAAGCAGTGAAAGACATGTCTCAAGATGAGCTTTTGGCAGTACTGCAAGATGCGGGGAAAAAAGAGCAATATGTAAAATTTGCGGATTATCTTTTAGAGACGTATAGTAGAAAACTCCAAAGCAATAAAGATTTTCAAAAAGCGGAGAGCGCGGCATACGTGAAGGCGACGGATTATTTAGATAAAGAAAAGAACCTACAAAAAACATTGGATACCGCAGATGTGGTCTATAAAAAAGTTCCATTTGGTTGGCGGTTTAAATATCTCCGCGTGCGTGCGTTGGAGGCGCTTGGTAGAAAAGCGTTTAAGGATGGGGACTTGACAAAAGCAGAGAACTATGCTAGAACCATGCTCCAGATGGAATTTCGTATAGAGGGTACAAATATTTTGGGAGATATAGCTATACATAAGATACAAACAGCACTTGCGAAAGGAGACAAAAAATCCGCGCGAGAGGTGTATGAAGAGATAAAGGCCTTTGAAATAAGTGCTGATCGTAGAGCGACATTGGACGAACTGGTAAAAAAAATGGAGTAAGAGAAAAAAGATATCTGCATCGTCACATGGATTGACCACGGCTGACTGGACAAACGGCCTCTTGGTAAAGAATTTGCCATCTGACACGCAAAATCTTACCAAGTAACGTGATCTAGTAGCGTATAGTCTTAGTTTTCCGATAGCTCACAATCGGTACAACCCTCCCTCGCACTTCGGCGGGGGAGGGTTTGTTTTTGTCATGTCATCTTTGCGCTGTACATGTGTATAGTTTGGTGGTATACTGAGGGTAAGATCCCTAAGAAATATATATGAAACAAAAAAATACTCTCTATAATTTACCAGTGGTTATAGAGCGCGATAGAGACGGACGTTATATTGGAACAATACCGTCTCTTAAAAGCTGCTACACATATGCGAAAACACTCCCCGTGCTCTATAAACGACTCCATGAAGTAGCTCAGCTCTGTATTTACGCACATTGCTATATTACGAAACCTCGCTGTACGCGCACGTAAAGGAGTGGTATGATGCATGAAGTGTATATCAAATAAAATAGTATGTATGCCAAATGAATACGATGTTACAACAAATGAGATCATGGATTTTCTCAAGGAGAACATGGCGACAAAGGATGATATCAAAAACATGGCGACAAAGGATGATATTAAAGACATGGTCACCAAGCAATATCTTGATGAAAAACTTGGTAAGTTTCGTTCCGATATTACAGATTACATGGACAGACGTCTTCTTGATTTGAAAGGCGATCTTGTTGTGATTATGAAATCGGAAGATAGAAAGTTATCTGCTCTCATTGAGCTTCTCGTCCATAAGAGTATTCTCACTACATCTGAAGCCCATAGTATTGTAAAGATGGAGCCGTTTCCACAGAGAGTCTAAAGATAATTTTCTCACGCAAACAAACATTATATATGCAAGAACAGAAAAATAATTTAGAGCCAACAAATCACGACATTCTCGATGAAAATGGGGTCAGCCCCCATTTTTTTTCAGCTTGATTTCTCTACTGTACATGTGCGTAGCGGGGTGGTATACTTCATAGAGATAAGCAATAATATGCTGTATGGCAAGTTTAAATATGCAGTTTTCTTCTCAAGGAACGGCAAGGGATGTCCTTGTAAAAATTAATGCGGATCAGTTTGAACGGTTAGCTGCGACTTTTGGATTTTTTAATCCGGAATTTTTAAAGAGCCTGCAAAGAGCTGAAAAAGATATTAAGCAAGGCAGAACTCGGAAAATAAAGTCTCTCAAGGATCTGCGATCCTGATATCCTGTATGAGAGATTCTATAGAAATAATTGTTACGAAAGAATTTGAGGATAGATATCTTGATTTGCCACTTTCACTTCAGAAGAAAGCAGAAAAACAGGAGGCACTATTTCGTAGCAATCCGTTTTATCCATCACTCCATACAGAGAAACTGGAACCTAAAGAAAAAGAAATATGGAGCTTTCGTATTGATAGAAACTATCGTATACTCTTTCGTTTTCTTAGTGGGAATCAAGTAATCCTGCTTACGCTTGGTACTCATGATTGGATATATAAAATTATTGAAAGACTTTAAAGAATAGCTTCTCTCTTGTATTCCGCGCCGGAGGGTTTTTTTATTTGACAAGAAATAAGATAGCATGGTATTCTACGTATGTAATTATTTACATACAAAAGATATGGAAAAACAATATCGTCTTCTTGTAAAAGAGCGGATTGCATCCATTAGAGACATACAAAAGAACCCCTCAAAAATGTTAAAGGGTATTACTCGTGTTATGCGAGGCGGAAAAACGTTTGGCTTCTTCTTTTCGAATGAAGAGATGGACGAGCTATTGGAAGATCTTGAGGCGGCGACGAGTAAGGATCTGCGTGCGCGCGTTCGCCGTGTCAGGAAAGATTTTAAACAAAAAAATAACATCTCATTAGCCGCCCTTTCAAAAGAATATGGTGTATAACATTATCCTTCACGTGAAAGTAGAAGATGATCTTAAGCGGCTTGACAGGGCAATCGCACGGCGTATTATACAAAAACTTCAGTGGATAGAAAA
>JGI1358J11329_10000319_pt1 | contig 43637 bp, 45 predicted proteins | sample Subgroupgradi54m_FD_11329 | JGI IMG/M metagenome (IMG submission 11329)
CGCCGTGACTCCGGCCAACCATGAGCGTTAATTGATGTTCATTGGCTTTTTTCTTAAGAACCTTGAGTAGTTTTTTTAAATCATTAATTAAAATTCTTGAAGCTTCTTTTAATTGAAGCGCTAGTGCGGTATCGAGAATATCTGAGGACGTTAACCCGAAATGAACATACCGACCGTCGCGGCCGACATACTCGGCAAGGTTGGTTAAAAATGCGATCACGTCATGCTGGACCATTGATTCAATTTCTTTGATACGGGAAAGATTAAACTTGGCTTTGGACCGGACTTTCGCAGGAATGTGTTTTGGAATATAATGATAGCGCGCCAAAGCTTCAAGGGCCGCAAGTTCCACTTCAAGCCATTTGGAAAGCTTGTTTTCTTCGGTCCAGATTCGGCCCATTTCCGGGCGCGTATATCGATCAATCATGAGTCACGTTCACAAAGTTTGGTAGCGCTAAGGGGATTTGAACCCCTGTTTTCAGAAATGAGAATCTGACGTCCTAGACCAACCTAGACGATAGCGCCAAATAAACAGCGCTTGGCAAACAGACCCCACCCTGTCAACTTACTTAACTTATGAATCTGCATATAGATCGGTGGGTAATGCGGTAATTCAAGAGAATTTAGTATACAAGTTATAGGGGGTTACGTCAATGAAAATGAACTACTTGTGTATCGGAACAACAGCTTATCGGCCGATTTTACGCTCGATATTCTGGTAACGGCTTTCCAGATTTCCAACCTTGTTGTTCACTTGATCAACGCTTCTTTTCAAATCATTTACGCCCCGGTTAATGTCATCTACTTCTCTTTTATTTTGTTCGACCGTCGATGAAAGCCGGTCTATTTGACTTTGCAAATTACGGAGTGATTGTTCTGCCTGATTTAATCTCTGGCCGACACTGTCAATCGCTACGCCTTCGGATTGCAGCCGCTGCTCTTCTTGGTTCCGATCTACAGCTTGGGCCGGCATAACACCGCATTCCAAAATGAAAAAAATGAATAATAAAAACATTCTTAACATACTTCCTCCTGTTCAAGCCCGCGGATGAAATTTAGAATGCACTGATTTTAAATGATCCCGGGATACATGAGTATATATTTGTGTGGTTGCAATATCAGCATGGCCCAAAAGCTCCTGAACGATCCTTAAATCAGCTCCGCCCTCCAATAAATGCGTGGCAAAGGAATGACGAAAGGTGTGGGGCGTAATTTTTTTCTTAATCCTCGCTTTATACGCATAAGCTTTAATCATTTGCCAGACCGCTTGACGGCTCAGCCGTTCTTTCGCTTTTTTTGAGCCCAAAAAGAGAATTTCAGATTTAATTTCAGATTTATTGTTTTCCGGCCTGACTTTATTCAAATAACGTTCAATACATTCCTTCGCGCTCCGCCCCAGCAGAACAATCCGCTCCTTGCCGCCTTTTCCGAAACATTTCAAAAAACCGGAATCCAAATTCAAATCTGTAAGTTTCAAATTGACCAATTCTGAAACGCGGATGCCGGTCGCGTATAAAAGCTCCAAAATAGCACGGTCTCTAATTCCGATGGGCGTTTTCAGATTTGGAATACCTAAGATCGTTTCAACTTCTTTAAGCGTGAGAAACGTGGGGAGATGTTTCCAAAGTTTCGGTGAATCCAAAACGCTTGTAATATCTTCTTTGAGGTTTCCTTCTTTTACCAAAAACCGGTGCAGCAGTTTGATGGCAACCAAGGCCCTGGCGATGGAAGAAGGTTCCTGTTTTCTTTCTTTTTCATAAAAAAGAAATTGGCCAATGTGAGTCCGGTTGACTTTTGAAAGGTCGCTTATTTTTTTATCGGCCAAAAAAGCGACGTATTTTTTTAAATCCGTTTCATAAGCCAGTAAGCTGTTTTTGGCAAGCCCCTTCTCCACTGAAGCGTAATTAATAAACTCTCCAACATGTGACTCGAGAGTGGACGTCATGAGGTTACCAAAATCTCTCCCTTCCCCCTTTAGGGGGGAAGGTTAGAATGGGGGTAAATTTTTCTATTAAATCCCCCCACCTTAATCCTCCCCCACAAGGGGGGAGGAAATTATTGCTTTGTTTCATATTTATTGTGCCTTGTTGATCATTTTTAGGAATTCATCTTCTTTGAGAATTTTGACACCCAGTTCCTTTGCTTTTTCATATTTGGAGCCGGGCGCTTCTCCTAACACCAAAAAATCGGTTTTCTTACTGACGCTTGAGGTCGCGAATCCGCCGTAACGGCGAATCAGCTGTTCGGCGTCCGGACGGGAATGACTCTTCAGCGTTCCGGTAACCACGAATGTTTTGCCGCTGAATGGCGTTCCCTGTTTTTTGGCTTCGACAATATCGAACTGGACACCGGCCTTTTTCAGTTTTTCGATAATCCGTTGGTTTCCGGATTGCTTGAAAAAATCCACAATGGACTCAGCCGTCGTCGGACCGATTTCACGAATACTCAAAAGATCTTCCTCGCTCGCTTCGGCCAATCGATCCAGATGACGGAAACGCTCAGCCAATAATTGAGCTGAATGCTCACCCACATTTAAAATGCCGAGCCCGAAAATAAGCCGATGCAATTCTTTGAATTTGCTGTGCTTGATCCCCGCAAATAAATTTTCTGCGGATTTCTCACCCATTCGTTCCAGGTTGGCAACTTCGTCAAATTTTAAATCATAAATATCAGCCAAATTCTGGGTGAGTTCTTGGTCCACCAATTGTTCAATTAAGACATCACCCAGGCCTTCAATGTCCATAGCATCGCGCATGGCATAATGCTTGATTCTGGCTTTGAGCTGGGCCGGACACGCCAGACTCATACATCTGACCGCCACTTCCCCTTTAACTCGGTGGACTTTGGATCCACAAACGGGACATTGGTCGGGAAATTGGAATTTTCGAAGGGCTTTCGGTCTTTTATTTAAATTAACCGAAATGACTTTCGGAATAATTTCACCACTTTTTTCAACCATAACATAATCACCGACGCGGATATCGAGCCGCTCGATTTCATCCTGATTGTGTAAACTCGCACGCGAAACGGTTGTTCCCGACAGCCGAACGGGTTTTAACAGGGCAACCGGCGTCAGCGCTCCTGTCCGTCCAACGCTAATCAAAATACCTTCCAAAAGTGTTTCCGCCTGTTCAGCCGGATATTTATAAGCGATCATCCAACGCGGGGCCTTGCTGGTCGTGCCTAATTGCTGGCGGGCATCAAATGAATCGACCTTCACAACGAGTCCGTCGATATCGTAATCCAAATCGTTTCTTAATTTTTGAAATGACTCTGCAAATTGAATCACTTCTTCAATATTTTTCGCCCGCTTCGTATGTTGAATCGTTTTAAAGCCAACAGTTTTAAAGAATTTAAAAAGTCCGGATTGGGTTTCAAAATTGCATCCTTTAACGAGACCGAGGCCGTGAACAAAAATACTCAGTTCGCGGCGGGCCACGAGACGCGGGGCAAGCAATTTTAGGGTTCCGGCACAAGCATTCCTTGGATTCTGGAAGAGCTCTTCCCCGTGTTTTTCTTTTTGTTTATTTAGTTTCTCAAAACTCGCATGGGGCATAAAAACTTCTCCGCGCACCTCAAGCAATTCAGGAATTTTTCCTTTAAATTTTGAGTGGGCGGCGGAAATTTTAAGCGGAATATCGCGAATGGTTTTTAAATTTTCAGTAACATCGTCGCCGAAACGGCCGTCTCCGCGGGTAGCGCCCAGTGTAAATACTCCATTTTTATAGGTTAACGAAATGGAAACGCCGTCCACTTTCTCCTCAATGAAGTAATCGACATCCGTTCGGTTAAGGCCGCGTTTCACCCGCTGATCAAATTCCCGAAGCTCATCATAGGAATAAGTGTTGTCCATACTCAACATCGGAATGGTATGAGGCACGGTCTTGAATTCTTTGAGCGGAGCGCCGCCCACGCGCTGTGAAGGAGAATCCGGAGTCTTAAATTCAGGAAATTGATTTTCGAGATCCACTAAATCCAGCAGCAGCAAATCAAATTCATAATCCGTAATGACGGGCTTCGCTTCTTTGTAATAAAAGCAGTTATGACGGTCGATTTCTTTTTTTAATTTCTCGATTTTATTTTTTGCTTCGGATTTAGTCATTCACGTCCTTTCCTTCCCCCTTTATGGGGGAAGGAAATACTGAGATTGCAATTACATTATTACAAGAGTCTATCGGCCAGAAATACAGGGAGTCCTGCTTTTCTAATCTTAGCGGCAGCTTTTTGATTATCATAATCCAGCCGCACGATTTCAAGCATCAATTCGTCAGAATCAAATAAAGCAAAGCTTAATTTCGGATTCCGGTCGCGAGGCTGTCCCACGCTTCCCGGATTAATAAGATAACGTTCATGCTTCGAGAGTTGATACTGACCGGCCGGCAGATAACGCGCTTCTTTTATTTTTTCATGAAAAACGGAAGGCACGTGAGTATGTCCAAAAAACCCGAATCTCGTTTCCATTTTTTTAAAAGATGGCTCGGCGTCTCCGGTTTGGAAAAGATAATGGAATTCATCCGGTTCATGAATGCTCGAATGAGACCACGTGATGTTTGCTTTCTGGTCAATGATGATCGGCGAGAAATTTCGGATTTTGCGTTTGGCTTCCGGCTTTAACATTTTTGCCGTCCATTCAATGGCTTCACGGGCCCAATCATTAAAGTAACTGCGCAGGTCTATATCCTCCACTGCCTGATCGTGATTTCCCATCACTATTTCTTCGGCTTGATCACAGATCTTTTTTAAGCATTCCGAAGGATTGGCCCCGTATCCGACTACGTCGCCCAAACAAATGATTTGATCCGCACCCCGCTTGTTAATTTCTATCAGGGCCGTTTCCAAAGCTTCCAGGTTGGAGTGGAGGTCCGAAACGATAGCATATTTCATCCCACCACCTCCTTGTTTCGCCATTGAAAATGGCGAAATTTCATCCCAAGAAATAAAAGAACGTGCCTGTTCTCTTCATCATGGCACATTCTTTTCAAGGAGGTGGTTGGGATCATGGCTCATTTTAACATTTTCTGCTCGCAGCCAAGTATAAAAATTAGTTGACAATACACCTTAATTATGATAAATAATTAATTTAGTTTTGACAAAATTTAATACTTAGGGAGAGTTTATGAAACGCATCATTGTTTTACTGTCTGTTCTGGGATGGACATTTTGCCCGGGTAAAGCTGAGGCGGTCACTTTATCCGATATCGTAGTTTTTTCGCCTCCTACAGCAATTACAGATACCCAATCTGGGAACCAAATTAACTATTCTTATCAGCATGATTTCGAGGAATTAAATACGAGCGGACTAAGTTTAATTTCCGGAACGCTTTCGCTCACCCACTTGGGAAACGCGAACAGTGAACCTACGGCCGAAGCTTGGACTATCCTATCGGGGAACGGAATCTTAATCGGAAAACTAAGCGGAAGCAATTCAACAAAAACAGCTGACAGCTGGGAGCTGGCTCAGGATATTCTCAATGAAATCAAAATCAATCCTTTGTGGAAACTGGGAATCGGACTTTCTGAGATTACTCCCTTTAATAGTGAGAAAATTGATTTATATGAATCAAGGCTGACAATTCATTACGACTTGCCCAAAACGCCTGAAAAAATTCCAAACGCGCCTGAACCATCAACACTCTTTCTGATGATTGGTGGAATATTATTGCAAATGTTAAGAATTAAAAGTCGTGAATAATTGTTGTTCGAGCGGCCCTATAGCTCAAGTGGACAGAGCGCCCCATTCGCGATGAGGCAGGTCCGAGTTCGAATCTCGGTAGGGCCGTTTAAATCGGCTTATCCCTGGGCCTAGGGTAGCCGATCGTTTTTATATTTTTTATGAATATTGACCTTGATTTTTATCTGTGATATATTCCATTTACTTCGCGAATGAGGCGTTTTTAAGAGTTATAGGGCATACCGCTCAACTGAGTAATCGGTTGAGCGGTTTTTTATTTTAGTGAGGTTTTAAGCAGGTCTGCCGTTGGAGAGGCCTAGATTTTTATAAATGGCTTCGGTGGCGTGAGATTTATTCAGCGTATAAAAATGGATTCCGGGAACACCGTTTTTCAAAAGATCCCGGCACTGCTCCGTTGCGAATTCAATTCCGAATTTTTCGACGGATGCGTTGTCTTCGCCAAATTTTTCAAGGGCATCAGCCAACTTCTTTGGAATGCTCGCTCCGCACATGGATGTAATGCGTTTAATTTGAGGGCCGCTTGAAACCGGCATAATTCCGGGAACAACGGGTATTTTAATGCTGGCTTTCCGGGACCGTTCGATAAAGTCAAAAAAATCCCGGTTGTCAAAAAAAAGCTGTGTGATGACCACATCCGCACCCTGGTCCACTTTTTCCTTTAAGTGCTTTAGATCCTGCGCTTTGTCCGGACATTCAAGATGACCTTCTGGATATCCCGCAACAGCCAATGAAAATACCTTTGAAAATTTTTGATGACTCCGAATAAAACGAACCAATTCCGATCCATGCCGGAACCCGTTGAGAACCGGCTTAAATTCGGTTTCACCTTTCGGCGGATCGCCCCTGAGCGCCACGATATTTTCAATTCCCTTCTTGTCCAATTCTCCCAGAATAACTTCAATTTCATCACGGGTTTGTCCCACACAAGTCAAATGGGACGCGGGCTCAATCCCAACTTCTTTTTTAATCCGCCCAACAATTCGAACGGTATTGTCCCGCGTGGTTCCCATTGCTCCATAGGTCACCGAAACAAAAGAAGGCCTCAATTTTTTGAGTTGAGCAATGGTTTCAAACAGCTTCGTTTCGCCCTCTTCAGTTTTTGGAGGAAAAAACTCAAAGGAAAAAGTGTGTTTTTGACGGCTGTACAGGTCGGCTATTTTCATATTAGAAAAGAATCATAATCGAGTTGGCTGGCGTAATTCAATAATTTTGTTTTTGGCCGTCTGGCCACTCACGAATGAAAAAAATGACTTTGGCATATCAAAATAATCACTCAATAAGTCAAGGGTTGCCTGATTCGCTTTTCCGTCTTTGGCCGGCGCTTTCACCTGGACTTGAAAATGAGATCCGTCGATTTTGTTGACACGATTGATTTTCGAATTTGGTTTTACTTGAATAAAGAGCTTCATCCCGTCAATGCCCCAGGTGATACGGCATTTTCCGAATGATCGTCCAGGCCCGATAAATTTGTTCGCCGGCAATGACAGCCGCCAATTCATGAGGAAATGTAAGAGGCCCAAAGCTCCACCTAAAATCTGATTTCAGTGCCTGAACTTCCGGCACTGAAAATCCGTCCGGCCCTCCGATGACAATTTCAAGCTGTCTGATTCCCTGGTCCGTCAAAGTTTGGAGATGACGAGCCATAATTTCGGAAGAAACAACCTTTCCCTGGCGGTCACACAGCCACCTTTGAATGCCAGAACCTTTCTTGATTTCTTTGGGATTTAACCCAAAACTTTTACAGGGAACAAATTTAGCAATTCGATCGGTATATTCTTTGAACAGAATACCGGCCGCCTGAAATTTAAATCCCTTAAGCGGCGGTGTTCCGGGCTTCAGCCATGCCAGACGAAATTGAATGAGCATCATCTCGAAATACCGTTACTGATTTTTAGATAGGATCGATTTAAAACGGGAATCTTCGCGGAGGATTTTTAGATCGGGATCTTTTTTCATGTGGTCAAAATCATGGTAGCCGAGTTCAACAGCACGCTCAAGCGCCGACAAGGCACCTTCTTTTTCACCGACGAGCGCAAGACTGCAGGCAAGATTATAATGAACCACGGGATCTTCTTTTTTCAAGCGCGCCAGTTTTTTGTCGATTTTGAGCCCTTTCTCATACAAGCCCTTGCGCGTATAGACTTCTGCAAGCGGAATCAGGGCATCGACAAAATTGGGATTATTTTTGACCAGGCGCTCAAAAAAAGAAAGTTCAAAATCAGGGGCAACCTCTTTCATGGTAGGTATTATACATAACTAAGAGTACATAATAAAATCTATGTCATTCCCGCATACTTTAGGCGGGAATCCAGATTGAGATCCCCGATTAAGACATTCGGGGATGACAATGACTCTCCGCCCCAGGATGACAACATACTGAACAGATTAAATGCAGAAAGGTTTAAACATGACAATCCCAAAAAAACACCTAATGTATAAGGAAATAGACATTTCTTAAAACTTTAGGCGTTCCTGCTTAATGAAGCGTTGTAGATGATTTGGAATTGAACGTTACTATTTCCACAGACAGACTTAGCCGAGAAAACAGTACTTGATAGAAAATTCGGCCAAACCAATTCCCGTTATGAACAAAAGCGCTCTGGTTTAGTTGCTGTTTCTCGATCGGGTAATCGGAATATAATGTGGTTCATCCGTTGAAAAACCCATGTCCCGGGTAAAAATGCCGGTGGAGTTGTACGAATGACCCATCATAGCCTGATATCCATAGGGTCCAAAAGTACCGCCTTCTTCAATAGAACGGCCAACACAACCTCCGCCGGGTCTTGTGGTAGGCGGACCGAATAAGGAACATCCTCTGGGTTCGGGGGCATTAGGATCTCCTGACATCCATCGGAAAAAATTAAACTCAGCACATCCGGTCATGAAGAATAGAAGGGTTAAAAAAACAGTCCAACGAAGACCAACGGGTAGATTGAGAATCTTTTTCAATTTGGTACCCCCTTTTTTATCGTAACGCCAAATTGCAAATGTACTTGAAACTGCTTATGAAGATTCATGAATAATGCTGCTTCTTAATATTAATGAAAGAATCTATATCGTTGTCTATTTGATTGCAAGCAAAAAAATATCCGATGAGGAAATCAAACGCTAGCAGTAACACCTCCTAAATTTAAATTGTTACGCTAAATTGTTATGTCCATTAAAAAAATTTCTGGGAAAGAGTACGTTACGCGGGCTGAGACGGAATGGGTTTGATAAAGCGGATCTTTTTATTTTTGCGGGTGAATGGGTAGTGGTTTTGGGCCTTTTTATTTTTCTCTTCGGCAAGTTGAAATATGGGAAAGTGCATAAAAGGATCAAACCGAAGAGGTGTGGAATTTGGATAATTAATATCTGAAGCAGGCATTGGATCTGGAATATCCGGATTAAATTCGGCTCCACGGGTTGCGCGACTAAAGGAATAGCCCAAATTTAAAACGCTGGCAGATCCTATGGAAATTTGTTTCGTACTATTAATGGAAGAAACAGAACTGACCGTGAGCGCTCCCAGAGCGTCGACGAGACCGTAACCATAAAAATTGTCGAAACCACCCGCGCCCAAATCCACGGCTGAACTCCGAAGCCGCTGATAAATATTATCAAAGTTCAAAAGCGGAAACTTGGACCGGATCAGAGCAACAACACCGGCCACAATCGGTGAAGAAAATGAAGTCCCTGATGCTCTGGAGTAAGCCGGATCTACAACACTGCTTGAGCCGAATGAAGTGCCGGTAGCCCGCAGTGAAAGAATATCCACACCCGGCGCAACAAAATCAAGCAATTTTCCGAAATTAGAAAAGTAGGCCCTTTGATCCGTCACCGGCTCAATTGCGCCCACTGCAATGACATCCTTGATTCCGGCTGGATAACTATTTTCGACACGGCTGTTTTCATTTCCGGCCGCCGCAACAAGCACAGAGCCTTTGCTTTTTGCGTATGAAACGGCGTTTTGAAAGGAGGTTTGTAAACTCTTGGACAGAAAATTTTTCAAAACGCCAAGCGACATATTGATGACCTTCGCGCCCAAGTCTGCCGCATAACGAATGGCAGAAATGACATGTGAGACAAAGCCACTACCTTGTGAATTGAGCACCTTAATCGGAATAATTTTGCTCTCCGGAGCAATGCCTGCAATGCCCAAAGTATTGTCGGCCACAGCAGCGATCACACCGGAAACCGCTGTCCCGTGTCCGTGATCATCTCGGGGGTCATTGTCTTGATTGTAAAAATCCCAACCATGGATATCATCTATGAAACCGTTGTGATCATCATCGATACCGGGAGTTCCGTTAAGCTCAGCCAAATTCGACCACAGGTTCGAAGCAAGATCCGGGTGATTAAAATCAAATCCCGTATCAATCACGGCCACTGGAACGTCCGTACCACGGCTGATCGACCATGCCTGATCGGCGCGCACCCGTTTGAGCCACCACAGATCATCATAGGACTGGCCCCAGCTGCCGGAGGAGGAATAAAAAGGATCGTTGGATTCAATGAAAACTTCCTCATCATCGGCACGTGAAATTCCACCTTCCATAATGAAATCGGTAACGTTGGGAAGAGATTCGGCATGCGGCTGAGCGACGGCTTTAACTTCCGCGGTGTTTTCATCTGTCACGGCTGGTACCGTAGGAACCAATTGCCCTGTCGGATTTAAAGTAACTTCGGCAGCATAAAGTGCAATTGACGGCGGTGGAATGGCAGGCTGAAAAATCAGAAAGAAATTCAAAATCAAAATAATAATTTTTGCCGTTGATCTTTTTCTCACTGAATAAGGATTATAATTGCGCTGAGGAATAAATGCAATGCGGAAAAGAAAAAAACGGAAAAAAATTGAACTAAAATGTGAAAAGATTTTCAAAAGTTGTGATAAATATATTTACAAAGTTTGTAGCTTAATTTTTTTCTACAATTATTTGTACTTGTGGACTGTCCGATTACTTAGGAAGGGCTTGATGATGAGGTTGGGCCGCTTCACCGGCTCAATTTTTTGAACGCTTTTGATTGGGACGTTCGCGCTCCTGCGGTATAAATCAAACATTTGACTGATCCGTACGTTGAGGTCTATAGTGGCCCCGGTTGTCTAGACCGTTTTTCGTGTTGTTTTTAGATAGAGCATTTTATGCAACTGGGTTTGGGTTTTGGGCCACCTCCCTTTAAGCGATGACTCAAATCAGAACCTCAACAGTTCGAGATTTATGACGCTTGACCTTTGCATTCATCACAGAAAGCCAGCCCACAATCGCTTCTTTAATGTTTTCTCTAGCTTCAGTAAGCGTGCGCCCCTGAGATACGCAACCAGGAAGTGCGGGAACTTCAGCCACATAGTAGCCTGTTTCATCCTGTTCGATAATGACCCGTAATTTCATATCTTCGCCTCCGTTTGACCTAATTGTACCACATTGATCAAGACCAACAGCAATTCTATTCCTTGTTTGAAACGTCAAACAGGAAGGAACGAGGGATAGGTCACAAACAGAGCGGAAATGCTCTTAAGCGGATCCGGATTGTAGAACTCGTAATCCGAAACACCCGAAAAAATGAAGCAGTCGCCTGCTTTCAAGAGGAGTTCCTTGGCGAGGCGCGTCAGGAGCACCTTGCCATCAAAGAGATGAAGATAAATTTGTTCGGTGCGTGGAAGTTTGGCCGAAGCAATCGTTCTTTGCGGCTGGATTTCAATGCGCCCGAAGAAAAACTCCTTTTGCTTGGGCGTCAGCGAAATGATCCGGAATCCGTCTTCGGGATATTCCAGAGAAAACGCAGTTTGATTCAGATGGCCGCGATAACTTGCCGATTCGCCTTCAAAATTAACTCTGGCCAAAAGTGTTTTTAAATCAATTCCGACGGCTCGGGCGATCCCTTCGAGTCTTCCCATCGATAGCGTCTTAATGATTCCACATTCCACGCGGGCAATGGTAGTTCGGTCCATTTGTGTCTTGCGGGCCAGCTCTTCCTGGCTAATTCCCTTTTCTTTCCTCAAGGCCCGTATGATCTGCCCAAGGTTTTCTTTTTCATTGCCGGAACAAATGAGCGGCGCCTGAATGAACATTCCGGCTTCAGGAAAAGTTACGGTCTCTATCATTTTAGGTGGCATGTTTCACATTTCTTTCCAGAGCAGAAAGGAGTTCTTTAAAATCAAACGGCTTCAGGATGAAATCCGTTATTCCCATGCATGCCGCCTCTATGCGTATCTGCTCATCCTCATAAGCGGTGACGATGACCTCGGAAACCTGAGGCAGCCCAAATTGATTTCGGAGTTCACGAATGGCTTTGAGGGTTTCAAGTCCGTTCATCCCCGGCATTCGGATGTCTGCTAAAATTAAGTCAAATGTTTCTCTGATCGCAGAATCAAGTGCCGCCAAGCCCAGGGGAATCACGCTCGCTTCAAATCCTGATTTTTCAAGAAGCGTTCTCAAAGAGTCTCCCACCAATGAGTCATCTTCGATAATTAAAATCCGGTGGGTGCGTTCTCGTAACACAAGGCGTTTTCCGGCTAATGTTTGGATGTCTTCAAAACGAAATTGGACAGAATCACCGGCAGGAACAGGAACGGGCTTCAAAAGGCCCTGCTCAATCCAGGAACCAATCATGTCGCGGGAAACACTCAGGATTTGGCTGTTGCGGGATATCCAGAAGGTCATCTTGAATGTCCGGACAAAGCGCCAAAATTTTGTGATCGCTCGGATCTGGAAAATCAAACGAAAAACTTTGATCCTCTTCGACAATCAAACAATATTGCCGAAGATAATTGATAAAGAGCCCAACGACACGCTGCGGGAAGCCAAATTTTTTGGACAACAGAGTTTCCTTAAATCATTTCAAGATAAAGCTTGAAATGATACCTTCTTGACGCGCTAAAACTTCATACAAAACTTCGTGAGACATGCCGGCAGGAAGAAAATCAAATTCATCACCACAAACACAAAGAGCAGTACAATCCGCAAATGGCGATTTTTCATTGCTTCTCCTTGCGGCAACTTTATAAGGCTTGGAATCCTTCGACCAGAGTCTTCGGTTCCATCACAGGCTGATAATCTTTCGGAAACGGAATCAAAAAAGTCACGATGTCGTATACGCCTACCACCGCCCGAACCGGAAACATGAGAATACCTTTTGGGACACCGCCAAACCAGGCAACCGAGGAATTTTCGCGTATGCCCATTTCCATAGGCTGATAAATAATTTCCGCGGGTGAAAGAATCAGATTGGTGAGTCCCCTGCCAAGCTTAACAAAAGGGCCGTCGGCGTAAACAGTTCCGTCGGCCAGTAGAAAACCGATTAAAGCAACCGCAAAGATTTTTGTGATAAGTTTCATAATTTGTCTCCCCCGTTCGGCAGGTCAAAGTAATTTGTTCGTTGTATTTCTTAGTCATCGGCAATGGAACCACTTTGCCTAAATTAAAAAAGATGTCGCTGTGAAATCACTCCAACAGCTAATCTGAGCACTTACCTTTGTTTTTCTCGGGTGATTAAAAGCAATGCACGTGCCAACTATCGTGGACGTTTTATTGAATGAGTTCCCGGTCATGGTTTAGTTTGCTGAAGCACAGGGCAATACAAACCTTTTCTTTCCCTCACCCACCAAACACCGTCCCGGCGTTTTTGACTTAAACTGCTGAACCGGTAATCGTACACCACCGCGCGAATATATTTTGGCGGATGACCTTTGAATGGATTTGATTCCAGAAGCGCCAGCACTTCGGGTGAACCTTCGAGCAGCCGCTCGCAGAATTTCAAAAGCCAGCGGTTTGAGCGGTAATCGCCTAAGGCGGCAAACCACATTTGCCAGTCCAGCCGCGGCTGGTGAGGTTCGGCAAAGGCCGGCTTCTTCTTAGGATCTCCAGGTTTATAACGAAATTCATACGCCAGCCACTCAACACCGTCATTGGATCCTTCGACCATAATTTCGGGCCGTTCGATAGTCATCACCGCGAAGAGGCCGTAACGGCTCACCAGATGAAACCCGCTCAGCCCAGGAATTCGAATAAAACTCATGGAAAAAATAAAGAGCGCAAAAAAACCAAAAAAAATTTTAACAATGTCATTGCGAAGCTCAGAATGACAAACGACCTTACGGCCTCCCTGCAATGACGATAAAGTCAAAAAACGCGTGGGAATGACAATGCCCCAGGACGGGTCGTCTATCAGCCAAAGGCACAGACCAATCGTTAAAAAATTGAAGAAACAATAATTTCCGGTCAGGGCGATTAAAATTTGAAGGCCGGTAATGGCAGCGGCGGCAAAAAGCCGCGCACGGCGCCGGAGAAAAATTAAAAATGGAACAAGGAGTTCAACGAAAAATAAAACGCCCGCGGAAAATTTGTGAAAGACGGCCGGTAATTGATGGATGTACCAGCCGATCCAAGTCGGAAGCGGTTGAGTTTCATAATGAAACGTGAGCGCCGTCCAGTTTCGCCAGGTTAAGTCCCCGCTTGCCAGCTTCACAAACCCCGATGAAAACATGAGCCGGAAAAGCAGCCAGCGCATCAGCAAAACAAAAATAAAAGGTGGTCCCGAAGCCAGTGAAGATTTGAATCTCAAGTGCAAGGGGGCGATAAAAATTGCAAGAAAACCGGTCTCGAGCAAAAGCATGTCCCACTGAAAACTGAGGAACTCCTGCCCCACCGTCACAAAGGAGAGATAAAACAGCCACAGAAGAATGGAGGCTGGAAAAACGGCAATTCCAAAAATAAGTGCCAGCGACAGAAGCGCTCCGCCCCAGCACAGAAGTTGAAGAACGAAATCGCTTGAATTAAGCCATAGAAAACTTGGGAACAGAGAATAACTTTTTGGGCCCAAAACCTTTTCGGCAGTTTGCAAATAATCCGAAATCGGAAGAATTCCCCGCACACCGTAAAGTGCCGTAACTTGAACGCCGAGTGAGGCGAAAGCCATGAGATAAGTCACGCCCAGCCAGGCTAAAAAAATTCTCTGCGCTAAAAAATAAGTGGAGGGTTCGGCTGAGCGGCCGCGGACGTCTAAAAACATTTCTCTCCCGGTCGAACCCCGGCTCTGTCATCAATCATCAATGGCCGCTCGCTCATGTGTTTAAGCTATTTTTGGGAAAATTTCTTGTTATGATTACCGATTACAACTTCTTTTTAAAAAAATCATAAGCTCAACAGGTTCATATTTGCTGATGTTGAGCCGGAGCTGCCCTTCAAAGCGGCCAGAACCTAAATCGAGTTTGTGCAATGTTGTGCGGCGTTATTTTTTGCATTTTTCTGTTTTACAGCACCCTATCCTATTATCATGATTATGCTAAGCCAAATCAAAGAGGAGAAACTCGGTTTCTTTGTTTGAAGAAAATTGAAGGGTTGTCCCTTTTTCTGCTGAAGCGCTGTCCCCTTCTTTTAATACATTTCCATCGAGCACAAGTTCACCTTTTGTCACTTGGACCCAGACTCCGCGATCCGGCTTGAGTTCATGCGTAAGCGATTTTCCTTTTTCCAGGAGACAGTCGTAAACCAGCGCATTCTGATGAACGGCAACAGAACCTTGATCACCATTTTGGGAAGCAACCAATCTTAATTGGTTTGTCTTCCCTTTCACATCGAAAAATTTCTGTTCATAACTGGGCGGCAAATTTTTATCGGCGGGAAAAATCCAAATCTGAAGTAAATGGACTGCTTCTTTTTCGGAAGGATTGAATTCACTGTGAGTCACTCCGGCGCCGGCGCTCATCCTTTGGACTTCCCCGGGACAAATCACTGAAGTATTTCCCATGCTGTCTTTATGCTCCAGTGAACCGCTCAGCACATAAGTAATAATTTCCATGTCGCTATGGAAATGGTTTTCAAAACCCTCTCCGGGCCCGACACGGTCTTCATTGATCACCCGGAGCGAACGGAATTGGACGTAATTAGGATCGTGATAATCGGCAAATGAAAAGGTGTGATAGGTTTTCAGCCAGCCGTGGTCGAAATATCCGCGCTCTTCACTTTTGCGAATCGTAATCATAGAATTATTTTAAGGTGATCATCAAAATACCGGCGGTCATGAGCAGCGCCCCGCCCCACTGAATCATGTTTAAACGCTCGCCCAAAAGCATCACCGATAAAATGACTGCGACGACAACGCTTGATTTATCAATCAGCGAAACCACGGAGACTGGGCCCGTTTGCAAAGCCCGGAAATAGCAAAGCCATGACAGCCCTGTCGCCACACCTGAGAGCAGAAGAAAGATCAGACTTTTACGGTTCAGCGCAAACACATGGGTCCATTCACCCCGCGTTCCCACGAGTACGGCAAGAAAAAAAATAATCACGAAGGTGCGGATTAGGGTTGCAAAATTGGAGGGAATATCTTTGACCCCAATCTTGGCGAAAATAGCGGTGAGACCTGCAAAAAAAGCAGACAAACAAGCATAGATTTTCCAATCAGACATAACCGCTCCTTTAATTTTGGAAATTATATTCGGTTTAAGGAAAGATGCGAAGGAGAAAATTTAAAGGCTTCGCCAAAGCGTTTGAATAAGGAGTGGAGACATCTAACTAGAGCGTAAGATTAGAAAGTCATTTATTAACTAAGCCCGCATTGAAACTCTCAGACTTCCCTGTTACCTTCTTAATATACAAATAATCTGAAACCAAACCCAAAACCACGGGAACCCTCCATCCGAAAAGATAAGCTGAAAAAAATGACCTCAGTAATAAAGAGAAATATTCTTGTATTTTTTTTGGGGATGTTCTTCTTACTATCTATTCTGGGCAATGCACAAGCGGAAACCGAACTCAAATTTGAAAGTGCTGCTTTTTTTGGAGACAAGGGGGGCCAGTTTGGAAATACAATCGATCTCGGAGAAGATCGTCTCTACGTCGCGGGCGCTGAAACATCGTCCAATTCAAAATCATTGTCGGTAAGCTATACGTTACCGCCGACAGGCAGTCCGCTCTCAAGCTTCCTGTGGCAATACGAACCCACCTCCTCTGATCTTTTCAATGACATTGCGGTCACTAGTGAAGGGCTATACTTCGCCGGACGGAGCGTGCCGAAGACAGGCGCCGTTTTGGGGACCGTAGAAAAATTTCCTTTACAAGCTTCTGGGACTGCTGCGCCCAGCTGGACCGCAAAGCCCCAATATTTTACGGGAAATCAAGATGGAACTTTACAAGCACTTATTGTCGTGGAGAAATCTATTTATGTCACCGGCAACACCTCAAGCAGTCCCAAAAACAGCACGGCCGTCTTAGCCAAGTATGATATGAACGGTCAAATGGTCTGGTCCAAAACCTTGGGCGAACAAAAAGATCAAAATAAAAGCGCAGGCACCGCACTCGCCGAGCTCAATGGATTTATTTACGTAGCCGGTTACACAGGCTCCGGTGACAAGAAAGTGGAATTTGGAAACATTCCGCTTCATTTAACCATTTGGAAATATGATTCCTCCGGCAAACAAATCTGGGTGAAGAAAGATTCAAAACTCTATATCAATGACGTCAAAGACGAAGTGAAAGCAGATATCGCAGCTTCAGAAGGATATCTCTACGTTACTGCCCTGAAAAATAAAGACAAAGCCGGAAGCATTTTAATTTTGAAACTCGACCCGGATAGTAAAGCGGTTTGGAATGCCGAGTGGCCCGCAAAATCAGAGGATAAAATTGCCACCTCAAATCCACGCGTAACAACCGGCCGTACGGACCGAATTTATGTCGCAGGACAGACGGAGCAAAAATCTACAAAAGAAGCGGGCGTATTTATTTTAGAAATGGACAAAACATATGGATCAATCCTTGCATCTCACAATTACGGCGAAACGAACGTGGTTGAAAAAATCTTAGATATGAAGGCCCACACGACCGGCGATGTTTTCCTCGTGGGGTCGAAAGTATCCATGGGAAAATCTAAGGACAAAAAACCTGCTGACAGTGATTTGATGCTGTTGCGGTTTATTCTTCTTTCCGTGACCGAAGTGACTATTGATATCAACCCAGTTACATCCAAAGACCCGAACGCTAAAAAAAATAAAGAAAAGGAAAAGAAAAATACCATTCCGGTGGCCATTCTCTCCGCCGCGAAATTTAACGCCCCCGTTGACGTGAAACAATCTTCACTCACGTTTGGCCGGACTGGAAATGAGGCAAATTGGGATAGCTGTACCATGAAAGATGTAAATGGTGACGGAAAACTCGATCTTTTATGCTATTTTAAAAACCAAATCCGTTTTCAGGATAAGTTGACGGATGTGATTCGGGCTGGAGATAAAGAAGGTATCCTGAAAGGACAAGCTATTTCTGGCGTGCGCCTAAGAGGAGTGGATTCTACTTCTAATTTGGAAGAGATCATACCTGTTGCTCCTGTGGTTGAAAAACCGGCCCCCACATTAAAGAAACCAACACCTGAAGCAGTAAGCCCGAAACCGGTACCTGCAACCCCGTTAGTTTCTCAACCAGTTGTACTGACATCTGCTCCCGCTCCGTCGAGCCCTGGACCAGTTGCACCGACGCCCATTCAGCCATTAATCACGGAATCTGTTGCTCAAGCACCCGCTCAGCCAATATCGACACCGACGCCAGCGCCTCAGCCCGCTCCCAATCCGTCAAGTACCGAACCGATTGTATTAACCACGCAGGTCGTTGTACCGACAGCTCAACCGACTCCAAGTTTAAGTTCGGCACCAACGGTATCTCCGACTACGTTGGTCTCTTATCCAACAGCGTCAATCCCGGTTCAGCCAACTTTGATTCCTTCAAGCCCTGCGCTGACATCTGCGCCTGCTCCAATTACAGAACCAACGGCATCAACAACCCAACCAATTTCAACTCTCTCAAGTTCTGGGCCGATATTAACACCAGCACTGACTTCTGAACCAATTGCGTCGACAACCACTCAGCCGGCTTTGACAGCTACGACCTCTTCTACTGCCCCAAAATTCTTCATACCTCCAATGCCTACAAAAGATCCAGCGCCTCCTCCTATGGTAACACCCGGTGCGGCGCCGCAGGAAATAAGGCCTGTCATGCACTCAACTATTAATAATCCGAATAGAGAACCAACTTACGGTAAGATTTTGCGCTCTGACGCTACAGCGGAACCTACGAGTGAAGAAAATACGAAACCGGCAGAACCGGCTCGAGATCCATCTTTAAAATCTGACTCTACGGGTCTCGCCTGGGCATATCGTGACATGGGCAAGGAAGCAATGAAAAAAGGACAGCCGTCTCAAGCAATCGACTATTACAAAGAAGCCTTGCAGCATGACCCCAAATCTTCGGAAATACACAATTATTTGGGGCTCGCCCTTTTCGAAACCGGAAAGCTAGAAGAAGCCAAAACCCATTTCACGGAAGCGCTGCAACTCAACCCAAACGACGCATTAGCCCGCACCAACCTAGAGATGGTTCTTTTGAAATTGAAATCGTAGCGAAAACTTACCGACGAACCAGGTCCCAAAACTCATTCTCATCAATCACGTAACGGCGCAAATTCTGAGGCGCTTTTTTCCAATCCTGATACTCGGCCCTAATCAAAATGGTCGCCTTCGCGCCTTTCGGTTGAATCGGCCCAAACCGGGGCGTTTTTCGAAACCTTAAATCCAGAGGCAGTTTGTCCCCGCTCAGCGCGAGTTTCCAATCTTCAAGGTAGGCAGCATGCGCATGTTTCATCTTCTTAAAGAACTTCCGGTTCTCTTCGAAAATCTGATCATCGATTTGAACATAAATCGGAAAGTGTTTGTTTTAACGGCTTCTTTGTATGCGAACGATTTTATCCGGGCCCCCGGTCATAAAAAAGTTAATGAAGGAGATGGCCCTTGCAAGTGACGCGTGTATCATATCCAACAAGCTTATCTGCTCAAAAGCTTCTTCACATTCTTCTTCTTTTCCGCTATCCTTCCCCGGAACAGAGCTGTTCATTCAATCGCTGAACTAAACACGTTCTCCAAATTTAAATAAAATGAGCAAATTCAAAAAAATTACGATTCTTATTCCTGCTTTTAATGAGAGCGGGACAATTAAAGAAGCCATTGAGAAAGTCGGGCAAGCACCCCGGCCCCGCCATTTGGAAAAAGAAATTATTGTGGTCGACGACGGCTCCGAGGACAGTACGTGAGTGAAACTTTCAGAACTTTCAGGCATTCAGGTATTTTTTCATGACCGAAATCAAGGCAAAGGCGCTGCGGTCAAAACTGGGATCCGATATTCAACTGGAGACATTATTTTGATTCAAGATGCGGATTTGGAATACGACCCTGAAGATTATCCGGTGGTTCTCCAGCCCATTTTGAGCGAGTTTGCCGAATTAGTCATGGGTTCACGGTTTCTGTGTGGAACCCCAAAATTTTTTACGAAAAAAGGCGATCCTTTCTTTTCACACTTTATCGGAAACCGGATCATCATTTGGTTGACCAATTTCCTGTACGGCCAAAATATGACGGACTATGAAGGATGTTATAAAGCGTTTACCGCCTCGTTAGCGCGGTCCATTCCCGTAGGCGCAGATGATTTGAATTTGATAATGAACTCATTTGTAAAAGTCTGAGACGAGGCCATAAAATTGCCGAGGTTCCCATCCACTACAAACCCAGATTATATTCGGAGGGGGGGAAAAAATAAATTGGCGGGACGGCCTGGTTATTTTGTGGACAACTTTGAAGTGGCGGTACAAATCTTTTTAGAAAAAGATCTTTTGCCGATAATTCCCGAAGAACTGGAGGCATAGTGAAACGAATATCTTGGCGGGTATGGGCGCTCGTGGGACTTACTTTTCTGGTTTATCTCCCGGCCATTCGCGGCGGCTTTGTCTGGGACGACGAGGCCTATGTGATAAACAATATGACCCTGAGATCCCTGCGCGGGTTGTGGGAGATTTGGTTTCAACCGGCGCGGCTTGTCCAATACTATCCCCTCACATTTACAAGCTTGTGGATCAATTACCAAATCGGCGGGCTTAATCCTTTCGGCTACCATTTGGTCAATGTTCTGCTTCACTCTCTAAACGGCTTTCTTGTGTGGCGTCTGCTTGAGCGCCTTAAAGTTCCAGGCGCGTGGTTCGCAGCCCTCCTTTTTCTGCTTCACCCTGTGCAGGTCGAGTCCGTAGCTTGGGTTACGGAGCGAAAAAATGTTCTTTCCGGATTTTTCTACCTTTCCGCACTTTTATCTTACCTTCGTTATAATGAAGTCGTGCGGCTCGACCCCAAAAATCCGGAAGCCCAGCGCAATCTACACCATCTTGCATTCGATGCCTTTTTACAAAACCCTGAGTCCAGAAGCACATAGGCACGCTCGGTCTTGCCTGCGCCCACTACCTTATCCTGTTCCAAATAAACACAATAAGGAAACTGCTTGGGGAGGACCTTGCCCCGGGTGAACGGGTTCCTGGGGTACCAATAAATCAGCGTTTTTCCGGAAGCGAATTGATTTTCTTGGGCGAAAAAGCGCAGCCATTTATGAATACGACGAGTAGAATAAGGATGATCCGAAAATTAAATTTTATTTGGAGCTTTCCGTGTGTTTAGTTTCTTTCATCAGACTGGCAGCGGGCTGATAGCCGCCGTTTTTAAATTGATAAATCAACTCCGGCGCTTTGGCCAAAGCATCTTCATAAAAAACCCCTGTTGTTGCTTTTTTTAATAAACTAAAATCATTCCCCAAAAATTCTGGAACGCCGTCACCGTCTAGGTCTTTGAAACTTCCCTTGCTGTCCTGTTTGGCATTCATCTTACCCAAAACTTTAAGTTCTTCACCAAGAGAAAAAACCGTGTACGTCAAATAACCGTACCCATCCGACCCCCAATCGGAAATGACAAGATCGGGAACGCCATCATCCGTGATGTCGTCTCCTATTTTGATGCGGGAAGGATTTTTAAGATCTTCCATATCGCCAATCCAGAAGTGCGCCGATTCCGCATAATAAACCTCTTTTCCCTTTTTGGAAATGTGAAGCGTGTCCTTCGCTTCTTCGATGGCCGGAGGAGTTTTCCACCGGAAAACTTCAGAAATAAAAACTTCGTAATCGCCGAAACTTTCTTTGTGGGGAGGCTCCATGCCCAAAACAGGCGCGGTAAAAATAAAAAACCGACGAGAAAGGAAATAATTTGACGATTCATTTGCCGCTCATTGACACGGTCTAATAACTGTTCATTGAAAATCAGTACCGTCCCGAAATCTTAATCAATTACATAAAAGGAATTTCGGGGCGGCGTGAATTGAACACGCGACCTCACGGTCCCGAACCGTGCGCTCTACCAAGCTAAGCTACGCCCCGACGAAAGGAAGATTATATTGATTTTTGGAATGAATTGAAGAACATTTATGCCGTTACAATCCGGACGGCCGTACCGGAACCCACTTTTCTCAGCATATCAAAAGAGGCCTTAAAACTTCCTACAATACTCACCGGACTGGCCGGTTTTGGACGATGGTCTGTGCTGGCCGGAGTTCTCCCAAAAAATAAACACAGACACGATCCTTCAGGCCAGTAAGCAATGTCCCCTACGTTGAGATCCATGGTGGTCGGTTCTTCGGAAAGCTTCGCGGGAATTTGAAAATAAATTTCATCGCCCCACTTACTGACTTTGCTTTCGGTGGGTAACTTTTGGTAGATCGTCTGAGCAGCTTTGGTCTCGTTTAGATTTCCAGCAACCTTAAAATCCTTAAACTCAAATATGATTTCCATAATTATACGCTTAAATAATCAATCAATGAACGATGGTCATGTTTGAACGGGCCGTTCCAAAGTTCAACCACCTGCTCTGCCGGTGTTTTTCCGGTGCTCAAAATTTCTTTCTTCAGCGGTTCCAGATAAATGGCCTCATCCTGGCCCTGTGAATTGAGCAGCTCCTGCCGATGAAGCCCTTTTTGACTGATGCTGACGAGTTCTCTGGCGAGCTCGAGTACTTGATGTCCATGAATTTTTGCGCGCAAACCCAATCGTTCAATATCCTGATGAAGTTTTTTAATTTCCCGTTCACTGAACGTTCGAATCAAGTGGCCGGCAGCGGAGCGCGCTTCTTGATCGTATAAGATGCCTTTCCAAAAAGCATAAACGGACGGAATCAAATGCCTTCTCTGCCCGTCCATTCCGCGTATTTCCATATATTGTTTAAACCGGGCGTCCGTAAAAATGGTGCTTAAGTGGAGCTCAAAATCCGTTTGGGTCGGGAAATAACCTTGATAACCTTTTTCAATAAAGGTTCGGAATGTTAAATTGCGGACAACGATCCATTTACCCGAACGGACCAGAAACATCAACGGAATATCCAGTACAAAATTTAAATAATCCTCAAACGAACAACGCTGGCAAATCAGATCCAAAATTAATCCGCAGCGCTGGGGATCCGTATACCGCCAAATATTCAGCCGTTCACTCAAGAAGCCGGTCACTTTTCCACGAGAAATCGAACTGTTCGCGAACATCGCCGCGGCAATCGGCGTTAAGGCCAACGTCAGACGCATTTTGTGAATCGCGTCTTTTTCAGATGAATAATCCAGGTTCAACTGATCGGTGGCGGTTCTTTTCATCATGTCATGTGCTTTTTTTCCGGCCGCTCCGAGGGACTTCGCCATAATTCGGTACCGTCTCTTGGGAACCCATTCGATGTCCTCGAGCGAAGCAAACGGATGGACGCCTGAAGCGATCCAAGTAATGGGCCCGACAAAATGCGCGATGGTCTTGAGCTGGAAAAAAAATTCATCGAGCTGGACTTTTACCCCATGGAGACTGTCGGTCGGTGCCGCACTTAATTCCACCTGCCCGCCCGGCTCAAGCGAAATAAACATCCCACCTTTTTGAAGCGCAATAATTCGAGATTCATCCAAAATGGGCTCATAACCAAATTCGTAGGCCAGCTCACGAAGGACTTGTTCGATACCGATTTTGCCCGAAAACGGAAGTGGCATTCCCGTGTCCTTGAACACACCGAAGACTTCGCACTCAATGCCAACCCGGGCCTGGGATTCCGGCTTGGCGTGCTTTTGAAAATAGCCGTAGAGATCCTGAATGGACTTGATTCGCTTGCTAGCGGGTTCTGATTGCAAAAATGTACTCATAGCTTTTCCTATGGGGATATTGTATCTTAACCCTTGTGAAACATAAACATAAAGCTCCGTCGGGGCGAAAATTGAAAATCGCCTTCATCATGGACCCGATGGAGAAACTCCTGCTTAAATTTGACACCTCTCTAACAATCATGATGGAAGCCCAAAACCGGGGCCATCAAATCTACTATGTCGAACCGCGAGAAATGGTCTACCGTGACGGTTCCCTGCACGCAAACGCCCGTGAAGTCATCGCCTCTTCCCAGTTCGGGTTTCGCGTCGTCTCGCAGAAGCTGCTGGACCTTAAAACCTGCGACGTTGTCTTCAACCGGAAGGAACCACCCTTCGATGTGGCCTACCTTTATCTAACCCAGCTGCTCGAACACCTCGAGCCAGAAGTGTTTGTCATTAATTCACCCGTAGGTGTCCGAAAAGCCAATGAGAAACTCTACATTCTGGAATTTCCCGAATGGATTCCGGAAACGTTCGTTTCCAGAAATATCAATGAGATCGAAGTATTCCGGAAAAAACAAAAAACGGACTTAATTTTAAAACCCCTAGACCAAAAAGGCGGCGAAGGGATTATGCTGCTACCTCGAAAAATTAAAAATGCCCGTGAGATCCTTTCGAAGGTGACGTTTTGCGGGACCAAATGGATCATGGCCCAGGATTTTTTGAAACGGAACTTAACCGAAGGGGACAAACGAATTTTGCTGTTGAACGGAGAAATATTGGGACAGTACCGGAAAATTCCCAAAAAAGGCGAATTTCGAGCAAATCTATCGTTGGGCGCGAAATACATTAAAACCGATGTCAGTGCTGAGGAACAAAAATTGGTACAGGCACTGAAAACGAAATTAATAAATGACGGACTTTATTTTGTGGGAATTGATGTTGTGGACGGAAAACTCATTGAAGTCAACGTGACAAGCCCTGCAGGGATTCCTGAAATTAATGAACTTGAAAGAACTCACCCGGAAAGCCGGGTGGTAGATTTCTTAGAATGTAAAGCATCGTCATCCTGAGGCCGAAGGCCGAAGGATCTCCGGACGTAGATTCTTCGCTTCGCTCAGAATGACACTTGTAGATTCCCGCTTCTGTGGAAATAACAATTTTTCTTCCTCTTTTTTCTTCTTTGGAATATACCCCGTATAAATCAAGCTGCGTTCCATGACTTCTTTAAAAACAGGTGCTGCGACGGTTCCGCCGTAGTAATAAGGATGCGGATTATTAATGGAAACGATCATGGCAAGCTGGGGATTCTCAGCCGGCGCAAACCCAATGAATGACCCCACAAATTTTCGGTGTGAATAAGTTCCGTTTTCCAATTTTTGAGAAGTACCCGTTTTCCCGGCCACTCGAATGCCGTCAATTTTTGCCCGGTTGCCCGTCCCCTCCGTCACAACGCGCTCAAGGATCTGACTCATCGTCTTGGCGATTTCGGGTTTGATGACAGCTTCCGAAATCATTGGATCCTGCTTGTGAATCGTCACGCCGTCAGCGTCCTGAATTTCTTTCAATAAATAGGGTTTCACGACATAGCCGCCGTTTGCAATCACGCAAATCGCCCGTAACATTTGAATCGCGGTAGCCGCAACTTCCTGGCCGAATGGAATGGAAGTGATCGAAAACTTAGACCATTGACTGGTCGGGCGTAAAATTCCGTTTACTTCACCTGGAAAATCAATTCCGGTTTTGGTCCCGAACCCAAAATTTTTGATGTACTTGTAAAGCGGCTCCTCGCCCAATTTCATTGCGATTTTAACGATTCCGATATTACTCGATTTAATCAGGACTTCCGGCAAAGTCAAAAGACCGTATGGGTGAACATCGTGAATCGTTCTTTTTGGACGCACATGCCATTCACCCTTTTCACAATCAAATTTGTCATCTAGAGAAACTAATCCTTCGTTCAGCGCCGCGGCGACTGTCACAATTTTAAATACGGAACCGGGTTCGAAGATATCGGTAATGGGTCTGTTCCTCCTGTGATCGACATCCGATTTTCCGAGTTTGTTGGGATCAAAACCAGGCCGTGATGCAAGAGCAAGGATTTCCCCCGTTTTCGGATTCATCACTACGGCAATAGCACTTTCAGCTTTGTTTTTGCGGTAGGCTTCATCCAGTGCCTGCTCGGTTAAATACTGGATGTGCTGATCAATCGTGAGAATCAAACGCGCTCCGTTTACGGCTGGAATAAATTTTTCTTCCAAGGCTGCCATTTCACGCCCCATTGCATCGCGTTTCGTATAACGGTATCCCGTCCGGCCCGTCAGTTTTTGATTGTACAAAAGCTCAAGACCTTCCACGCCGGCATTGTCGATATTGCAAAACCCGATCACGTTTGAAAGCATTTCACTATGAGGATAAAAACGTTTAGGGCCGTAAACAACACCCAGATTTGGGTTTTTCAATTTTTGGACTTGATCCGCCTCCTTCATGGGGGTCCGCCGTTTCAACCAGACAAACGCTTTGTCACGGTTTAACCGTTCCAAAATAAAAGATGAATCAAGATTGAGAATCTCGGACAACTTTTTTGCCAGTTCCGTCCGCCCCTCTTTTGGAATCATCCGTGAAACGGCGTAGATCGAGGGAACTTTCAAATTGCTGGCAAACTCTTTTCCGTTGCGGTCAACAATGGCGCCGCGGTCGGGTTCGATTTCGATGACCAAATTCTGCTGGCGCTTGGCAAATTGGACAAGCGCATCCTGGTTTTTAACGGTAAGCCGGTAAATTTGAAAAATGAGCAGCGGGAAAAAAGCGACGACGATCAGGTCAATGATTAGAAAGCGGGTTTTTGAAATGTTAGAGAACACTTCATCCCACCATTATTCCTTGGGTGCGATTTTAGCTTGAGCTTCTTTAATGAAATGGAACCAGGACAAAAACTGAACCGGGTCCGGCCAGCTGACTTTGGTCTCTTGAAGCGCTATTTTTGGCTTTAAAACATGGATGATTTCTTGCTCAGTCGGGGTCGTCAAATCAAGCGACAGCTCTTTCATCCGGTGATTCAAGGCATTGGGAGAACGAAGCCGGGTGACGCGAAACTTCGCCATTTTATAGGCCTCACTTAAATTAGCGGCCTCGTGTTCTTTTTTTTGGATGGAGTAAGAAACCTGAAAAATGGAAATTTGCTGATGAACGTAAAGTAGCAGCGCGAAGGTAATTAAAATGAAGTAACTGAAGGTTCGTTTTGACAGTTCCATATTAGCTCCGCTCAATAACCCTCAATTTGGCCGATCGAGACCTTGGGTTGTTTTTCAACTCATCCTCCGTCGCCTCAATCGGCTTTTTGGTCATTATTTTTCCAGTGCCGAGATTTTTTTCATGAACAAAATATTGTTTTACGATCCGGTCTTCCAACGAATGAAAACTGATGACGGCCAGCCGCCCACCCGGCTTCAGTGAGCCAAATGCCTTTGGAAGCGCTTCCTTCAAAGCGTTTAGCTCATCGTTTACCGCGATTCTGAGCGCCTGAAAAATCCGCGTCGCCGGATGAATTCGGCCAAACCGGTACGCAGAAGGAACGGTTTCTTCGACGATCTTTTTTAAATCAAACGTGGTCTTAATGGACCTTTTGGAACGCTCCTGGACAATTTTCCGAGCAATCCTGCCAGCGTAACGCTCTTCACCCAGTTCCCCAAAAATCTGGATCAACTCCCGTTCGCTGAGGCCGTAAATCAGGTGCTCAGCCGTCTGGTCCTGCGTTGGATCCATCCGCATGTCAAGCGGACCTTCCCGCATAAAACTGAAGCCCCGATCAGATGCTTGAAGCTGGTCACTTGAAACACCGACATCTAATAAAACGGCATTAACTTGCTTAAGATTAAGAGATGATAATGCTTCGTCTAAAAAACGAAAATTGAAATGCTTTAAAACAAACTTTCCGCCGACTGCTTCAAGGCGTTTGGCGGCCCGTTTCAAGGCCTCGGGGTCCTGGTCTAAACCAATTAACAATCCATTGGGGCTGATTCGTTTGAGAATGGTTTCTGAATGGCCACCACTGCCTACGGTAGCATCTAATACAATTTGGCCCTGTACTAAATTGAGATGAGAAAGAACGGAATCGAGTAAAACGCTTTTATGCAACCCGAAAACTCCTGCGAGCTTCCTCCTCCGTCGGATAAGTTTCGATAATATGATTGAGCCCAATCATATTGAGAATGTTGGAAACTTCAGGGCGAATGTTAAACAAACGAATATCGCCTTTTAAAGAACGAACCTTACGAATCCGATCGACCAAAATCCCCAAACCGGCCAGGTCCGCATGTCCCGCTTCTTTCAAATCCAGCAGGAAAAACCGGCGGTTCTGATTGATCAAACGGCTAAACCTGGTTTTCATACTGACCATCTGGGTTGCATTTAAATCCCCCGGACAGCGTACGACGTCGACTGCTTTACCGTTTCCATTCAAGCGATGTCCCATGAATCCTCCTATTGTTTTTTAGGGTCAATCAGATTTTCCGCGAGCGACTCAAACGAGCCCAAATTATTTTTGAAGAAATCATTCCACTTCTCTCTTGCCCAAATTTCAATTCGGTCCGACACACCAATGATCATGACATTTTGTTTAATCTCGCCATACTCTTTCAAATAAGCCGGAATTAAAATCCGGCCCTGCTTATCACAAATCGCTTCGCAAGCGCCGGAAAAATAAAGCCGGTTGAATTTTCTGGATTCTTCCCGGGTAAACGGCATATCGCGAAATCGCCGTTCCTGATTCCGCCATTCTTCTTCTGGAAACACAAATAAACAGCGGTCTAGACCTCGCGTGAGAAAAAATTTTTCGGCGTAATGTTCCTTGAAAATTTCTCGGAACTTGGCGGGAATAATGATGCGATCTTTGGCGTCTAGTGCGTGTTCATATTGTCCGTAGAACATGTGGCTTTGTCCGGGTTATACCACTTACCACCACTTATTACCACTTTATATAATGCGAAGTATACCTAACGATGTAACTCCTTGTCAAGTAGGGAGATACAAATAAATTAAAATAAATTTATTAGCTACAAATAGTGGAATTTACAGGCCAAAGTACAAGATATAGTGGAAAACAAAAAATTTTGAACTTAGGGGAGGATCGTAAAAAAGCTAAAAAATGGGGATTTAATAAAAAGTGTCATCCCCAAATGCTTTTACGCTCGCGCTCAATGCGCGGAGCACTTCGCTGCGCGCCCTTTGCAGGCGCCAATGCGCCAGCACTAATCGTGGCAACTTTGACGTTGCCTACGATCTATGTGCGCGGAGCACTTTTCGGGATGAGCTTGTCACTCATCTCCGAAAGTGTTCAGGGAAGAACTGGACGTTCTTTTCCGAAAATGTGTCGGCACTTGCTCTCATTAAATTTTTAATTGAAAGCAAGTACTGTACTTAACTTCCCATAAATTTTATGGGTTGTTAAGTGCGGGGATCTATGTTCTGGATTTCCGCTTAAAGCGTGTGGGAATGACAGGAGTTATTTTAAACTGAATAGAGGATGCGGGAACAATTATCGCAGAGGGTAATTCTATCTCTCATTTTCGCTTCATCTAACACCTGGGGACGTAGCTGCATTTGACAAGCTGGGCACACTTCCCCTTCTACTTGCACCAACGCCAATCCCTTTTTTTTGGTGATAATCTGCTCGTACAGAATGGCTATTTCGGGTTTTACATTTTTAATTTTTTCTTTTTTCTTCCCGGTAAGCTGATCAATTTTTTCACGAACTTGTTTTGAACTCTGTTCCAGTTCTTCTTTCTTTTTTTTGAGTTCTAATTCTGATACCTCAACGTTCTTCTTTTGATCCTCAATTTTTTTTTGGACAGCTTCAACCTGATCTAAAAAATTAATAATAGTTTCTTCCAGAAGAGAATTGTCGGCCTTCAAGGACTTAATTTCTCCTTGGAGGGAAGAATATTCTTTGTTTGTTTTGACTTGCGCTAGTTGGGTTTCATATTTTCGAATATTGTCTTCTTTTGAATTCAGCTCAACTTCTTTTTCTTTTTGCTTTAACTGAAAAGTTTTCAATTCGTCTTGAAGTTTTTTTAGCTTGGAACGTTCGTTTTCAACTTGCTGATTTACATCGGACAACTCGGCGGGAATTTCCTCTAAAACTTGAGCAAGAGCATAAATTTCTTTGTCCCACTCTTGGATTTCCTGAAGAATTTGTAAATCCTGCTCCATAACGCCCTTAGGTAAGATGCAATTATAGAGAAGTGTTCCGGTCACCGCAAGGATTTTATCGGAAGTGAGTTAAGCGGATTAGGAGGTGACCAGCTGCGGCCGATCCAGCAGATCGCTCAGGTGGGTTTTGCAATAACGGACAAAAGCACTGTTCGCTTCTTCTTTTAATAGATCCGGATTAATACATATCTCGTGATTTTCCATCCATCCTAAAAATCCCAGATTACAATCCAAAAACCTGGAAATCATTTCACTAAACCGTTCATAAATAAATTCGGAAAAACGTTCCGCCCCGTTCCCAGCCAGGAGCAAAGAAAAATGAAGACTGGGGTTCTTGGACAAAGCCGTTTTGATGACCTGATAAACCTGCATCAGTTGCTTTGTATCCGGCTCAACGGCGAATACACAGTGATCCAACAATTCAAATAGAGAACGATGAAAGGTGGAATCGGAATCGATCGAGCTGTATAAACCTGAATCAAAAATGACCAGAGTTTTGTCGGTGGCGGATTCCGGCGGAAGACAATGGGCGCGCATCTGAGGCTGAATCAGGGGCTCCAGTTGACTCCATGAAATTTTTTCATAACTAATGGATTGACCCTGAATGGCGTACTCGAATGAATTTTCCTGGGACGCGAGACTGACAAAATGAATGCCTGAGAAATAAAATTGAACGGCTTCCGTAAATTCAATTAAATTGGAAACCTGAAACGAAGGCGAGAACGAAAGAACGCTCCCCGTAATGAATGAGGGCTTTAAAGAGGGTTCGGAATATAGAAATTCGGGAGGTTCGATGGCCAGAAGATTGGATCTATTTTCTTGACCCATCACGACCGGCTTGTCTCTGATCTTATCTTCAATCCCCTCAGATCGTAGATCCGGAGGAAGAGCCGTAGGCCCTGAGGAGGCAAAAAAATTAGAAAGATCAGCAAGTCCCCGTTTTAGTTTCTTTTGTATTTTCATAAAATAGGATTGAGCCGTTTAATTGAAGGACCGAATCGGTTCCCCCGTACGGATTCATTTCATTTCTCGGATTGAAAGGGTCTGTTTGCCAAACATCATCGACCAAAAATTTGTACCGATAGATTCCTTCATTAATAGGAATCACTTTTTGCCAAAGACCCGAATTTTCATCCACTTGCAGCAGAGGTTCAGCCACCCACCGGTTAAAATCCCCGGCGATTAAAACGGAAAGGGCTTGTTTGTTCAAGAAGGAAAATAAAATACCGCCCAAAACTTTTTTTGGCTTTAATTCATAGGCATCCCAAATTTCATTGCCGGAACCGAAAGCTGGCGGTATTTCCCCTGCCGAAGGATTAACATTGTCGAGCTCAGCCGGCGCCGTAGAACCTTCCTCCTGAGATGCCACATTCAAACTTACATCCGTCTCCGGGGCCGACGGCAACTCCACGGCTTCATGCATTTTTGAATACACCTGCTGCTCAGCGGCTTCCCAAATCAAACCCCGTTCTATGACTTCAATGGCCAGGCCCATATAATTTTTAAAACCTACTGAATTACGGTCAAAATCAACGATGCTTTTTCCCCCTGCCGCCGCTTCTTTTAAACGGACATTTTCCTCGATGGTGCTCATAAACAACTGGGATTTAAAATATTTCCGGACCTCTTCGTGGATTTCTCTCGCCAGGCGGACCCGTTTTTCAAAACGAGTCATGAGCGCGTGAATTCTTAAGTTCCGGTTTTGATTTTGTTTTACGGATTCAAGCGTTTCAAAAATTTTGGCCAAACCATGGAGTGAGAAAAAAGACGGTTCAATGGGAATAATGACCTCTTGGGCTGCCGTAAAAGCATTGAATGTCAAAAGCCCCAAATGAGGCGGCGAATCAATAATGACATAATCATAATCGTCGGGCAATTCGGCCAGCCGGTTTTTTAAACAGTCCTGTCCTGCGGTATTTTCCTGCTCCACCTGATTCAAACGGATATAAGTCGGTATGATCGACAGATAATCATTAATGGGAACGATAAAATCGCGAAGCGGATCTTTGGATTCCTGAAAAAGTTCATAACTGGTTCGTTCCAGAAATTCTGCTCTTACCCCCAATCCGCAAGTCGTGTGGCCCTGGGAATCGAGGTCAATAAGAAGGACTTTTTTTTGAAGGAAGGCCAAAGACGCGGACAAATTGATGGCAGTCGTAGTCTTTCCGCATCCACCTTTTTGATTGGCAATCGCAATAATTCGCATGGGATATCCCCTTTTTCTGCAGAATTAATGAGCTTAGTACTTCTATATAAAATAGATAGGTATAAAAGCCGCGATCCTGATGCGGTTTATATATCGGCTCAATTTGCAGAGTCTTAAGGGGTTCGGGAAAGAAAATAAGGAGAAAAAAGACAATAAAGTTTATTAACCAGCTGAAATTAAAGAACTTAGAACTGAAGCAGATTTTCGATGCCTACAACCCCAATGACTTCACGGTCGGTATTGATCACGGCCCCAAATGAGGCGTGTCTGGACTGCAGGATAAAAATGGCTTTCTCCGCCGTCGTGTCGTGAGTCATAAACAACGGGGCTTTTAAATAACGGGACAGGATTTGGTCTTCATTTTCCTCAAAGAGAATATCAAACACATAAATGATCCCCACAATTAAGGAAGGGATTTCTTCGTAGATTAAAACCGCGTGGGTTTTTGTTTTACGCGCGACTTCTTTAATATCCCTGATTTTATCCGTCAGAGAAACTTTCGGAAATTTGGTGGCCGGAATCATCAATTCTTCAACGCGAAGAGAGCTCAAATTTAAAATGGTGTTAATAAGCTGCTTCTCATTGGCCAATAGCACTCCTTTTTTGGCGCTTTCTTCAATCACATAGCGGAATTCTTCCCTTGTCACATATGGACTTCTTTTGACGATTGGGGCCGTCGAGTTAATTAAAAAATCGGTCAAACGAATGAGAATGAATGAAACACCACCCAGCAGTCGATCTAGGAAATTGAGAACGAAAGCAAAGCGATAAATAAAATCGTCGGCTTTGTGGCGAAACCAGTCTTTGGGAATCGTTTCGGCAAAAATAATAATAACCAAAGATAGTCCTAAAACAATGAGCCCTTGCTGGGTGACTCCAAACTTTTCTTCCAAAAGATAAGTTGCCACTCCGGCAAACGTTACATGCATTAAATTTGTTCCGATCAAAATATTGGTTAGAAACCGATTCGGATGTCGGTGGAAACGCATGATAATTTGTGCGCGTGGGTTTCCCTCATCAGCCAAATGACGCAGTTTCAATTTATTAAACGACAAGTACGCCATTTCGGATCCGGCAAAAAATCCCAAAAGGACAAATGAGACGACGATGATAAGAAAAAGAGTGATCATCGTTTTTTGATCTCAACCTTCAAAATCCGTTGTTTGTGTACTTCGCGAATGTAAAAATCAATTCCTTCCCAGTGATATGAATCATGCTGTTTCGGAATGGTTCCAAGCTGTTCCAGAAGCCACCCGCTCAGCGTTTCAGAAGTTTCTGATTTAAGCTGAATTCCAAAAGATTCCTCCAATTGATGAAGTCCGATTTTCCCTTGGACCAAATAAATGCCGTCGTCCAGTGTTTTGATCAAAGGGTCCGCTTTTGCGTATTCGTCATAAAATTCGCCGAATATTTCCTCCAAAATGTCCTCGTGGGTCGCGAGCCCTGCCGTTCCGCCATATTCATCCACGCAAATGGCGACGTGGGTCTTCTTTTTCTGAAACTCATGAAGGAGTTCATCAATCAGTTTTGTTTCGGGAACATAATAAGGCGGCTGAATTAATTCCCGGAGACGGTTTTCATTATCCAACATAAAATCCTGGGTTGAAATAACGCCCAGTAGGTTATCCAACGATTTTTCATACACGGGAAAATGAGAAAAATGATATTGTTTGATCAGCCCGATTAATTTGTCGCGTCCCTCCTCAAGATCAAACGCGATCATATCCGTGCGCGGTGTCATGATTTCACGCACCATCCGGTCTCCCAAATCAATCAGGTTCTGAATCATTTCCCCTTCTTCAGATTTAAGCGCTCCCTCTTCTTCCCCGATCCGGGCAAGCGCTTTAAGTTCTGATTCTGAAACCAAATCTGGATCAGCATCATGACCCTTCAACAACAAGGACAAAATTCCGTCACTGGCATGGCGAACCAATCGCCGGATGGGATAAAGAATGCGGGCAAAAATGTCCAGCGGAAGGGCCGATAGAAATGCGACTGATTCATTGTGCTGAATCGCAAAAACTTTTGGCGTCAGTTCTCCGATAACCACCAACACTAAGGTAAAAATCGCGATGGTCCAGCCCACCCCGCTGGGTCCAATCCAATCTACCGCCAGCGACGTTACAAGCGTGCTCGCCATGGTATTGACCGTCATATTTGAAATTAAAATGGTAATTAAGGTACGCCGGGGATGTTCCAGAAGATATAAAATCTTTTTCGATGTTCTTGGATGACGCGTACTCATCCGTTTTTTTTCCAATTTCGACAATGAAAAAATGGATGCCTCAGCGCCTGAGAAAAAAGCGGAAAGAACCAGCAAAACAATGAGTAAGATTAATTTCGGTACATATTCCATATTAACGGTAAAGCCTATGCTGTTTAATATAAGTTAAAATATCTCCCGGCACCATGGATTCGGGAAATGTGCCCTTCCTGATTTCTTGCCTCGCCTGAGTGGACGAAATATTCAACGGAACAAAATCTAAGACTTCAACTTGCTCCGGCAAATTTTTCAGATCAAAACCCGGCCGGTTGGCCACCACAAAGTGTGTCAGGGAGAAAATGAGGTCGATGTCTTTCCACTGGTCCAAATTCTTTCCCCAATCTCCTCCGGTCACAAAAAAAAGTTCGTGCGGTTTCGGAAACTCTTTCCGAAATTGCCGCAGCGTATCCACGGTATAGGAAACACCTTGCCGTTTAATTTCACAATCAGAAGCCATGAATTTTGGTTCAATCCGGACAGCGATCTTGATCATTTCAAGCCGGTCTTCGGCGGGGGCCGATGAACCTTTTTGTTCCAATGGGTGTTGATAAGTCGGAATGAAGTAGAGCCGGTCTAGTTTCAATTGTTTCAAGGCGGCTACAGCTAAAGCCAAATGACCTTTATGGATTGGATCAAATGTTCCGCCTAAGATGCCAATGCGCATGAAATAACTTAGGTTCGAATTTGTCCGCTTCCGCGCACAACGTATTTGTACGAAATCAATCCTTCGAGCCCCATCGGACCTCTCGCGTGAACTTTATCTGTGGAAATCCCGATTTCGGCGCCAAACCCATATTCATTCCCATCGGAAAAGCGGGTGGACGCATTCACCATGACGGATGATGAATCCACTTTTGAAACGAATTTTTGGGCCGTTGATTTATTTTTTGTGACAATCGAATCCGTATGGGCCGACCCGTATTTTTGAATGTGATCCATGGCCTCGTCGACATTTTTAACCACACGGATGGAAAGGATCCGGTCCAAATATTCCGTGCTCCAATCTTTTTCCGTGGCCGCCTTGACGCCGGGAATCATCTTTCGGGTGGCTTGATCACCGCGAATCTCGCATCGGCTTCTTCGCAGCATTTCGCCAAAAACGGGCAAGAACTTCTTCGCGATGTCCTGATGAACGAGAAGGGTTTCCATTGCATTACACACACCGGTCCGCTCGAGCTTGGCGTTATAGGCGATCTTAAGTGCCATTTCGAGGTCTGCGTCACGGTCCACATACACATGACAGATTCCTTTGTAATGTTTAATCACCGGCATTTGCGCGTTTTGGGCAACACGTCTGATCAACGCTTCGCCTCCGCGGGGAATCACTAAATTGATGAATTCATCAAGCTTAAGCAGTTTATCAATGGCTCGCCGGTCCAAAACGGGAACAAGCGATACGGCAGATTTTGGAATGTGATGACGTTTCAAAACATCTTGATAAACCACCGCGATGGCCTGATTGGAATGAAACGCTTCCCGGCCGCCACGAAGCAGAACCGCGTTGCCGCTTTTGAAACACAACGAAGCGCATTCTGAAGTGACATTGGGACGTGATTCATAAATGATCAAAATAACACCGAGTGGAACCGTCACTTTTGAAATTCGAAGCCCGTTCGGCCGTTTCCAGGTTTTAAGGATCTGACCGACGGGGTCTTTCAGTTTTGCCACATCCGAAACGGCGGCGGCCATTTGATCGATTCGCTTTGAATTGAGCATCAATCGGTCCATCATGGCTTCAGAAAGCTTCATGCGTTGTGCTGTTTTTAGATCTTGTCCATTTGAACGGATTATTTTACTAGATTCTTTTTTGAGACTGCGGGCAACCTGATTTAAAACATTCTCTTTTTGTTTAGAAGACAGCTCGGCCAGACTTTGGGATGCTTGTTTCACATCCGCTGCTTGTTTGATTAATTTTGATTTCAGACTCATATCTAACCTGTCATTCCCTCATGTCCGCCAAAAAGCGCAACGAGATTCGTCCGGACGGATTCCGCCAGTTTTGTGGCAAACTTTTAGCGGGAACCTAAGAACCCGGATCCCCCCGACACATTTTCGGAGAAGGACGTTCAGTTCTTCCCTGAACACTTTCGGAGATGAGCGACACATAATCGTAGGCAACGTCAAAGTTGCCACGATTAGTACTGGCGCATTGGCGCCTGCATTGGGCGCGAGCGTTAAAGCACTGCTGCTTCGCTGCATTCGGGGATAACCACTTACCGTTTCCCCACCAGACTGAAGAATTCTGCGCGCGACCTCGGATCGCTTCTGAATATTCCCAGCATGGAACTGGTCACGCAAAACGAATCTTTCTTCTCAACGCCACGCATCGCCATGCACAAATGAAATGCTTCGATGACCACGGCCACGCCTTTCGGTTTTACATTCTGCATCAAACAGTCGGCAATCTGACTGGTCAGCCGTTCCTGTATCTGCAAGCGGCGAGAGAAAATATCGACGATTCTCGGAATTTTACTCAGCCCGATGATTTTTCGGTCCGGAAGGTAAGCGACGTGCGCTTTTCCATAAAAAGGAAGCAGATGATGTTCGCAAAGACTGAATAGATCGATGTCTTTGACGACCACCATTTCATCGTAATCTTCCTCAAAGATGGCGCCATTTAATACCTTTTCAATGTCCTGTTTATATCCGCGGGTTAAAAATTTGAGCGACGATTCCACCCGTTTCGGCGTGCCGGCTAAACCTTCGCGGGACGGATCCTCACCCAAAAGATAAATTAAATCCTTAACGATAGACTGAATTTTTAAATCTTCACTGACCTGGCTCATGGCTTATCGCTCTCCTGAAGTTGTGTCATTCCGAGCAAAGCAAAGAATCCCAACCTGTCATCCCCGAACGTTTTTCTCGGGGATCCCTATTCATGGTCGCCCCCCGGGCTTTGCCCGGGGTTCCTTTCAGGTCAAGCAAAGCTTGACCTGAATCCAGTTTCTCCTGATATTTTATGTCATTCCTGATGACGTGCTCGTCGATGCCCACGGTTGATACAAAATATCCTGTTGACCAGGTCACTTCATTTTCTCCATATACATTTTTGAACAGTCGATATCGATTCCTGAACACGCTTGAACTCTTCTGTTTCAGTCGGCCTACTACATCTGAGATCGCGTACTTCGGGGGAATCACCATCATCATATGAATGTGATCCTTTTGCACGTTGAGCTCCTGGATTTCCACCCCGGGCATCGCCTTCGTTTCTTGCCTTAACAACTTTCCCAAGTGATTTTGAAGTCCTGGATTCAAAAGCTTGAGCCGATACTTTACTACCCACACGACATGATATTGAAGCCGATATACACTGTGATTTAATTTTCTTACTTCCATTCATCCATTGTACCAAACGTAAAGTATCGGCCTCTCTCATTCACCCCCGGGCAGAGCCCGGGGAGCTCTGTTGGCGTTGAGATTGCTTCGCTACGCTCAGAATGACACGATTATATATTTGTCACTTCTGACAAGATTCGCAAGGACAAATTTCACGTAAATATTTGAAGGTATAAATTCCCGTATTGTGTCCGTCACTCCAATTGATTCGAATTCCGTAACGGCCGACGCCTTGCAGATCGATTGGATGGATGTCCGCCGGAATCTGGTCCGCTTTTATCAGCTTCTCGCCCGTCCATTCATCCACGCACACGGCGCAGCGGCAATGCTTTCTGAGATACTCACATCCATAAATACTTTCGTGGCCGCCTTGCCAGCGAATGACCAGATTTTGACCTGTTCCCTGCTTAATTTCAACCGGATTTATGATTTGTTGGTCTGCCATTTGAGATCAATGGGTGAATTCGCACTGCCCTGCATGTAAACAATGCTCAGCTGGGCCGCAACGGCACCAGCGATAATTTGATAAATTTTTGCCGTTTGGGAATCTGGTTTTGCGATGACAATCGGTTTTCCTTGATCTCCTGTTTCGACAATTTCTGGATCAATCGGAATTTCACCCAAAAGCGGAACACCTAATTCCTGACTCATTCGATCGCCGCCGCCACGCTTAAAAATGTTGACGACCTTGCCGCAATCGGGGCATGAAAAGTAACTCATGTTTTCAATCAACCCCAGTACGGGAACGTTGACCTTCTCAAACATTTGGAGCCCTTTTCGGGCGTCGATTAAACTAACTTCCTGAGGCGTTGTCACAATCACAGCGCCGGAAATCGCAGCGGTCTGAGTCAGCGTCAATTGGGCGTCTCCGGTTCCCGGCGGCAAATCCAACAATAAATAATCAAGTTCTCCCCATACGACGCGTGTCAAAAATTGCTGCAAAATTTGATGGACCATCGGGCCGCGCCAAATCACAGGCGTTTTGTCACTTGAAAGAAAACCGATCGACATTAAACTAATTCCATGAGCCTGAAGCGGTAATATTTTTTGTTCCGGGGTAACGTTTGGCTGATGACCGGTCAAACCAAACATAAGAGGCATGCTAGGCCCATAGACATCACAATCTAAAAGACCGACCTTTGCGCCTGTTTTGGCAAGTGCTAATGCTAAATTAGCAGTGACGGTAGATTTCCCAACTCCGCCTTTACCGCTCGCAATCGCCACCACGTTTTTAACCTGCGGCAATACCGCGGAAGTTCCATATTCCGGGCGACTTCTGACTCGAGACGTCATGTTGACTTCAACATGAGAAACTCCGGGAAGATTTTTAATTTTAGTCTCACATTCCTGCTTCAATTGATCTTTGACCGGGCAAGCTGGCGTGGTGAGTTCCAAATTAAAATGAACAGTTCCATTATTAATTTTAATGTCTTTAACAAATCCCAAACTGACAATATCACGATGAAGATCAGGATCTTGAACGGTTTTCAGTGTCTTTAGAATTTCTTCTTCCGTGACCGCTGACATCGTTACCTCGCCACATCTTTTCCTTCCCCCTTTATGGGGGAAGGTTAGGATGGGGGTTATCCCCCCACCTTAGTCCTCCCCCACAAGGGGGGAGGAAAATTTTCCACTTCATTTAATTTGCGTAACTCGCACACCAACTTTGGTACCACCTCGAGCGCATAATCAATTTGTTCGGTTGTTGTCAATCGGCTCAAACTAAATCTAAGGGAACTGGAAGCCAATTCGCGCGAATGTCCCATGGCCATCAGTACATGAGACGGCTCCAGCGCTCCGGTTAAACAGGCGGACCCGCTTGAGGCTTCGATTCCCAATTGGCTCAAACGAATTAAAAATGTCTCAGCTTCAATCCCCGGAATGGTAATGTTCGTCGTATTCGGAATTCTGGCCTCGGCCTTACCATTGATGAAGCTAACGTCAACACGCGCAACTAGTTCCTCTTCCAATTTATTTCTTAAAATCGAAATTTGATTTATTTTCCCCTCACCTTTTCCGCCCAGCAGAATGGCGGATCCGCCGCGTACTTTGGCGGAATCCTCTCTCCCTTTAAGGGGGGGAGGGGAGGGGGTAAAATCTTGCGACAATTCAAGCGCTTTTGCCAAACCGATAATTCCAGCAACGTTTTCAGTACCGGCACGTCGATCCCGTTCCTGCCTTCCGCCCAGAATAAAAGCCTGAAACGGTGAGCCTTCACGTACATAAAGTGCGCCGATTCCCTTTGGTCCGTGAATCTTATGAGCGGAAAAAGATAAATAATCGATTTCCATCTTATTCAAATGAATTGGAATTTTCCCTATCGCCTGGACTGCATCGACATGAAAGAGAATGTTTCTACGTTTGAGTTCCCTGCCAATGTCTTGAATCGGAAATAAAACTCCGGTTTCGTTATTGGCCCACATGACGGAAACGATCGCAACATCGTCACCTAAAGACTCGATCAACTGATTCCAATTGAACGAACCGGCCTTTGAAACTCCGACCGAAACAACGTGATAGCCCTCTTTTGAAAGATGCTCACAAAGATTTTTAACCGATGAATGTTCAACAGCAGAAGTAATGATCTTTTTTTTATGAGGAAACAATTTAAGAGCCGAACGGATTGCCGTGTTATTACTTTCAGTTCCGCCGCTTGTAAATATAATTTCGCGTTCCGAGCGGGTGCCGAGAAGCTGGGCCATATGACAACGGGCTTGTTCAACCAACCTTCGAACCTGACCTCCGGATTCATAAGGACTGGATGGATTAGCAAAAAGACCAGACAAAAAGGGGTCCATGGCCTCTTTGACTTGAGGATCTACGGGAGTGGTGGCGTTGTTATCGAAATAAATTTTCATAGCTAAGATGTTTCAGTATAAGGATTTATAGGAAACCTGGAAAGAAACACCGAGTTTATTATCTCACAATTAGAAGGACTGTCAACGAAGCGGATTTTTACAGAGACGAGGCAAAATGATAAACCACAAAACGAAACCAAGCAGCGCAAGGACGATCCATTCAAAAGAACCATCGTAATCGGATGATTTTCCGAAAAACGGATAATTCAAATCTTCTAGTGGTTTCCGGACAAATGAATGCTGAAATTTGATGGCAAAAACAGCGCCGGCGTGAATCCCGATCGACAGAAACAAAGATTTCGTGCGCATAAAAGAAATGCAAAGAATGATACCGAAGACAAATAATCCGAAAAACTGGGGAAAAATTTCTGCCCACCGGTTCTGAAAAGGTTCTAAATAACCAAACACAAGCCGAAACGCATCTCCAGTGGAAGCGTTTTGCGGAATAAAAACCTGCCCATTATCCAAAAAATGAGTGAGTGAATAAAAAGCGCTTGCCAAAAGAACGGCTAAAACAACGGGGATGCGCTTCTGAAGGTAATTAAAAATAAAACCTCGAAAGAAAAATTCTTCCACAATACCCACCACTCCTCCGCTCAACATGCCTTTAAAAAATCTCTCAATGATGTCTTGAAGCAGCAAAGGATGACGAAGGTAACGGGCGCCAAAGGCCACTTCCCAGCCAATAAGGAAAGCGACCGACAAACATCCGCATAAAAAACCGTAAACGAACAATTTTTTCCAGGGTGCTGAAAAATCAAATCCATTTTCCCGCCAAAAACCGCGGCCAGCAGGAACATTGTTTCCCCGGCGTTGCCCGCAAATCACAAAAATAACTGCGGCGGCTATCGTAAAAATCATAATCAACCGATTAAAAATTTGTTCAAATTTAAACATCGGTAAAAGCAAATGAAGAAAAGGCGTTAGAAAGATGCTTCCCGCGAAGATTAAAAGCATGACTAAAATCAACTGAAATACTTTACTCATATTTGCTTGCGCCTTCCTTGAATGATGGCTGCGGAACCAAAGCTGAACGTTTCATAGGAAACGTCTGAAAAACCAACCGATTCCAAATTCTTTTTAAGATCTGCCGGTTCGACAAATGACTGAATCGACTGGGACAGAAACTGATAGGCGTGATCATGTTTTGAAAACAATTTCCCCACCGCCGGAATGTAAAAATTGAGATAAGGCCTATAGGCCAGATTCCAAATCAACCTATTTTTCGGGCGGGTCAATTCCAAAAAAACTGCTTTCCTCCCAGGTTTTAAAACCCGTTTTACTTCCGAAAGAAAATGGTCCATGGTTTGAACGCTTCGCAAAATAAAACTTCCGGTCACAAGGTCAAACGTCTCGGAACGGAACGGCAAATCGTGAAAATCGCAAGCCAATAAATCAATGCCACCTCCTAAGCGTTCTTTTGATTTGAGCAGCATATTCTCCGAAAAATCACAGCCGACCGAATATTCGAACGACTGGGTTTTCAAAAATTGAGCCAGAGATTTCCCCGTACCGATGCCGAGATCGAGCATGCTTCCCCCACCTTTATCCTCCCCCACTTGTGGGGGGAGGAAAGGAGGGGGGGTGAGATTAATTAAAGCAGTTTCAACCAATTTCCGCCGCCAATAACCATCCAGACCCAAACTGAAGAAAGAATTCAGAAAGTCATAGCGAGAAGGAATCGCGTCGAACAAAGATTTGATCGTTTTCCGATCAGGATGGGCTAAATTGGGCTTCATCCCATCACCTCTTTGTTTCGCCATTGAATATGGCGAAATTTCCTCTTAGGAAATGAAAGAATGTACTTACATTCTTCCATCGGAGTACGTTCTTTCAAAAGAGGTGATGGGATCAATTAAAAAGTCCGAAGAATTTCGTAATTGGTATTCCGTTGAGCGGGCGTGTAACCTGCTTCTTTAATGAGCCGAATCAAATCTTCGGGTCTGGTCTTCACTTCAATCCCCGTGGGCTCGAGGACCTTATCTTCTATCAATGTACCGCCGATGTCATTGGCGCCGAAAGACAACCCGACCTGGCCCATTTTCAAACCCTCGGTCAACCAACCGGATTGAATATTCTGAATGTTATCCAAAAAAAGCCGTGAGATGGCCAGCGTCTTTAAGTATTCCGCTCCCCCGGCAGGTTCAAATTGACTCATTCGCGGCGTACCATGTGGAGAAAGCGTCCACGGAATAAACGCGCGAAAACCGCCGGTTTCATCCTGAACATTCCGGAGCCTTTCCAAATGAATGACGCGTTCTTCAATGGTCTCCACATGGCCAAAAACCATGGTTGCCGTTGTACGAAGCCCAACCCGATGAGCTACTTTGTGAAAATAGAGCCAGCCGTCCGAATCGATTTTTTTGGGACTGATGAGGTTCCGTACGCGTTCCACCAATATTTCAGCGCCGCCGCCCGGAATGGAGTTGAGCCCCGCTTCTTTCAGTTTGATGAGCACTTCTTTCAGCGGTATCTTCTCTTTTTTGGCAATAAAATCAATTTCAACTACCGAAAGCGAGTGAATATGAACCTGGGGAAACCGCTCGTGAACCTGGCTGATCATGTTGAGGTAAAAATCAAGACCGAGCTCCGGATTCACACCGCCCTGAATTAAAACCTGAGTGCCGCCCAGATCAACGAGTTCCTGAATTTTCTGAAAAATTTGATCCATCGTAAGCGTATAAGCTTCCGGATCACGAGGCCTTCTATAGAAGGCGCAGAAATCACAATCAATAAAACAAGCATTGGTGTAACTGACATTTCGGTCGACGATAAACGTAATTTGGCCGTTTGGATGAAGGCGGTCGCGAACCAAAGTTGCCGCTTTTCCCAAACTCAAAAGGTCACAGGAAAAAAGCAAAATTCCCTCTTCCAGATTCAGCCGCTCACCGGCAACGGCTTTTTCCAGAATTCGGTCAAGCACGGGCTCTAGGCTTAGTGTAAGTGGCATACTTTTCCTTTGTGTCATTCTGTCCCGCGGGGACTGTCCTGACTTCCAATGAATTATTTTATGAGAGTCAGGGCTGAGGCCAATAGCCGCTGTCATCCCCGAACGCTTTTGCGCTCGCGCTCAATGCCGGCGCCAATGCGCCAGTACTCATCGTGGCAACTTTGACACATTTTCTAAAGAAGAACGTCCTGT
>JGI1358J11329_10000324_pt1 | contig 43268 bp, 49 predicted proteins | sample Subgroupgradi54m_FD_11329 | JGI IMG/M metagenome (IMG submission 11329)
ATCGCCAAAGCCCCCGAAGCCAGCCCCTTCGCCGGCAACCCCGAACCGGTCATAGGCCGCTCGCTTCTCGGGATTGCTCAGGATCTCATAAGCCTCCGTGGCCTCTTTGAACTGCTCCTCCGACGCCTTATCGCCAGAGTTCTTGTCCGGGTGATACTTATGGGCCAGCCGACGGTAGGCTCGTTTAATCTCCTCTGGAGGGGCTTGCTGATCCACCCCCAGCACCTGGTAGTAGTCGCGCTTGCTCATGGCTCACACGTTTCGGGTTTCGGATTCATCCTCATCGACACTCGACACTCGAAACGCGGAACTCGGAACTGCTCCCTTCGACACCTTCACCATCGCCGGCCGCAGCAAACGTCCTTCCAGGAGGTACCCCTTTCGGACCTCCTCGACTACGATGTTGTCCCGGCCATCAGTCGACTCTACCTGAGCCACAGCCTGATGGAAGTTCGGATCGAACTCATGCCCCAACGCCTCGATGGACTTCACCGCTGTCTTCTCCAATGTTGCCTGAAAAAGCCGACGAATGACATCGAGGCCCTCGGCGACGCCTTGAACGTCTACTCCCGACCTGATCGTAGCGACAGCATGCTCCAAACTGTCCACGACAGGCAGCAGCTCTAACAGTAGCCCTTCGTTCGCGAACCTCACGAACTCGCCCCGCTCGCGGGTCACTCGCTTCTTGTAGTTCTCAAACTCCGCGTGCAGGCGAAGAAGGCGGTCGTTGAGCGACTCTGTCTCCACAGTCCTTTCCTTGAGGCCGGCCTGCAGCTTGCTGATCGTCGACTCTAAGTCGGTCGTGGGGGCGACAGGGCTCTCCTGGGCGTTGTCGCTTGTCGGTACTTTGGCTTCTTCGCTTTCTTGATTCATTATCTGATCGGTTCCCTTTCGTTCATCGGTAAATCCGGCAGATCAGTCCGTCAGGCTCCACAGCGCACCATCGCTCTTGAGAACAGGCTACACATCGGCCTCTGTCAGGAGCTTACTGACGAGCCTGGCAGTACAATCGACGAGGGCCGCCATGCGGTCATAGGCGATCCGTTTCGGTCCCACGATTCCGAGTACGCCAACGACATGGTCCCCACTCTTGTACGGCGAGGCAATCAGGCTGAGCTCGCGCATCTCTCTAATCTCACTCTCGCGGCCGATGATAATCCTTAACCCCTCCTGGGTCAGGCAGTAATCAAGAATCTTCACCAGCTTTGATTTTTCCTCGAAGGCCGCGAAGATGTTCTTCATCTTTTTTACGTCGGCAAACTCCGGCTGATGAGCGATGTTGGCCGTCCCTCCAATATAGACGTGCTCTTCCTCACCCTCCAGCGTCTTGTTGCTGAGCTCCAGAGCGCGCTGCATCAGGCGGTTGAACTCATCCCGCTCCTCGGCCATCTGGGCAATAATTCTCTTCCTCACCTCGTGAAGGGTAACCCCGCCCAACACACTGTTCAGGTAGTTAGAGATCCGATCCAGCTCCGGCTGCTCGATCAGCTCATCGATAGCGATCACCTTCTGCTGTACGAGCCCGGAATCAGCCATGAGGACTACCAGGATCCGCTCCCGATTGAGGTGGACAAAGTTAATGCGTCGCCAGGTGTTCTGAGCAAACTTCGGCGCAAGAACGACGGAAGCGTATCGCGATAGATCGGAGAGGATTCGGCTGACTCCCTGCACCAATTCCTCGGCCTCACCATGACTCGGACGGATCCCTTGCTCGATTCGACTTTCCTCTACCCTCGACAATTTAGGGCGCTGCATGAGGCTATCAACGTAGAAGCGGTACCCGGAATCGGTTGGGATCCTGCCGGCTGAAGCGTGCGGCTGAGAGAGATAGCCTACCTCCTCCAGATCCGCCATAACATTGCGGATGGTGGCAGGGCTGAGGTGGCCCAGATGGCGTCTGGCGATACTTCGGGATCCTACAGGCTCCCCGGAGGTGATATAGTCATGGATAATCACCTTCAGGATCTGACACTCCCTTGCGGTAAGTTCATGCGCCCCCATCAGCCCCTCGACCCCCTTTCCTTACTCTTCTTTCAACGCTTGGCACTCCACTGAGGAGAGTGCCAAGTTTCTAAAAAATACTAAAGACAAACAGCCACTCCTGTCAAGCGGATTTGCCGTCCCCAAGAATAGAGCGCAACCCGTTCATTGGCCTGTCATTCCGAATCCGCAGGGGCGGGGTTGATCCCCGCCCGTTGATCGGGAGGGCATAAAGCCCTCCCCTACAGTGCGAGCACAAGGGTGCGCGGCAATCCGACACGCAGTGTCGTTGCGAGGCGCAGCCGTGGCAATCTGCGGGATGGCTTCGCGACACTCGCAAGGACACATCTCAATCTCTCTTCTTGGGGCAGTCGGTCGCAAGCTAGAAAACATGCTATAGAATCAGAGGAGCTGGACAATCAGTTCATTGGCCACGAGGAGCCCCCGCTCTGTGATCTGCACCCGCCCCTCCTTCAAGCGAAGAAACCCATCATCCAAGAGATGGGTAACTCGATCAGATGCAGAGAGATCTTCAACGCCAAGTACATCCTTGAATGCCTGCACGTCTAATCCGGCCCGGAGCCGAAGCCCCAGCATCAGACGCTCGGATCGCAGCATCTCGGCGGAAAGCTCTTCGCCGCCGGCCACGGCTGTCCCACGCTCGGCAATGGCGCACACGTAGCTTACAGGCAGTAACTCGTTATAAAACCGGCGCCCAGCAAGGAATGAGTGAGCTCCCGCCCCAATGCCGAGGTACTCCTGGTGGTGCCAGTAGACCAGATTGTGACGACAACGGAAGCCGGGGCGTGCAAAGTTTGAGATTTCGTAATGCCCGAAGCCGGCGTCAAGCAGCTGGTCCACGGCCATCCCGTACATCACTGCCTCCGTCTCTTCGTCGGGTAGCCCAATCTCCCCTTGGCGATGCTCCTGGTGGAGAAGTGTCCCCTCTTCGAGGATCAGCCCATAGGGAGAGACATGTTCAGGACCCACACTGATGGCCCAGTCAAGGGTCTCCGACCAGTCACCCGTGCTCTGACCTGGCAGGCCGAACATCAAGTCCAGGTTGATGTTGCTGAAACCGGCCTCACGCATCAGCCAAAAAGCCCGTTCAGCCTCGTAGGCGGCATGGGCGCGACCGATCCGCTGGAGGAGTCGGTCCTGAACAGCTTGAACCCCTACACTCAGACGGGTCACCCCGCCCTCCCACAGCGCACGAAGCTTCGGAAGGTCCACCGTCCCTGGGTTGGCCTCGATGCTGATCTCTGCGCCGTCCTCGAAGGTGAAGGCGGCTCGGCAGTGATCGAGGATGCCGATAAGTTGCGACGCCTGGAGTATTGAGGGCGTCCCGCCGCCGAAGAAGACGGAGCAGACCCGCCGGTCTCGGATCGCCATAGCGGAGGTGCGGAGTGTTATCTCTTGCGCCAGCCCATCCAGATACTGTTGTACGTGAGCGGCATCCAAGCGATAGGTGTTAAAATCGCAGTAATGACAGCGTGACAAGCAATAGGGAATATGGATGTATAAACCAAGAGGTTTCGGGTTTCGGGTTTCGGGTTTCGGGTCAATGGAGGAGCCCGAGCTCAAAACTCGAAACTCGAAACTCGAAACTGTGTTCATCGGACCAACATCCCAATTCGCTCCCAGCGGGGTCTGAAGCGCTCGTGATCCCACGACCAGTAGATAATGAAGGCTTTCCCCTTGATCTTCTTCATGTCAAGAAAGCCCCAGAACCTGCTATCCATGCTGTAGTCCCGGTTGTCGCCCATCATGAAGAGTTGACCCGGCGCAACCACGACTGGGCCGAAATTGTCCCGGGCCGAACCCGGATTCTCGATGATGGCGGGATCCAGGTGAACCGTATACGGCTCAGCAAGAGACTTGTCGTTAATGTAGACCTGTTTTCCCCGAATCTCCACCTTCTCGCCAGGCAGGGCGACCACTCGCTTAATAAAGTCTCTCCCCTCATCCTGGGGAAACTTGAACACGATAATGTCACCATGCTGCAGATCGGTAAACCAATACAGGAACTTATTGACCAGGATATGATCGCCGATCTGCAGCGTCTGGAGCATCGATCCAGAGGGGATTTTGAAGGCTTGGATGACAAAGCTCCTGATCACCAGCGCCAAGATAATGGCAATGATGACGGCCTCGGCATACTGACGAACAACCGACTTCTCCGACTTCGCGCTTGGCTGCGAAGCCCGCTCCTGGTCCTTCTTTATCGTCTCATCCATCATCTGCCGCGTCATGGGCTTTTCACCTTCAGCACCGCCATGAAGGCCTCCTGTGGAATCTCGACCCTGCCCACCTGTTTCATCCTGCGCTTCCCCTCCCTCTGGCGCTCAAGCAGCTTTCGCTTGCGGGTGATGTCCCCGCCGTAGCATTTGGCCGTTACATTTTTACGCAGAGGGCGCACGCTCTCCCGCGCGATGACCTTGCCGCCAAGAGCGGCCTGAATCACCACCTCGAAGAGCTGCCTGGGGATCAGCTCTCGCATCCGCTCCACCAGCATCCGGCCCCTCAGATATGCCTGCTCCCTTGGGACGATGCAGGAAAGTGCGTCAACCGGCTCATCGTTAACCAGGATATCCAGCTTTGCCAGTTGGCCCTCCCGATAATCAAGAAATTCATAGTCCAGGGAGGCGTAGCCACGGGTTGCAGACTTCAGCCGGTCGTAGAAATCCATGACGATCTCGTTGAGCGGGAGGTCGTAGGTAATGAGGATTCGACCGCCTTCCATGTACTCTACGCCGCGCTGAATCCCACGCTTCTCCTGACAAAGCCCAAAGATTGGCCCAATATACTCACCCGGCGCCATGATGGAGGCCTTGATGTATGGCTCCTCAACTCGTTCGATCTGCTGCGTAAGAGGAAGGTCACTTGGGTTGTCCACCTCAACAACGGTTCCGTCTCTCTTGACCACTCGGTATACCACGGTCGGAGCGGTAGTAATCAGCGTCAGGCCGAACTCGCGCTCCAGCCGCTCCTGGATGATCTCCATGTGGAGCAAGCCAAGGAAACCACACCGGAAGCCAAAGCCGAGGGCGAGCGAAGTCTCCGGCTCAAAGCTAAAGGAAAAATCGTTGAGGCGGAGCTTCTCCAACGCCTCCTTCATCTCCAGGTACTGTTCGCTCTCGGTCGGGTACAGACCGGCAAACACCATGGGCCGGACATCTTTGAAGCCAGGCAGGGACCTGGTTGCAGGTCGGTCTTCGGCAGTAATGGTATCCCCTACCCTGGTGTGACGCACGTCTCTGATCCCGGCAATGATGTACCCGACCTCTCCGGCTGACAAGAGATCTGCTTGGCGCATCTGAGGGGTAAAGACACCGACCTGTAACACCTCGAACGCAGCACCGGTGGCCATCAGGAGTATCCGCGTCCCGTGGCGCACCTGTCCATCGTACAGCCGGACATACACGATCACGCCTTGGTACGGGTCGAATGAAGAGTCAAAGATCAGCGCTTTCAGAGGAGCGTCCGGGGACCCTTTGGGAGGCGGAATCCGCTTGATGACCGCCTCGATCACCTCTTCAGTGCCGATCCCCTGTTTGGCGCTGCACAGGATCGCCTCAGAGGCATCGATGGCCAGGGTCTCCTCTATCTGCATCTTCACTCGTGCAATGTCGGCATTCGGCAGATCAATCTTGTTAATCACCGGGATGATGGTCAGGTCATGTTCCATGGCGAGATGAACATTGGCGAGCGTCTGCGCCTCCACCCCTTGGACGGCATCGATCACGAGCAGCGCGCCCTCGCATGCGGAGAGGCTCCGCGAGACCTCGTAGCTAAAGTCCACGTGGCCCGGTGTGTCGATCAGGTTCAGAATATACTCTTGCCCGCCCCGCCGCTTGTAGCGGAGGCGAACGGCCTTCGCCTTGATGGTAATACCCCGTTCCCGCTCGAGATCCATGTGATCCAGGACCTGGGCCTCCATCTCACGCGGCTGCAGCGCCCCGGTGGCCTCCAGGATCCGATCGGCCAGGGTTGACTTTCCATGATCGATATGCGCGATGATGGAGAAGTTGCGAATCTGTTGCAGGTTGGTCGCCATTAACAATAAGGGTCCCGGGTTCAGCCGTCAGCGTTCAGTGAAAATGCTGACGGTAAGCCGTCGAGCAACTCGGAAGGGAGGCGGCGCGGCAAGAGTACCCTCAGGGGAAGTCGACCAGCGATCACCAGTCTCGATCTCCGACAAAATCGACCATCAGGACAAGCGAACGCTTGGCAGCCGAATCCGGAAAGATACTGAGGGATGTCTTAGCTTTCTTGAGGTAGGTGCGAACGAGCTCCATCGTGGCCGCAACGGCGCCATGCCGTTCCATTATCGCCTTTACCTCTGCCAGGTCAGACTCTCCGATGGTCTCCTGCGCGACCAACTCTCTGATCCTGGCCTGATCGGCCTCCGAGCCTGTCCGCATCACATGGAGCACCGGAAAAGTCATCTTCCCCTCTTTGAAATCGTTCCCTACAGGCTTACCCAGCCGGTACTCCTCCGCGACAAAGTCCAGCGCGTCATCGACCAACTGGAATCCGATCCCCAGATTCAGGCCGAACTCGGTCAACGCAGCCACCTCCTCCGCCGGCCTGCCGGCGATCAGGGCGCCAGTCCTGCAAGCGACTGAGATCAGGGCAGCGGTCTTTAACGTAATGATGTTTAGATACTCGTTATAGGCGAGGTCGAGGTTTCCGGCCATCTGAACCTCGCGTACCTCACCCTCAATCATCCGAACCGTCGCGTCGGCAAAGGCCCGCATGACGGCCAAGTCGCCATCCGCTACCAGCATCTGAAGCGATCTGGCATACAGGAAATCGCCTGCCAGCACGGAGATCTGAGGACCCCAGGCATTATTCGCCGACGGGAGCCCGCGGCGCTTGTCGGCACGATCGATGATATCATCATGGATGAGCGTGGCAGCGTGCATATACTCGGCCACCACCGCAAGATCGATGTTCCGAGAGCCGCCACAATAGCCGCAGAGTTTTGCCGAGAGCAGCAGCAGCGCAGGCCGGACCCGTTTACCGCCGCTCTTGAGCACATACCGGATGATCTCGGAGATCAACTCTACATCGCCGCCGATGTCTTGGAGCAGCCGCTCTTCGACCAGGGCGAGTTCAAGCGTAACAGGAGAGAGAATCGTCTCGGCAATCACACGCGCGCCTCTACGTCAACCAGACCAATCTCACGGACTGTAGCGATTAGAGTATAGGACATACCCCCCTCGCCTGTCCAAGGGGAAAATATCCGGGACCTGTCGTAAGCGAGTCTCTGCGGCGGCCTTGGCTACGATGAAGAGCCGCCCATAAGAGGCGGCAAGACGCTGAAACCCGGCTTCCTCACCCCTCCTGACTATCGCGACTTGTCGTTTTGAGTAAAACACAAGGCTGGGCGCGTTCAGGTCATAGGCCACCAAGAGATCAACGGGGCGAAGCTCTTGCCTGGCGACAAGGGAGAAATCATAGAAGAAGAGGAGAAGGCCCACACCAAGGAGGAGGGTCGTCACAGCGACTTCTCGAACCCATCGGCGGGAGCCAGTGACGGCAGGTGTCGCCTTCTCAGGTGTGCCCATGCACAAGGGAAAAGGCCGAAAACCGACAGACGATCCAACCTGCCAGGAGCCCGATAGCGGCTCCGGCCACAACATCAGAAGGGAAATGCTTGGCGAGATAGACCCTGGAGAGGGCGACCAGGCCGGCCAGCCCGTAGAAGAGCAACGCACACCTGGGATAGGCGCGGGAGAGAACAAATGCCAGGGCGAAGGCGGTCACAGAATGGCCGGATGGGAAGGAAATCAAGCCAGAGCCCTTACCCAGGCAAGGAAACTCGACGAAAAACTGGCCCGACTTTTCAGCAAGCGGGCGGGATCGGCAAAACAGATGTTTTAAGACCTGAACAGAAAGGCTGCCGACGATCACCGCAAGTAATCCAAGTCTGCCCGCGATGGCCTCTCGAGGCTTTCCAGCCTTCAGGCCGATGACCAAAAGGATAGCAGCCATGATGGCATTCGTGAGGCCGTACCCGAGGGCGGTGATCGCGCCCGCCACCATCAGCCCCCAATCGCTCTGCACTGACAGGATGAAGGTCTTCACCGAACCGTCTATGTACAACACAAGAAAAGGCAGCACGGCGAATAACGCTGCGGTATAACCCAACACCTTGCTGTCGAACGACCGGGCGAGGGACCCGAAAGGCTTCGAGCGATCTTTCAATCTTGACATCATCCTGTCTATGGTCACCGGAGGACGATCGGCCTTTTCTCCCTTTGCGCCATCCGGCAGGGGTCGGCCAGACGGCCGAGAGGCGATTTGCCCCGACATCTACGAACACCTCGTAGGGATTAGAATACCGCCGTCCTGAACGGGCCGTTCGGCTCTTCTAATGGGAGTCAAGGGGCTCGGGCCGCAGCTTCTTGAAAGCCTCCGCTATTGTTTCCTGTTCCCGCTGCAGTTCTTCAAGCTCCTCGACTTTCCATTCGTCAGCCTCGAAGCGGCGCAGGGATAGCTGTCCCTCCACTCTCCTCCCATCCTTTGTGGTTGTCTATTATGTCTAGAAATCTTTCTGCGCTCTATCGGAAATCCCGTTGATCTGGTCAGTTTGCATCTGAACAGAGATTCTTCATTGCTGCCTTGGGGGCTGGGGCGGCTAAGGCTCGCTGGTAACGATGCGGTTGTCACTCAGGATATTGCGGAGCAGCTCCAGGGCGACGCTGCCCACCGTCACGCCGTCCATCAACTCAGCGAACTTATGGGTGTCGACAACCGGGGGTTGGCCCTTGCGCGCGAACACAATGACCCTCTGCGCGACGAACCGGCGGTCGCCATCTTTGATCGCCATTGCCGGTCCCAGCGAGGCCTTGATTAGCGCCGATCGAGGCTCGTGAAGCTCACCCCGCTGCGTTGCGGCCGTGAGCGCCTTCTCGATGGCTGCCTGGATTTGTCCCCCTTTGATGGCCAACTCCCACTTCTCGATGTCCGTGCCGAGGTTTTCCCCGGCGAATGCCCGTAGCATCTCGTTGAAGTTGTTCACCGCTCGGATGTATTGGTCTCTCTCGCGGATCAATTGCGATTGCTGTTGCTGACAAAGTTGCTCTTCGGCGCTTCCAACCTTGACCGAGCCGCACCGCGCATTATGCTCCGCCGACCAAGTTCGGAGTGAGTCGCGCATCGCAACGAGTTTCGTGTAGACAGCACGAAGCGGGGCACGCTCTGCTTCAGGCAGGCTATCTGGCACCTCCCCGATTTGAGGCACCTGCTGAGCGGCCACGCGCGCGATTGGCACCGGAGTGAGTGCGCATAGGAGCAAGATCGCAGCCACGAGCCACCAGGACGGAGATCGGTGCAAATTCACGGCTTCCTCTGACCCGGCGGCCCCGCCGGCTGCTGTTTCGGCAACGGCCCTTCGTTAAATTCGACCGTCAAGCTAATGTATTGGGTCTCTGACTTCTGCTCGGGTTGAGCCCCCGCCCGCGCCGTCTCGATCTTCTGGTCTATTTCGCGCCGAATCAGGCCTGCCCCGTACTCGTTTTTCGAGAGCCTGTCCTTGATCTCCATTTCGCGCATATCGAGCGAGCCGCGATCGGCGCCCGGCTTTCCCTTTTCGACACGAACCTCGTCAAGCTGATCGCGGAGGCGCTTCCCTTCGGCTTCGTTTGCCTCCTGCCGGGCATGCAGCTTTCGCAACTCGGGATTCCTCGCAAGTAGTTCCGGAGGAATCGTGCGTCGGATTCCAATATTGCTCACATCGACGACGCCCCCGGCTCCTGTTCCGCCTTGACCGGGGGTCTCGAAGACTATCCGAGCTTTGTCACTACCGGGCTCCTCGCTCTGGACAGCGCCGCCGCTCAAGTCCGATCCCTTGGCCGACTTGCCGTATTCGCTCGCGCCTATTGCTTGCTCTATCGCTGTGCCCCCACCAGAGCGCCCGACGGCTGGCGCAGAAGAAGCCGAAGTCCCCGGCGAGACATCCGCGTTCCCGGATGGAAACGGCTGAAAGGGGCCGGCGGCGGCCTTCTCCTCTGGGAAAATAGTCGACCAGATAGAATTGGCCTTGGATTCTATAGCCCCTCGCATCGCCGTAAGGTTTTCTTGGGCCCGTTGGTAGCGCGGGTCTATCTCCAACGCCTTGCTGTAAGCGGCTTCCGCCTCCCGATATCGTCCTTGCTGCGCAAGAGCCAGGCCAAGGCTGTTGTAAGGGTCCGGAGACTGCGGATCGAGCTCGATGGCCTTGCGTAGCACGCCTTCGGCCTCTCTGGTGCTGTTGCGGGCGCGCAGAATGTCGGCGAGAGCGACGCGCGCGCTTACCGTTTGCGGATCGAGACGAATCATCTCCCGGTATTCCATCTCCGCCTCGTTGTTCTTGCCTTGCCCCAACAGCGCCAGGGCCAAAACGGCTCGAGCGACGCTATTCGTTGGTTCGAGACGCACCGCTGTTCGAGAGGGACCTTCAGCGTCGGCGTATCTCTCTAGCGAACCCGCCAGTAGGTGGCCCAACCGCAAATGGCCCCAGTAATTTTCCGGCGCTAGCTTAATTGCTTCCCGATACTGGGCTTCCGCTTCCGCGCGATGACCCTGCTTCTCCAATGCGTAGCCAAGGCCTACACGGGTACCAGACTGTGAGGGGGCAATCTGCGCTGCTGCGCGGTAGGCCTTTTCAGCCTCAGCATACCGGCCGAGGTAGATTCGCATGAGTGCCAACCTGAAATGGCCGTTGGAATACTTGGGATTTAGATCCACGGCTCTTTGGTAGGCTGCTTCTGCGTCTGCAACCCGATTCTGGTATTCGAGAGCGAAACCTAGACTGTATAGTAATGCCCAGTCGTTGGGTCTCAGCCGCAAAGCCTCGCGGAAGGCCGCTTCAGCGTCGGCATATTTCCCCTCGTCGAACAATTTTCGGCCCCGCTCATGGTAATAATTGGCCTCCCGCCAGGAGGTCTTGTCCGCAAGCTCTTCCTCCAGGCCTTTTAGCCATTCGCGAAAGGCCGGATTGTCGGTATACGGTATGGCCTCGCGCGCCTTCGCGATCGCCAGTGGTAAATCGCCGGCCTCATACGCGAGAACTGCCTCGTTATTGGCTATGTTAAAGCGAGTAGCACGAGAGGAAGGATAAAGAGCCAAGGCCTCTCGATATTTCACCAGGGCTCCCCTGCGGTCTCCCTGTCCGGACAAACGTCTGCCTTCTTCGCTCAGGTCCTTTGCCTGCTGATACCGAGCGATTTCGCCCGGCGAGGAGTATCCGAATAGCGGGCCGATAATGTTGTCGATCAAAGCGTCAAGAACGTCAGGACCACGGTGTCCGCCTCCGACACCACCCCCACCGGATGGCCCGTCATCACACGGAACCGGACGACCGCCGATCGAGCATTTGACTCCCCCGATCGAGGGCACCTGTGCCCACGCATGGGACAAAGACACCATGGCAGCGAGGGCAATAAAACTCAGCCCGATTACTGTATCAATTAGGGCGCCAAGCATCCCGGAGGCTAGGTACGAGCGCGGAGGCTCACAGGCAACGGAAGTCGCTTCATCGGAATTCATAGCTCCTCCTGCGATGAAAACCAGTGACGCCATCCCAGGCTCCCAAATGCAGTTGGGCGCTTAGCCCGTCTCAGATGGCATTCAGCCGGAGAATAGCCCATTAGGTACTGCCATGTCAATTTCGGTGCGGAATGACACACGATTATTCTATTGCTTTACTCAGCGAATTTATGGTAGCAATGATTCGCTCCGCCGATCGTTTTTAAACGTAAGAGAATACTATTATTGAGGTTCGTGGCATGAATCTGAAATACACGATTATGGGTTTAGCTGCTGGATTGTTTCCTTTTATGGTGGCCGAGGTTTACGCTGCGTCGGGCCAAGAGAAAGCCGGAGCCGCGAGTATCGCGGTAGCCGATGTGCAGTTCTTAATGGAGAACTCGTCTGCAGCCAAAAGTGCTCGTGCGCAAATCGAGATGATGCAGGTCACTTATGGAAAGGAGGTCGGGGGTAAGCTGGAAGAGGCAACCAAGGCCTACCAGAGCCTCACGCAGGAGCGTTCCAGACTTTCAGAGGAAGCTTATCAAAACCGAGCGGTGGAACTTCGACAAAAAGCGGCGAACTATCAAAGGGAAGCGGAAGAGCGCCTGGGCAAATTGGATCTTGGATTGCGTGGAGGTCTGCAGAAAATTGCCGCCACGATCGAGGGCATCGTAAACGATCTTACCAAAGAACGGAAATTGTCGGTAGTCTTCCCTCGATCTTCAATCATAGGCACGCCGACGGTTCCGGACATTACGCAGGAAGTTCTCAAGCGCCTCAATCAGAAGATGCCCTCTGTTACCATTGAACTACCCAAATAGAGTTCTTCCTCGCCATCGTCCAATGCGACCGATTTACCTCAACAGAAGATAGTATTTGCCGCCAGGACTAAACAATCCAGCATCCATGGCTCTCTGCATTGCCCGGTTAAAGGCGGCAACGTACCCTTCACCGGTAGTTATATGAATCTGTCCGCCTACATCCATGTAGCCGACGATTTCATCCCCCTCATAATAAATTCTCCGCGGATTTTGTTTGAGCAACCACTTTGGTACATCCGGAGGCTTAGGCGATGCCCGAACCGCAGAAGTCAGCGCGCGACTCCGTTCGGCCATAGATACTCCTTGGCGGGCACTGGTACTAGCAGCTTCGGTTGCCTGAGTGACGCCAACGCGGCCAAAATAGCTCCCTGCAACCTCGGCGGTCGCCAGTGCCGCGAGAGTCTCCAGGTAAGTATCGGGTGTCCATAGCGAGGCAAGTAGCCCACCGGCTCCGTAATACCAATTTCCGGTAGCCGCATAATTGTCCGCATACCATTGCGCCACCTCCTCGCCAATGCCTGTGCCCAAGTAGGTGCCGTCTTTTAGCTTCTGCCAGTCAAATCGCTTATTTCTGGCCTCCATTATCTCGATCAGCCCTTCGACCGTATCATTGAAGCTTTTCCGTGCTTTTATATGCGCGGCGATCTCTCCTTGGAGTGATTTCATATTTTCTCGGCACTCATTGGCGAGCGGAGTATTTACGGGCACCTTGTTGCATTTCGGGTTATGAGCCTCGACTTTAGAGACCAGGGTATTCCATTGAGCCTCCAATTGAGACCTGCGGGCAGCCAGCTCTTCGCGGTGGTGCCCATCTAGCCTGACAGGAATCGGCACAAGATCCGGCACTTGCGCATTGGCGAAAGGAGACAAGATTAAGATTACGCCGAAAATCACAAATATGAGATTTAAACGCCGCATGCCGGATTTCCTTCTAGACAAGATTTAATCGAAGTAGCCTGTCCTTCACCATTCTCCCTCAGCCAGCCTACCCATTCCGCCATCAATTCTTTCTCTGAAGACTCTGCAAGGACTATGGCGATTGTTGGTTGTTGCCTGTAAGTAGGTTGTGAAAAGACTCCCGACTCCATCTCCCTTTCAGTTCGAGGCGAAGCTCATCTACGCTCCAGAACGGGGCCATGATCGAGCTCTCCTGCTGGCGTCCGCACATGTGGTCATCAATAGCCGGGTTTTCTAACAAGCACCGTTCTGCCGGGATTTGGCCAAGTGCTGGTCACTGTACACCGATTGAGATCTCGTGGTTGCGTATACGACAGTTCTATCCGATTTCCGCCGGAAGTGATCCTGCCTCTGAATGGAAACGGTTGAGCCGGACAATTTGACACTCCAAAGAGGAATGAATAAAATGAACCAGTCAGCTCATCGCCTTGAATTGTCCCGCTAAACCGCTCGTAGCTGCCGCTGGTAACAATCTCGAAATGTGTGCCCTTCACCGTGATTTGTGTGCCCATGCATCTCAGGTCTCCATCTACAAGCCCGCACCACTCCCCTGCGATCCGTGCGGGATCACTAACCTTAGCCTCCTCCTCCCGTCTCTTACGCTCTTGCTCGTCTCGCGCCGCAACCGCATCCCTTTGTGCCTTCTCCTGCCGCAACTCAAGCGTGTAGATCTGATCCTTTATTTTATCGGCGTCCGGGGCAGCGGGGGCCGCTAGCAGGTACAATTTCAGGCTTCGGATAGCCTCATTGTATTTGCCCGCCTTTTCCAATGAGACGCCCTGGTTGATATAACCGTCGGCCCACCATGGCGCCACCCGAACTGCCCTAGCGAACTCTTTCGCTGCGTCCTCGAAGTCTGACGGGCTCTTTGCCTCTTTTATCCAGGTCTGCCCCCGGACGGAAAACCGGCGTGCCTCTTCAGGAACCGCCGGGGGTGGCGAGAGCTTTTGTACAAGCTTGATAATAGTCTCCCGCAGCCGCTGGTCATCAGCGCTCCCTTCCGGCACGGATTGAAGCGCGGCAACATAATGCGTGAGCGCCTCTCGGAGCTTCCCCGCCTGCTCCGCTGCCTGGCCTTCTGCTTCCCTGCTGCTCTGAGCCGATGCAATTCCAAGCGCAACCACCAAGATAAAAAAGGAGTCCACACATAGCAGCAGCGCCTTTGTCTTCATCATAAACACCTCAGGAGTGATTCGAACGGGGTTGTGCGGAGGTGCTTCACTGCTCGCGCCTGTAATCTCCGCCGAACTCCATCGGCGGGCAGTTGGGATTCTCCGGAGCGTCCGCCCAGGCGATTTTCAGACGTGTGTCGTCGGCACTGATTTCACTCCTGATAATCGGATAGTTGCCGGCGGCGACGGGGCAAGCCAAGCTGGTCCCGTTCGGGTTAATCACTCGCCGGGTGCGATGGTTGTGAAGATTCACGCCGTAGCCGGAGAGCGAATCGTTGTTGACGGTTCCAAACAGAAAAGGTGTATTGTCAGGACGCAAGTCAGGACATGCGCCCCACTCTTGCGATGGTGGTCTCCAACAGCCCATTACGCGCGTCACTGTGAAGCTGTTGCCGTCCACTTTGAATAAATACCGGCTGCCGATAGTGTCTCGCCAATACCCCGCCAAGCTGGGTACGCCTGCCTTTCTCTCCGCCTTTGCCCCGGCCCTGGCCTCTTGCTCCTGTCTTTTTGTGCCGGCCTCTTTCGCCGCCTTCTCCTCCCGGTACTCCAAAGCGTAGATCTGTCGCTTGATCTTCTCAGCATCCGAGCTTGCGGGGGCCGCCAGTAAATAGAGTTTCAAGCTCCGGATCGCCTCGTTCAGTTGGCCCGCTTTTTCTTGCGCCACAGCAAGGTTGTAATAGCCATCTGCCCACCACGGCGCCACCCGGAGTGTCTTGCCAAATTCTTTAGCCGCCTCGTCGAAATCCGCGGGGCTCTTTGCCTCTTCAATGGCTATTTGTCCCCGGACAGAATACCGCCTCGCCTCCTCGGGTATCGCTGGCGGCGGGGAGAGCTTCTGCACCAGTTTGATGATCGTCTCCCGCAGGCGCTGATCGTCAGCGCTGCCTTCCGGCGCTTTCTGCAGTGCTGAAACGTACTGCGTGAGCGCCTCGCGGAGCTTCCCGGCTCGCTCGACTGCTTGCGCCTGTATCTCGTCAGATGACTGACCCCAGCAAGGAATAGCTCTTAATAGAAGAACGCAGGCGATTGAGATTACGCGGATAAATTTCATACCGATTTCCCCAGTAGGATAGTGGGCGCTCGTCTAGTGCTTATTGCGAAGCGCTTGTGGGTATTTCGATTACGCTTGTCTTTTAGCCGAGCATCTCAGCCTGATGGTCTTCGTATAAAAACCTTTCTTGCTGGCTGCCTTTCATGCGTGTAGCAGGTATTCCGCGTTGAGTACACTGACACTCCATCGTAGTCGAGCTCAATACGGTTATCATTGATAACTGTTCCGGTCATTGGAGTGGTCGCCGAGCAATCCGACGTCCCCCCACCGTCATATGTAATGTTGACGCCTTCAATTTTGTTTCCGCGCACCTCGCCACGGAAAATTACAACCCAACGGTTATGCCAAGGGTACATTGAAAACTCGATAGTGGTACCAGAAATCCTCGTTTTATATTCGTTTCCGCAGCTTACTTTGCCTTTTATCATATCACCACACCACTCCCCGGCCAGACGAGCAGGATCGCTCGCTTTGGCCTCCTCCTCCCGTCTCTTACGCTCTTGCTCCTCTCGCGCCGCAACCGCATCCCTTTGAGCCTTCTCCTGCCGCAACTCAAGCGTGTAGATCTGATCCTTTACTTTATCGGCGTCCGATGCCCGTGGCGCTGCTAGCAAATACAATTTCAGACTCCGGATAGCCTCATTGAATTTCCCCGCCTTTTCCAATGAGACGCCCTGGTTGATGTAGCCATCTGCCCACCACGGCGCCACTCGGAGCGCCTTGCCGAATTCTTTAGCCGCTTCGTCGAAGTCTGACGGGCTCTTTGCCTCTTTGACCCATACCTGACCTCGAACGGAATATCGCCTTGCCTCCTCGGGAATCGCCGGCGGCAGGCTGAGCTTCTGCACCAGTTTGATGATCGTCTCCCGCAGCCGTTGGTCGTCGGCGCTGCCGTCGGGAGCGGATTGAAGCGCGGCAACATAATGCGTGAGTGCTTCCCGTGGCTTCCCCGCCTGCTCCGTAGCCCTGCCGGCGCTCTCTTCGCTACCCTGCGCAAGAAGAGGCGCACTAGTAGCAAACAAGAAAACCAAAGCGGTAACGAATAAAAGTGAAGTGTTCATGACATGTTTCTCCCCTTCAGCATGGAATCTTCTCAGACAATCAGTAGTTCTAAGACGCAAATTTAGCTACCGCAGTAAATTGGACTTCTCTCCTTTTCTCTTTTCTTGTGGGACTCTTCCCACAGACCCAGGTACTCAAGAATTTTTCTAATCACCTCAGGCTGATCAATGAAACCGATGATCCGCATTTCCCCCTGGCACTTCGGGCAGGTCAGCGGGTCTGCTTCGTAGACTTTTCTGATGAAGTTAGGACCATCGCTTCTTTAATTCTTTGTGCCTGGCTGATTGACTCAAGCGGCCACTACGGGTTGTGGTTTCGAGACGTATAAGGCTTTGCCGGCATACTACCCCTTGGGGTTACTTGAGTCAATCAGCCAGGCACGTAATTCTTTCGATACCGGCTGGGGGTCAAGCGCGATGATCTCTTGCTTTTCAGGCTGTTAGTCATTGCGCCGGCGCTCCAGTTGAAACAGTTAAAACGAAAGATCCGTTTCATTTTTCCTTTCCAAAAAATTTATTCCAGTCTTTGCCTTTCCACGCGTCCCAATCCACATCCCCCAGCTTGAACCATGTTCCGTCGGCGTTGATCTCGATTTTTTCATTGAGAGGATCCGTTCTATCGACCCCCTGCCCACTGCTTCCATAGAAAATGACATTGATGGTGCCAACCAGTCGGCCTCCTTTTACTGTCGCTTCAAAATATGGAAGATTGCAGGGGCGATACCATGATTCGGTGAACTCTACGTTGGTCATCGGGGTGCCGATACAAGTAGCTGTCACCTTGGTTCCGTTCACTTGGATTTGGATTCGATAGCCCCTGACCAAGACCAATTTTTTGCTTCCCATGGTTGCCTCATGGGTGGGAGGCTGCCATATTCCGACCAATCGCGCCGCTAGTTGCTCGTCTGCTTTCGCTTGTGCTTCCGCCGCTCGTTTTTTCTGCTCCTCCGCCCGTTGCGCGTCGAGGGCCTTGCGCTCGGCTTCCGCCTTGGCCTCCTGCGCCTCTTCTTGCCGCACCTCGATTTTATAGATGAGCCGCTGGGCTTCTCCGACTTCCTTGGCATTAGGCGCGGCAAGGATGTAGAGCTTGAGACTGCGAATCGCCTCGCTAAAGCGTTGGGCTTTGTCGAGCACGATGCCCAAGTTGTAGTGGGCATCGGCCAACCACGGAGCGGCGCGGAGGGCCGCCCGGAACTCGGCGGCCGCGCGCATAAAAGCATCGGCGTCCCTGGCACCCTCCACTAGCGCTTGGCCGCGCACGAAGCGGCGCTCCGCCTCTTCCGGCAGAGCCGGCAACGGACTTACCTTCGAACTGATCGCGGCGGCTCGCTCAAGCAGGCGGTGCTCGGCCTCGCTGCCGGGAGATGTCGCTTGCAACGCGGTCGTGTAGTAGGTCAGCGCCTCGCGGAGTTTCCCGGCCTGCTCCGCTGCCCTGCCGGCGCTCTCTTCGCTGCTTTGTGAAAACACGGGAGCACTAATGGCAAAGAAAAGAACCAAAATGGTAACGAACGAAAGTAAGCTCTTCACGACACCTTTCTCCATTTCAGCTTGACCTTCTCAGACGATCAGCAGTTCTGAGACGCAACTCAACCAGAGTCCTGGCAAATTGGACTTCTCCCCTTTTTCCCTTCTTTGACTTTCTCCTTTTTTATCATGCAGGCAATTCACCTAAGTTCAGGCTTAACGTTTGCGTATCGTGTTGTGACTTGCGGGCATGGTCGTCCCGGCACGACTACAGAGTCCCGTATAGCGTCTTTCGCCCCGCACACTAAAACTGATCTCATCATAATTCGGACTGATTTGCGCCGTCGCGGGGAATTCCCCGCCAGTAAATTCACAGTAGGCACCCCGATTCCCTACAGTGAGCGATTCGATGATGACCGAACCTGTCATGCTTCGGTCACCGCGCAGCCATCCGCGAAAAGATTGTGTGTCCGTAGACGTGCATTGTCCTTGAACACAATACCCAGTCATGTAAATCCTAACCTCGTTCTGGTTGAAGCTAAGGCGATACTGCACGGAATTCGCTATGTCGGAGCCAGCAATCCAGTTGCCTTCGAGCCTGCGCCACGCCTCACGTTCCGCTTGGCGTCTTACCTCTTCGGCTTCGCGCTTAGCTGCCGCTTCCTTCTGCGCCTTCTCCAGCAGGAACTCTAGCTCATAAATCTTTTCTTTCACCGCCTTGGCATCTTCTGCATTTGGCTTTGCCACCAGATAGCTCTTGAAGCTGTTAATCGCCCATTGATATTCGCCCTGTTTTTCTCGCACGATAGCTAAGTTGAAATAAACATCTGCCCACCAAGGCGCTTGATTCATCGCTTCCAGAAACTCTTTGGCAGCGGCCTCGTAGTCTGATGAGTTCTGCGCAACCTTGACTGCGGCCTTCCCGCGCACCATGCGCCTTTCCGCTTCTTCAGGAATCGCGGGCGGCGGATCAAGTTTACGCACAAGCTCGATAATCTTGCTTCTAAGCCGTGGTCTGTCATTGCTGCCATTGGGGGTTATTTGAAACGCAGTGACATAATGCTTGAGCGCGTCGCGGAGCTTGCCTGCCTTTTCGGCAGCTTCGCCTTCTGCTTCTTTGCTGCTCTGCGCCAAAGCGATTTCATAGATCGCGACCAGGATAAAAAATGAAGCAGCCCAGAGGAGAAATCGCTTCGCACTTGTCATGAGTCTACCTCCTGGGTCTTTTTTATGATCGTTGTTTGCGTTACCGCAGAACAACAACACTCGCATTAATTTCTCCGTTGCGTTAGCGCTTGTTCCAACTCTCCGGCTCGCCCTGGATTCGCGAGCACTTGGTCCGACATTTGACTGTAACGGTTGAGTTGGTTCGTTGCTTCGATTTTTCTCGAATTGCTCTCATTAAGCTGTCTTTGCGCCGCGCGCAAATTGATGGAATAATCTTCAAGCGGGGCTTGTTTTTCCTTTTGCTGCTTGTAAACCTCCTCGATCTTCCTGCTCTCTTTCTCTTGGTATGCCTTCTGCTGCTCATACGCCCTGGTGATAGGATCATCCTTCATTTTTACCTCGGGCCTTTCACGTGGACTTTCCGGAACGGGCTGTCGCTCTTCAGGCTTGGCCGACGGTCTCGGCTTCTCGAGGCCCTCGCGTGCCCGCCTTACGTTCGCCTCTGCATGCTCAATGTCGCGGTTGGCGGTCTGGAGCTTCTCACCTTCTCGCCACGTAGCGTCCACGAGTTTTTGGTAAAAAGAGACGATTTTGGACTGATTCAGCTCTCTTTCCCCGTAGGGTTTGGGAGGTGGTGGGGCCTGCTCGCAACTAACGCCCAATGGTAGCGAATCCATTGCGTTCTTCATCTCCTGGCGCAGGTATTCCATTTCGTGCTTCTTGGCGACGTTGGCTGCGGCCACGAGGCCTTTAAAGATATTGTGGATACAGTTCAGCTGCTGCCAGACGGGAAACCGGCTCGACCCACTGGTCCTGCCTTCTCGCTCCGGGAGGCCTCTGATCTCGAGGGGTCCTGTGGGATGGCCTCTGATGCCCACCGGGGCGCTGTCAGCGCCTCGCAGTCGGCGGGCCGCATCGTCTCTCTCGCGGAGAAAGTTTTCGCGCTGGCGCTGAATCTCTGCCTGGTGCGCCCTTTCCGCTTCCTCCTCCTGCTTGCGTCTCTCCGCTTCCTGCCGCCGGTTCTCTTCTTCTTGTCGGCGTGTATCTTCGTATTGCGGCTGCGGATAAGTTGGCCTTGAATAGCCGGGCTGACCTTGAGGTGCTCGTTCGCCGCTCGGCTGCGAAGGAGCTGGGCTTTCAAAGCCGACAGAATAGCAATTTTCTGCTCTCACTCCTCCGCCGCGTCTATCCATATTCCTGTTCATGCTAGAACTGGCGCGCTCGCAGTCGCGCTGCGAGCTGAACGGCCCTTCTGTCCCAGTGGTGCGGGCTCCAATCCTGGCGCATCCTGAACAGTACCAGTTAAAGTACCAGGTGACCTCGGCTACAGCGAAGCTAGCCAGCCCTAAGAAACCTAACATCGCTAGGAGGAGAAGCAGCCTGGTCTTCATAGCTTTACCGTCGCGAGAGAAGCAGGCTTGAATATGCGGGTTAAACCGAGCGGATACTAGCACAAGATTGAAATAATTGTAAAACTGAATTGCCTGGTCGCTGTACCTGGGATTTTTTGGCTAGTCGCGGTGAATTGCAGCCTGGTCCTTGGATGATGGCCGTTTTCAGGCCGGACACTATCCGATTCGCGTTATGTCAAGTAAGGGCGTGGTTCTTTAAAAAGGTCTCGGAATCGCCGCGGCTAAAAAAGACCAGTCGAACCTCCTGAATGGAGGTGTCCGAACTGAGGAACTCCTTTACCGCCTTCGAGGAAACCTTCGCACTTCCTCCATGGGATAGCCGTAGACACCTGTGGAGAGAGCCTGGAAGATATCTACCAGCTCGCAAATGGCTGTTTTTGAGACGGCGAAAATACTCCCTGGGACGCGCCATGTCACGCGCACTTACGGAGTCGAATCCGAGTGTCAAAACTTGAGGTCTTTCTCGAATGTGATGCAAAGTTTGGCTCTTTGACCGAAGGACTCATGGTAGAGTACCACCTTGAAAGGAGGGGCCTCTGCTATGGGAACTGTCCAAGTCAAGACATACGCGGTTAAGGCCGGAGGCGAAGCAGAGTTTCAACGGTTCCCTTCACAGATCGATGAGCTTCTCTCGCGGTTACGTGACCGTGCCAAATCGGTTTTTGTAGATGCGGTGACTTCGTTCGAGAAGATGTCTACGGAGGTTAGAACTCTGAAGATTGATCGGTATGCGATGATTGGATGTGGCAAAAACGGTCTCGCGCAGCTTGATTCGAAGTTAGGCGAAGCCCAAAATGCCGCAGCAACAAACACGTATTTCGGGTATATCGAAGCCAGCACACTTCTTGAACCACGGACTCAACGCCGCACGAAGTGTCTTGATTCCTTCAAATTGGCGGTAAGCGGGAACATTCGGGAGCGCATTGACGCGTTGCGCAAGAGCATTTCTAATGCCGCCGAGATAAAGCGCAAGGAACGAGTTGCCCCTGTTGCAGTTTGGAGTTTTTGCGTAGTATTCGTCATACTTGAGCTCATCCTGCTCCCAAACTCTTGGCGCGGCGGGGTACGTCAAGGCTTCGGAGGGGGGCTAAACAATATCCCTTCACAGCAAATCGCGCTTCTTGGCCTCGAACTCTTCCTTCCCGATCTCGCCCCGGGCATACCGCTTCTTGAGGATCTCCAGCGCCGACTCCTCCGGACGCTGGACGGACCGGGTTCCGGAACCGGCCTGCCAGAGCCAGCGAACCGTCAGCACCAGCGCCAGCAAGATGAGAAACCAGAAGGCCGTCATCATGACCATCCAGAGGATTCCCCATCCCCAGAACCAGGAGTCATGCGCCATTTCCTCCCACCGCATCATCATCGTGGTGTACTCGATTCCACCCGCCGCTCCAACCCCCTCAGGCGGACAACCTCTCCTAGGGCAACAAGTCGATCCCCGGCTTCAATCCTTTCATCTGTAGAGGGATTGAAGATCATGCCGCCAGACGCCCGCTTGATCGCTACCACAATCGCTCCTGGCTCCTGGTATAGCCCGGACTCGCGCAACGTGACCCCTTCACAAGGAGAGCCCGACGGCACCACAATCTCCTCAAGCTGCAGCTCCAGGCTTTGATAGTGCGTGGCCAGCTCGATGATATCCACCACGGCGGGGCGGAGGGCGGCCTGAGCCATGCGGTGTCCCCCCATTGCGTAGGGTGAGATGACCTTGTCGGCCCCAGCGTGGGCGAGGGTCCTTTCACTCCGCTCCGTCTCGGCCCTGGCCACCACAAATATGGAAGGGTTAAGCTCCTTGGCCGTGAGGGTCACAAAAACATTGTCCGCATCGACCGGTAAGGTGGCAAAGAGACCTCTGGCCTTCATCGCCCCGGCCGCCAGGAGGACCTTCTCATCGGTGGCGTCCCCCTTGAGCAAAAGGTAGCCCGCCTCCTCCACCTTGCGGATCCGCTCGTCGTCCTGCTCAATCACCACAAACGGGACCGGCTTTGAAGCCAACTCGCGGCAGATCACCTCCCCGATGCGACCGCACCCGCATACAAGATAGTGGTCTGCCAGGGCGCCGATTCTCTTCTCCATTCTCTTCCTCCCGAAGAACTGCTGAAACTCCCCCTCCACAACCTTTGCGGTAATGGTGACTGCCGTATAGAACACGACCCCCAGTCCGCCGATCACGAGCGCGATCGTAAAGATCATGCCGATCGAGCTCAAGGGTCTCACCTCGCGAAACCCCACCGTTGAGAGGGTGATGATCGTCATGTAGAGGGCTTCGAGCCACGTATACCCCTCAAGGAAATGATACCCTGCGATCCCTGTGATCACCACCGCCGCGAGAAATAGCACAGCGGCCCGCAGCCTTGGCAAAGGAGTTATCCCTCTCTCACTCGGTTAGGCCTGACCGTCGAAGGCCGAGACGACTCACGTTCCAGGGCTTCACGTTCCCCCTATCGTCTTGACGAAACAGGGGTGTGGCGAACAGGATAAGCCGACGCGGATGGAGCGAAGGCATCCCTTCGTAGTTAGTGACCTGGGCCTGTCTCCCGCTGCTCGCTATGAACCGTATAATCAGGGAGCTGACGCTGGTACTCTGCCGACATCAACGGTGAGGAGATGACGAAATCCGCAGTCGCTCGGTTGCAGGCAACAGGAATGTTCCAGACAACAGCCAGCCGCAGGAGGGCTTTCACATCCGGATCATGAGGCATCGGCTTGAGAGGATCCCAGAAAAAGATCAAGAAGTCGATCTCGCCCTCTGAGATCTTGGCCCCGATCTGCTGGTCACCTCCCAACGCGCCGCTCTGGAATTTGATGATCGTGAGATCGAGCTCCTCTTCCAGCAGTTGGCCGGTGGTCCCTGTCGCATACAGCGCGTGCCGCGCCAGGAGGTCTTTGTTAAATTTTGCCCATTCCAGCAGGTCTTGCTTTTTATTGTCGTGCGCAATCAGGGCGATCTTCTTCGTCGGTCGCGTCGACACTTTTTGATGTTCCATGGAGCGTTTTGCCTCCTCCGCAGGGGCGATGCGTCGCCAAATCACTTCGTCGCAGAATGATATTTAGGGCTCAATCTTGGAACCTAACACGTCCAGGAACTTGCGCATCCATTCAGGGTGGCCGGGCCAGGCTGCGGCTGTAACGAGGTTGCCATCCACATATGCATTGGAGAAGGTGGCGTTCACCTGTTCCCACTTGGCGCCGGCTCGGATCAGCTCAGGCCTCACGGCCGGATAGGAGGTGCAGCGTTTGCCCTCCACAACACCGGCCGCCGTCAAGAGCTGCTGTCCATGACAGATGGAGGCGATAGGTTTGTTTTCCTTCGCAAAGTGGCGGACGATGTCAAGCACTTGCTCGTCCAGGCGAAGGTACTCCGGGGAGCGTCCGCCCGGAATCACCAGGGCGTCATACGCCTCGGGCTTGACCGCGTCAAAGGTGGCAGTGACGGCGAAGTTGTGACCCCGCTTCTCGCTGTAGGTCTGGTCTCCCTCGAAGTCGTGGATGGCTGTCCGCACAGTGTCGCCGGCCTGCTTGCCAGGACAGACCGTGTGAACCGTATGCCCGACCATGGTCAACATCTGAAAGGGGACCATCGCCTCGTAGTCCTCGACAAAATCCCCCACAAGCATGAGAATCTTCTTTGCAGCCATCGTGCACCTCCTTCAGCAGGCAGGGAAGGATGTCTGTCTTTGCCGGTTCACAGTCTAAAGAATGCAAAGCGCGGTCGCGCAAGCCTTGAAGACGTACCTAAGTGAGGCTATCAAAGCGACTCCCACTCCGCAAGCAGATTTCACCAGCGCCGCCAGGCAGGGCATACACAGGCTATCATCCTGCTGAGGATGAAGATGACAGGGAGGAACAGATAGAATGAAGTGAGGAAGGGCTAGACCAGCCAGTCGCCCGATCACTGCCGGACAACCTCTTTACTCTCAGAATACCAAACCCCAAGAGAGATGCGGGCTCCACAACTGCATAGCGAAGGAAGCTGAACGCCCAAGCTGAACTGGGGGCGCTACAAGTCTCCTTGAAGCGCCCGGCGGCTCCAGCACCAAGCTAGGCGCCAGTCGGTGGCACGAAGCGCACCTGAAGTCCTCGACCCAACGCCCTGGCAATCTTATCCAAGGTCTCAATCGTCACGTTCTGCGCACCGCGCTCGATTCGAGAGACCGTCTGCTGTTTGGTCTTGAGAGCATCGGCAAGTTCTCGCTGGCTCATCTTCCGCGCCTCGCGTGCCCGAGTGATTTCCAACGCAACGCGCAGCTCGATGTCAGCCTCCTCATAGAAACGCCGGAATTCTGGGTCCTTCATTTCGCCGCGTAGATACTGCTTCAGGGTCGTGCCACGCCCCCCTGCCTTCCTACCCGTCATGTCTCACCTCCAAAAAGTATAGGGACAGACACTATTTGTTGAGATCCTTTCTTGGTCTTCCCCTCTGCAACACGCGTATTACTCGTCCCAGTTATCCTGCTCACTTCCCAGATGAACCCATCCCTTCCCAGTGGTCGCTCTGTCATCGTGTGCCTTCGAATCGCTGTCGTTCTGAAAGACCGCCTGGTGATAATTCCCTCGTTGCGTCACATGATGCGGGTGGCCGGGTGCAACGATTCGAGCAATCCGTGGCATGCACGATCATGACCGCGAACACCACGAATTGTTATGATAATAGTGTCTGTCCCTATTTTCTCATTTTCTCCTATTTTCTATTTTCTATTTTCTTAATTTTCCTATCTTACCCGGAATGTTGATTGAAAACGTTCAGGTTGCATTGGGATCTGTCCAGGATCGTTTAATGTCTTGGATGACTTGATCGAGCACTTGAAGAAACTTTGACCGGTCCTTATTCTGAAACGGGGCCGGCCCACCCGTAATCTCCCCCGCCCCGCGGAGAACATGCAGAAGGTCACGCGTCGCGAGAATACTTCCGATGTTCTCCTCGTCAAAAAGGCGTCCGTCCGGCCCGATCACCCGAGCTCCCGCCTTAATACAGCGGTGAGCGAGAGGGATGTCCCCCGCCACGACAACATCGTTCTTCACAACATGCTCGACGATCCAGTAGTCTGCCGCATCGAACTGCCCCTCGACCACGACAAGCTTTGCGCTCCACTCTTCGGGAAGGCGCATCCAGGAATTGGATACGAACGTCACGCCGAGCCCATACCGTTTGGCCACGCGGATCACCTCCGCCTTGACCGGGCAGGCATCGGAGTCGACATAGATCTGGGTCACTCGGCCTCTCCGACCAGCGCGAGATACAAGTTTTCTACTTTGAGGCGAGCCCAGGGAGTCTTCCGGAGAAACGTAAGGCTCGACTTGATACTCGGATCGGACATAAAACAACGGATGCGTATCCGCTGTCCTAATGCTTCCCAGCCGTAATGTTCAATAAGACGCTCGAGAATGGCCTGGAGCGTCACGCCGTGTAGAGGATCACTCATTGGAATAGTTTTTCAAAACGTATAACGATAAGCCCAGCCAATAAGAACGGCCTGGAACCGTAATCGCATCCACAACAACCAGACGGGTGCTGTTGGAAATATTTCCGGATGAAGCGCCATATGCACATTGGATGGAAAAACAGCCGCGAGAAATGCGATAATCCCACACGCCGCAGCCCTGGAAGATCGCGGCACGCGAAGCGCTATTCCAAGAATAATACCGGCGACACCGCTTACCATCACCACGGCCTTCGGCCACTGGAGATAGCCCGGCACCGCTTTGGCATAAACGCAATGGGTATAGGGTATAGGGTATAGGTAGGGTATAGGGACAGACACTATTTCTTGAGTTCCTTTCTTGGTCTTCCCCTCTGCAACACGCGTATTACTCGTCCCAGTTATCCTGCTCACTTCCCGGATGAACCCATCCCTTCCCAGTGGTCGCTCTGTCATCGTGTGCCTTCGAATCGCTGTCGTGCCGAAAGACCGCCTGGTGATAATTCCCTCGGTGCGTCACATGATGCGGGTGGCCGGGTGCAACGATTCGAGCAATCCGTGGCATGCACGATCATGACCGCGAACACCACGAATCGTCACGATAATAGTGTCTGTCCCTATTTGCTATCCCGATGCACGCCCGTCATGCGCTCGATGCTCCGAATGCTCACGCCTTCCACGAGAGCTGAGATCACCGCAAGCTGTTTCTCCTTCTTCAGGCTGTTCATTTTTGGCCTTGCCTTTCTCTGGCGAAGGCCGTATTCTGAGAATGGCTGTGCAAGTATCTCAGTGGCCTTCGCGGGTTGTTGGGGTGTCAGCCGCCCCTGAATCGCGTCAACGGTTCAGGGGTTTTTCTTTGTTCCGTCGCTTAATATATGCCTGCCCGAGCAGGCTGTCAAGTAAAATCTTTCATGCTTGCCCGAGAAAAGACTTGACACTGCATCCCCGAGCAAGTATATTCTCTTTGTAACCATTTCATCAAGGGGAGGCGCAAATGGATAAGCAAGCCAGCAAACACGCCAAGGCACTTTCGGAACTTGGGGCCGCAAAGGGCGGGAAGGCAAGAGCTGAAGCTCTTACCGCAGAAGAGCGTAGCGAGATTGCTCGATATGCTGCCAAGAAACGATGGGGGGACAAATCTGGATTCCCAAGGGCAACTCACAGCGGAGACCTTCAGGTTGGGCATGTCGTCATCCGCTGCCATGTGTTAGATGATGAGAATAAGCGAAGGCTCCTATCGGGTCGGTCAGTAACAAACGCGATGGGGCTTACTGGCCGTGGCCAGGGAATGACCAGATTTTTGGAATCAAAATCCCTCAAACCCTTTGTTAATGAAAGGTTATCGTTGGCCATCAGTCACCCGGTCGCATTCATTGCTTCTACTGGTGGTTTACCAACATTCGGATATGAAGCTTGGGTGCTCCCAGAACTCTGCAAGGCTGTACTAGAGGCTGCGGAGAAGAGAAAAATCACGCCAGGCCAAAAGGCAATGGCTGAACAAGCGAGAATTCTCTTGGGGGCATTTGCTACGGTTGGAATCATTGCTCTTGTAGACGAAGCAACCGGCTACCAAGCAGATCGGGCGAGAGACGAACTCAGTAAAATCCTTGAGGCTTATATTGTCGAAGAACTCAGGCCATGGCTAAAGACCTTTCCTGATGAATTTTTCAAACAAATCTATAGGTTACATGGGTGGCCTTACCGGGTTGGAAGCGCAAAGAGACCTTCCTATGTAGGGCAACTCATAAACAAGTATATCTATGAACAGCTTCCGCCTCCGGTTCTTCCAGAGCTTCGAAAACTAAATCCTGTTAACGACAGGGGATACCGTAAGCACAAACATTTTCAATATCTCACTTCCGACACCGGAAACGTCCACCTCGACCGCCAGATTACAGCGGTCACGACAATCTTGAAAGTGTCGGATGATCGAAAGGACTTTGAAGAGAATTTCAAGAAGGCGTTCGGAAAACCTTACCAGCCGAATCTGCCATTAGTTGTAGAAATACCACCAAAGGAAAAGAAGGAATGAGCGTATGGCGGCCCTACCTTGCGAGGCCGCCACCAAGAAGATTCAAATTAGGACAGTACCGGCCTCAATCGAAAACGTGCGTTGACTTGTTCTTTCATCTTTTGGTAGTCTTTGGACGGCATTGTCGTCTCAATGGAACGCCAAGGAGGAAACTGACAACAATGAAGCGATTTTTACAGTTACTAGGAGAGATGAGTCACTACCGATTGCCCCAGGCCAAGCTTGCGCTGCAGGAGTTGGCAACAGACGACGAGCTGGTGATCGTCGTACCTGAGCAATCGCTGGCGGGAGAGATACAGCAGTGGGCCACCAGCCAGGGTTTTACCGTCGCCGCCCCGAAGAAGATCCTCGATGGATTAGCCCGGTGGCAACTGTCGGTCAAAAAAGTCACACCTGTGCCTGCGGAAGAAAAACCGGCTGCCGCAGTGTCGACGCCTGCTGCAGCGCCAACGCCAGCCGCAGCACCGGCCCCAGCCGACGCCAGTGCTCACTGACGGTGAGCGCTGGCGACAGGAGCCTTAGCCTCGGCCAGTAAGGCCAGGGTCCCCGCGTACCGCTGCCTATCCCGCTCGGCCTGGATCGTGGCTAAGCGCGCCTTCCAGGGGATCGGATCAAACGGCGCACTCGGCGTGTTCGCGGCATAGGCGTCAAGCAGCTCACGATAGAACCTGACGATGTTCCCCACGAGGGAAGTCGTGTACTCGCGGCCCTGGATCTTCATACAGCGGACGCCCAGATCGATCAGGCTCGGGATATCCTCCAGCAGGAAGAACGCCTCGTTCCTGAGCGCCACGCGGTCCTCCCGCTTGATGTCGCCGCTGTAAAGCTGCCAGGCCTCAAGACAGACGCGGTAATCAAGGCCGCCCCGGTTCGGACTCCCCTTGAAAAGGTCCTTGCCCGCCTCGTCGATCGTTCGCTCAAGCCGAGCGTATGGCGACATCCAACACTTGCCAAGATAGGTATAGCAGGCGTTCGCATGGATCAAGATCTCGATCCCGACGTCGAGTTGCGCCTTTCTGGAGAGGAGTTCCCTCAAGGTCAGCTTGGTGTCGGCCACAACCTGGCAGACGCCGATCTTCCGGTAGAAGGCCACGTCAGCGTCGTTCAGGATGTTGGCCCCGATGCTCGCATGGATCGGCAACTCGGGAAAGTGCCGATGCACTGCCGCAATCGCGCCGATATCGGCCATGATGGCGCCATCCACACCGTCCATGACGAAGCGCTCCATTCGGCTGAGCAGCGCCGGGATCTCTTTGGATTGCATGTGAGTATTGCACGCCACCCGGAGCTTGGCGCCGCCATCATGGGCGGCCCGAATGGCCTCACGGACGGCGCCATCCTCCATCTCAAAGGTGTCACGGCGTCGGCTCCAGCCTCGCGGTCCCACATAGATGGCGTTGGCCCCAGCCCGCGTGACCGCTACCGCCATCTCCAGGTTGCCTGCGGGAGCGAGCAGCTCAATCATTGCCCTACCCCGCTCCGTTGAGCCTCCGCAGTATCCGCGCCCGGGTGCCGCACGCCATGGTAGGCCATTCCCGACGTGCCGAAGTAGAAGCCGTTGCATAGGCCGATTCGCGCATGGTGTCTGATCGTGTCCCACCACTGCCCTTTCAGGCCGTCGCTTCCCGCCAGGGCGGCCTCCAGGGCCTCGCGATAGACCCGGCCGATCTCCAGCCGGTAGGCAGGACTTTCTGAAGCCGCCTCGATCCGAAAACAGGAATGCCCATCGGTCATCAGTCGCGTCAGGTGCTCCAGCAGGCAGACATCCTTCCCGCTCATGACCCCTTTCCCAATTGACTTCATCGCCCAATCGCCCTGCTTCAGGAACAGCTCTTGCCGGCAAAGCGCAGGGCATGTCATCCCCCAGGCCTGCTCATACTCCAGCAGAAAGCAGTCATCAGAAATCCCAAGCGGCATCTTGCCATGAACCAGCAGTTCCATCGGCAGCCCAACCTGGCGATGGATCTCGCCGATCTCCTCCAGGCTCAGCTCGTAGTTGGGCGTGATGCGAACTGCCCCGTATCGCTTCAGGACGGCAGCGCCACCGTCGGTATAGACATTCGCGAAGCCGCCGATGTGGACCGCAAGATCGGGGTGGGCCTCGTGGATGATCTTCAAGGCCCCGAGGTTATGGACCTCAACGGCATCTGCCCCGGTCTCCACGGCTACTGCCACAACCTTTCGGAGTTGCGGCAGGTTGTCGTTGCGCGGCGCGGCATACGTGGTGACGTACGCCTTCTGCCCTCGGCCCTTCACGATCGCTATCGCCTCCCGCAAGTCATCGAGGCGCTCCAGCAGGTTCGCCTCGTACAGCCGACAGGTGATGTTGCCGAGGTAGAGGGCATCGTATGGACTCAGATCCGACTCGGTGAGGTCCCGCAGATTCGAGATGGTCGTGTTCAGCTCAAAGGCCTGCGCCACTGCTCCTCCTTCATCCTGACCTCACCGGCGCGTCACCGTCCATGAAGGTTCCAGACAAGGCTCTGTAAAGGCCGGCAAGGGCTCTCCTGCCATCCAGGCATCGATCGCCAGACGATAGCGCCGCACGAGCGGTGCGAGCAGGTCGGCTGCGAGACCTCTACCCTGGAGTTTGACAACATCGACGCCGGCATTGAGGATATCGGCCAGGTAATTGATCGCGCTGATCTGACGGCTTGGTAGGAGCCGTGTGGCCACACATCGCTCGCCCCGGTAAAGCTCCCAGGGCTGCTCGCAGATCTTAAAGCACACCCCGGCGCCTCCCCGCTTCACGCTCCCTATCAGGCGACTGACATCCTCACACTGGGATGCCAGCGGAGTCGAATGCAGCCGGTAATAGCTCGGCATCCAGCATCTGCCCAATAGAATGAACTCTTGCACCATATGGCTCATCACCTCGATCGACACATCGGGAACCTGTGCGAAGGCAGCTATCTCATCAAGCGTCAGGGTGCCGGGGAGCACGACCGCGTCGGCCCCCAGGTCGCGGTAGAAGGCGGCATCAGCCTCGTTCATGATGGCGCAGCCGATGCTGGCGGTAAGGCCAAGCCGGTGGTACCGGCTGCGGAGCTCAGCCAGGAGCCCGGCGTCGTTCACAATGACCCCATCGATCCCCCACCCGAGCAGTTCCCCGACCTTTTCCACGAGGTCTCGCCGTTCGGCCTGGCCTGGGATAGTATTGAAGGCAACCTGCACGTGGCGGCCCTGCGCATGAGCCGCCGCCAGCACGTCCTGAAGCGCTAAGGAGGTCAGTTCGCTCCTTGGTCCGCCGCGGCTGAAGCCTTTGAGGCCAACATAGATGGCGTCGGCACCGGCGCCTAACGCCGCCTGCGCAGCCGCGAGGCTGCCCGCCGGCGCCAGGAGGACGGGCTTGGTGGCCCGATAGGTGGTCGGCATACAAATACTCCTAACTCATTTTCCCAAACCATTCGCGCCGCTCCATCCACTTTGCCAATTCTAGCACGGGCGAAACAGTAGAAGCCAATACGACGACGATAGCCCAATCCACGAGTGGTAGGCTAACCGTGCTAAACGGCTCATGCAGGAACGGTGCATAGACAATTATACCCAACGGCACTAACCCCCATACAATCGCCAGATTCAACCACCTATTGGCAAAGGGCTGGTTCAACACTGAATGGCGGTCGGAGCGGAAGTTATAGGCCTTGAAGCTCTCAATCAGCACCAGTGAAACGAAGGCCATCGTCATGGCTTTTTCGATGCTCCGGCCGGAGTTTAACGCCCATGCGAAAAGGCCAAGGTTGATGGCCGCTGACCAGAATCCGCCCACCATCATCACAGTGACGACAGGCCGGGTGAAGATGCCGGTGCGTGGGTTACGCGGTTTGCGGCGCATTAAGTCAGGTTCGGGTGGGTCTACGGCCAACGCCAACGCGGGCAAGCCATCGGTGGCGAGATTGACGTACAGGATTTGTACGGCCGTCAACGGCAGAGGCATGCCCAGCAATGTTGCTCCGGCCATCAGGACGATTTCGCCAATGTTGCACGAGAGTAGGTACATCAGATATTTTTTGATGTTGCCGAAGATGCCCCGGCCCTCTTCCACCGCCGCGACAATGGAAGCAAAGTTGTCGTCGGTCAGCGTCATGGCGGCGGCCTCTTTGGTCACGTCCGTACCGGTGATGCCCATCGCGATGCCGATGTCGGCCTTCTTGAGCGCGGGCGCGTCATTGATCCCGTCGCCCGTCATCGCAACAATGTGACCTTTCTTTTGCAGAGCCGTAACCACACGCAACTTATGCGCCGGAGATACGCGAGCGTAGACTTCGATCTTCTCGACCTCACGCTCAAACTCGACCTCGCTCATCGCCTCCAGTTCTGCGCCGGTCACGACGCGGCCTGTCTTGAGCAATCCCAATTCGCGGGCTACTGCTTGCGCGGTCAGTGGGTGGTCACCGGTAATCATGACTGGCTTAATCCCAGCTTGTTCGCACGTCTGAATCGCTGCTTTCGCCTCAGGACGCGGTGGGTCAATCATGCCCACCAAGCCAAGAAATGTCATGTCGTGTTCGGCGTTTTCTAGCGTTGCGCTTGGTTTGGAAGCCACCGCCAGAACCCGCAATGCCTCACTAGCCATCCGGCGGGCCGTTTCCACAATCATCTCCCGACTCTCGGCGTCGAGGACTGTTCTTCCATCTGCCGCCATTTGCCAGATACACGAATCAAGGATAATTTCCGGCGCGCCTTTGGCGTAGGCCACGACGCTATCCGGCTCGCTGTGCAGAGTGGTCATGCGTTTGGTTTCGGAGGTGAAGGGGATTTCGTTCACGCGGGGGAATTGCGACTCAAGGTCGGCCTTGTTCAACCCGGCTTTGGCGGCGGCGGCAACCAATGCGCCCTCCGTCGGGTCGCCTTTGACGTGCCAGCGGCCATTGGCCTCGCTGTGAACGATATGCGCATCGGAGGCAAGCGCGGCGGCCATCAATAGCAGTTTCAGATGGCTAGGGGGTTCAATGGTGAGGCCATCGCGCGAGAACCGGCCGTGCGGCTCATAGCCTGCCCCGGAGACGTTCAGCATTTGTCCGGCCACAAAGATCTTGCACACCGTCATCTCGTCTTTCGTCAGTGTGCCGGTCTTGTCGGAGCAGATAACCGAAGTACTGCCGAGCGTTTCGACCGCCGGGAGGCGGCGCATCAGCGCATGGCGCTTGACCATCCTCTGCACGCCGATAGCGAGTGAGATCGTGACCACAGCGGGCAGGGCCTCCGGGACAACGGCAACCGCCAGCGCAATACCGAAAATCAACATCTCAATGAAGGGTTGCCCACGATACAGGCCGAGGGCAACAATGGCTGCCACTACCACGAAGGCGACCCACGCCAGCACGTGACCGACCTTATCTAAGCTGTCCTGTAACGGGGTCCTACCGGTTTCAATTGTCTGGAGCATTTGGGCAATCTTGCCAAACTCAGTATTCATGCCCGTTGCAACGACCACCGCGCGGCCCCGGCCATAGGTCGCGGCAGTGCCGGCGTAGGCCAGATTCTTACGGTCGCCTAAGGCCAATTCACCGTTCGTGAGGGGCGCGGCGTATTTTTGCACCGGAACCGACTCTCCCGTAAGCGCGGCCTCTTCGATTTGCAAATTAACGGCCTCAATCAATCTGACATCGGCGGGGATTTTGTCGCCTGCTCGCAACAGGACGACATCACCCGGCACGAGGGCGCGCGCCGGGATCTCGACTTCCTCCCTATCGCGGAGGGCGGTTGCTGTCGGCGCGGCCATTTGGCGCAATGCCTCGGTAGCGCGTTCGGCCCGGTATTCCTGCACAAAACCCAAGAGCACGGCAAACAGCACAATGACGGCAATGGCGATGGCTTCAATCCCGTGTCCAAGGAAAGCGGAGAGCGTCGTCGCCACGAGCAGAATGACAATCAACACGTTCCTGAACTGCTCAAGAAGAATCGTCCACGACGAGATACGGTGGGCGGCTTGCAGTTCATTCGGCCCATGTTCCGCCAAACGCTGAGCCACCTCAGCCCCTGTCAGACCGGTGGGTGTGGATTTCAGGTGAGCGAAGACGGTTTCGCTGGATAGGGTATGCCAGAGGGGGGGGTCGAACGCCAGTCGGGATTTAGGAGGGCCCATCGTTCGGCCGACGCTCGCCTCGTAAGTAGGCCACCCAGTACACGCCGACGACCAACAGGGTTCCACCGACCACGTTGCCGGCGGTCACGGCGACGATGTTTCTCGTGGCCCCGACGACCGATACCACACCTTCCCTATCCAGCGCGAGCCCGAAGGGCAGGAAGAACCAGTTTGCGATCGAGTGCTCGAAACCCATGGCCACGAATGCGGTAATGGGAAAGAGAATTGCCAGAATCTTGTCGGTCACGCTGCGTCCGCCCATTGCAAGCCACACCGCCAGACACACCAGCGCGTTGCACAGAACGCCGCGTGCGAAGGCCTCGGTAACAGAGAGATCGGCTTTCGTGCGAGCAATATTGACGGCCGTCTCGCCGACAGCACCCCCGCCCAGACCGGCAACGTTGGCCCACACGACGAGTAGAACCGTAGCCAGGCAGCCGCCCACATTGCCCAGGTAAGCCAGGAACCAGTTGCGCATGACCTCGCTGGTACCGATCAGTTTGCTCGCCCAGGCCATGGCGATGAGGTTATTCCCGGTGAAGAGCTCGGCGCCCGCTACAACGACGAGGATCAGTCCAAGGCTGAAGCTCAGGCCGCCGAACAACCGCGTCATGCCGAAGCCAAGGGCGGATTTGGTAACCACTACTATGAAAAAGAGAGCCCCTAGCGAGATGAAGGCGCCGGCCAGCACGGCCAGCACGAGCAGCGTGAGTGGATCGGTACGCGCCTTCGCAACGCCGAGGCCCTCGACTTTCCGCGCAATCTCGCGCGGCGGATACGCATCACCGAAGTGTAGATCGTTGTCCATCCGCTTAGCCCCCGCTAACGGAGCAACGCCGCCTTCCGGCGTCAGTCTCCATCGCTGTGTGAGGCGTGGTCTCTTTCGGGTACGTCCGTATCATGGAGCAGGGTGCGCGGCTCCGTCAGCGGGCGCAGTTCTCCGTCCCTCACTTTCCCTTTGCGTGTCGCATCTCACCCGCCATGACCTTAATCTCCGCGAGGTCCTGAACCATCTCGCTCCACCCGTACCAAAGGGCGTAGTCCGGATTCGCGTGGAATGCGCCTTGGAAGGCGCGCATGCGATGCTCCAGGAACATCCGGAAAAGCCGCAGCTCTACCGGCGTCGCCGCGTCGTGAAACGTGAGCAGATCTGGGAAGGCGTACGCGTAGGACGCAGGCTTCGCGATAATCCCGTCCTTATAGAGACCCGCGACCACGCGAATCGCCTCTGCCATCAGGCGATCGGTCTGGCGTATCATGTCGTCACCCTTCGCCAGTTCTGCCTTCGCGAAGTTCTTCGAATGACAGCGGCCGCAAACCGCGATCATCTTGTCGCGCTCGGCCTGCCACTCCTCTTGGGTAAGACGGGCAACCGCGGCGGCCTTGACCACGTCAAGTCGCGCGGTGGGTTTGCCGTCGGGATCGAGGACCCCCAGCCCCTGAAGAACCGTTGTACGGTCCGCAGCCCATTGCTTGTCCTCGGGCATCGGCAGCCTCACGGCCAGGAACCCCCACCCGGTCTTCACGCCATGGTCGCCGTCCGGCATGTGGCACGTCTGGCATGTCGGCGCCGCGGCTTGCCCTGAAAGGACACCGGCCTGCTTGAGTAGGTATCTAACCCCGTGCTTCGATGAGGAGTACATCTCCCACTGCGGGTGATCGAAACCCATGTGGCAGGTCTGGCACGCCTGCGGCTGGCGCGCCTCCTCGGCGGAGAAGGTGTGGCGCGTATGGCAGGCATCGCAGGATGCCACCCCGAACGCGTGCCCCTCGCGCGAGAGCTCCTGGATCTCTTTCTCGCTCTTGAGGCCGATCTTGTGACAGCCCCCACACCCTTTCATCCCTTCCGTGAGGGCCATCGGCAGATAGTGCGTGGTCGGCATCGCCTTCATCGCCGCCCAGGCGGCAGCGTGCTTCCCTTTCTTGAACTGCGCCACACGCTCGGCATGGCACTTACCGCAGGTCTCCGGCGTCGGGATATCGGCTTTCGCTGCGTCCGTAGCACTCGTATGCGCCCCCCCGTGACAGACTGCACACTCGACGCCGTTTCGGGCGTGCTTGGAGAGTTGCCAATCCCCGACGATTCCGGGCGTCTCCTGCTTGTGGCACCCGATGCAAGTCTGCGCAGGCGGCGCCTGACGCGGCTGGACAGACGTGGGCGCCGTACCCTGGCCAACCGCGCTGTCCCCCGTTGAGATCGCGAACGCTACCCACGCGAGCAATCCCATCGCCACGACACGAACACGCGATGTCACAGTGTTCCTCCTTTTCCGCCTTTCTACTGATTCGCTGCTACCTGCTAACGGAGCGGTGCCACTTTCCGGCGTCGGTCTTCATCGCTTTATTGGTCGGCGCGAAGCGTCTGCGCTATCGTTTGGCGTGAGCTGCGGCGCCAGCGAACGGATCAGACTGACTGGCACGTATTACCGCCGCCAGCTCGACGCCGCTGTTAGTCAGCACCACGGTTTCTTTCCTCGTCATTCGCGCCCTGTTGTAAGGCTTGCAGGTATCCAGTGGTGAAGTCTCGTGCTTCGGCATGGGCTTCAAGAATCTTATCTCTGACCCTTTCGACAGCAGGCGTCAATTCGTCGCGGACGCGCCTCAAGAACCGTTCCTCATCACCAACGCCCGTCCTCTCGAGTGCTCGACCAAGTGCCGACGGCTCAATAAGGCGGCCGGGTCTTCCTGCAATCGATCTCTTCGCCGGTGCATGCGCCGCCCACTGAGACCGAACAGTCTCGAAAGCTCTCCAATCGCGGACGAAGTGCTCGATGTCCGGCAGCCCAAGATGCTGGAGCTCCTCCTCAGAGAATAGCCAGGGGTCAGGAAATGTTTACGGGTTTCACCAACTCGATAAACGCCGATGACAGTCGCCGCCATGGCAATCCGTCGCAAGGAAGCCACATATGTCTCCGACACCCGCTGAGTTTCCTCCAATCGCTTGGCGCACGTCACCAAGTGCTGCGGGATAGTGAGTTCTCGAATCGCTTCATTGAGTAGATAGGCTGCGTCGCATGCTGTGCGGCTAATTGTCTCCTGGTCCAGCTCGATTTCCTCCATAGAGTTGTCTAGCAGAGCCGCGAGCTGACCGGGCACCAAGCCAGTGTGCTCACGTGGACAACCGTCCGCTGCAGCCAGTTGATGGCCGGTACACGCCCTGTCGTCATTCGGGTATGCCGTCAAGCATGATCTTGCATCGGGCTTCCACGAAAGCTGAGGCTCCCTTGAGGGGCACCAAGTCCCAAGAGATGACCTTGCCGAGAACGTCGGAACTCTTGACCACACTGCCACTGAAGGCGCTAAGCCGCTCGAAAAAGCGTGAGTTGCGAAGGCCGAGTCTCTGTCTGAGGCCGGGATCCTCGCGCTCGACGTAAGAGAAGCGGTAGAGGAAACGTGTACCAACGAGGTTCTGCTCCGCCTCCAGAAGACCCGGTGCCACTCGAATCACCTTCAAATCGCCGTCGTCTGTAGACGAGCGCTGAACTTTTGGGTAGAAGGCTAGTCCCGCGGAAGACTGCATACATCGGTTGAGTGTCAGGATGGTGACGCTACATCGTGCGTCCCAACACTGCAGCTCGAGTTGGTGCACGGATTCGGATAGCTGTCCCTGTTCGAGCTGTCGATAGGCTACGTTGAGACTGCCGTTCGGAGGGCCGACACCGGCTCCTGCGGGGGGCGCCAGTAGGGCCACCAAAGCCAACACCCACGCGACACCGATCATTCCCATGCGATCCTCCTAGTGTATCTAACGCGAAGCTCATCCAGCGCTGTTAAGCGATCGGTCGGAGACTCTTTGAGGGAGAGCCGAAGCATCCTTTATTCTCTTTGGGCCTCGACAAGCTTGCACAAAAGTACGTCCAAGTCGAGTTAATCCCACCGAGTCCAAGTCGGAATCACCATAATACTTTTCCCCGAATCCGTGTCCTCCAGTTGTTATTAACTTTACCAGTCCCAGTCTATCGAGGTTCAGCATTCGGATGCAAAACTCTTCGAGAGATAGGGACGTAGATTGCCTGAGGGCCTTTAGATCGATGGCGTACACATCTCCAGCCATCACCTCCAATCGCTTACTGTAATCAGTCACGTGGTCGAGAATTCTGACCTCGTCTGATCCAATTTCAGCGAGGATTCGAGCAAAGGCAGGTAGCACGTCCCCGCCTGATGCAGCGGATGCAAGTAATCGGGACCACTTTTCAATCAAATCGTCGGTACCCTCTAGTCCTGCCCCTTCCAGAATTGGAACAAGAACCTTTGGGTCGACAGTCTTGGGCTGAAAGCCGTGCTCAGAAAGAAGCTCCCGAGCGCGTTCCAGGACTCCAATACTGTTTTTGAACCTAATGAAACGTACTTTCTCGGCAACGTACAGTCCGAGCTCTCGTAGGACTGGTTCCGAGAACGGCTCAACAAGCTTTCGAAATGTTTCGGCTAATTCTTTACCAGCCTTAACGAGATCTGTTGGATCTGTTGGATCTGTTGGTCCCATTTGCAAGCTCAAGACTGTCTAACTATTGCGTATACTGACCAGCCTATTACGGTCACGGAATTTCTGAAGACAGAGCGGATTCTTTTTGCTTGCCCGGTACTTGTCAAACAGTTTTCGAAAACTTCCCAGCCGACAAATACTGGTCAGCCTTCGTGTACGAATACCTGACTCGGGTCACTACTCTGCCTTCGGTTTGTCCTGCTCCCGCTGGCGGAGAAGTCGCCGGAGAAGCTTGCCTGTGCCAGGGCTGCCGGGCCCGGTGGGGCGCGGCATCCGATCCACGAACTCCACTTCTCGCGGCAGCTTGAACACGGCAAGCTTCCCCTCGCAGAACAGGACCGCTTCGCCCTCTTCAGGGCCTGATCCGTACCCGGTCCTCTTCAACGATTCACAGATACCTTTTTGGTTCCTCCCTACTAATCAGGAGGATCAGCAACTCGCCCGTCAACGCGTAATCGTCCAGATCTCTTCAAACCGCTGGCCGTAGGGTTCGGCTAGCGCTCGCTCGAACTCCTCCAGCCACTGGCGGATATAAGCAGCATCTACGTTCGGATTCTTGAGCAGCATGGTGCGGACATCTTCCAAGTCGCGCGGTCTGCCCGCGATCACTTTGTGGATGATCAGGTCCTCCAGGGCGGCAAAGCGCAACTCCGCCCTGCCAATCGTGACCACACGGGCGCGCTGAAGCGCTTGCTGCTCATACGGGGAGGAGGAGAGGAGAAGCATGTACGGGATAGCGGACGCGTTAAGCGCCAGCCCGAGCTGCTCAAGGAGTTCTGTAAACATTCAGCACCCGTGCCAAAGCGATTTTTATCTCTAACCCCTCAGCCGGCTCCCGCGGGCGGAGTACACCCAGGGCATGGGCCTCCTTGTACATCCCCTCAACAAGACGAAGATTATGCAGGAAGTCGGCCGGCGCCCGCCTCAACTGCTCCGTCTCCCACTGCTCCCACAGAGCCTTATCGCGAATCATCAAGGTCCCCCCTTGCCCGCGGCAACGGTCTTATCCAGCAACTCCTCGGTGCTGTTGAATCGCTGAGGGAGGTTTGTGAACTCCGGGAGCGTGTAGATGCGCTGCGGCCAGAGCTCTTTTGGAGGCAGGTATTCGGCAGGAATCTGACCCATCTCTCTTCCTAATATGTCCAGAAGCGGCTGCTATGTCCTCTCGCAGAACAAAGCAGGCGGATGAGACATGCCGATGGTCAGAATATCAAACTCTGTTTTACTAATCAGCCAGAACGGTGCTCGCCTCGTAGCCGAGCCGTTCGGAGAGCTTGATCGCCGCTGTCTTGACAAGCGGGGCGAGTTCATGTTCGATCCGCTCAAGGGAGAACCTGGAGATGGGGCCGGACAGGCCGATGCTGGCTACTACCTTTCGAGAATAATCTCTCACGGGAGCAGCAACACACCGTACCCCCGGCTCGTACTCTTCATTATCAACAGCGAACCCGAGCCTGGCCACCTCACGAAGGTGTTCCCGAAATGCCTGGGGGTCAGTAATCGTATTCTCGGTCAGTGTGCGCATCGGTTGGTGTTGAAGGATGTTGTCTAACCGGTCGGCCGACTCGTAGGCCAGTTGCGCCTTTCCTGCGGCAGTGCAGTTGACCGGGAGACGTCGACCAGGAAACGATGCGACCCGAACGATCTGACTGGTGTCCTGAACAAGAACATAGATGACTTCCGATCCATCCAGAACGGCAAGATAGGCGGTTTCATCGCACTGAGCCACCAACTCCTCGATGATTGGCCTGGCCTGGCGCCGAAAGCCTAGATGATGGAGGAAGACGTTGGCAATCTCGAACGGCTTGATCCCCAAGCGGTAGTTGGCTGTCTTTTTGTCCTGCTCGATATAGCCCCGGACCTCAAGGGTAGCCAGAAGCCGGAAGACGTTGTTTTTAGGCAGGTGAAGCTTCTCGGCGAGTTCCGTGACGCCTAACTCCCCTGTCTGATAATCGAACGACTCCAGGATGTCAAGCGCTCGATAGACGGACTGGACGAGATATTCGGCCTTTTCTTTCTTTCGATGGTCCATGCACCCCTCGCACACCCTTCGGCAAAACAAGACAACGCTTTCTCACTATGCCCTGCCATCGCTTTGCCTGGGATTCAATGTAAGATGGAAGGAAAAATTGGTGTGACTATAAAAGGGTGTTCTATTTTTGTCAACGGAAAATTACGGGCCTTTCCTCAAAGATCGCCGTGCCGACCCGTACCAGCGTTGCCCCCTCTTCGATGGCGATTCCATAATCGTGGCTCATCCCCATTGAGAGATGGCTGAGAGGGTAGTCGGGATAGGCCTTGGCCGCCTGGTCTCGTAACCACCGGAGTCTCCGAAAGAAAGGACGGACTTCCTGGGGATTCCTGCGAAATGGTGGGATAGCCATCAGGCCTTCGATAGCCAGATGCGTAAACTGCCGGCAGGCTTGGAGCAAAGGCAAGAGGTCAGCTTCGAGGATACCGGTCTTACTCGGTTCGCCTTCCAGGTTCACCTCTACGAGAACCCGTACCTGCTTCCGTAAGGAAGCCCCATGCCGGTCCAGAGTGGCAGCAAGCTTCAAGGAGTCGAGCGAGTGGATCAGCTCAAACAGCTCAGCGGCAGGCCGACTCTTATTCGTCTGTAAATGACCGATCAGATGCCATTTGACCGGGAGCGAGCCCAGAAGGACAATCTTATCCGAAGCCTCTTGGACCCGATTCTCGCCCAGCAGCATCGCACCAGCATCGACCGCCTCTCGGATAAGGGGAACCGGTACGGTCTTGGTGACGGCAACCAGCTCCACCTCATCAGGGTCCCGACCGGCGCGGTGGGCCGCCTCGGCCATCCGCCGCCTTACCTGCTCAACCCGATCTCTCACCCGTTCCGCCAAGCCTACCCTTCTTCACCTCCCGCCCCTGCATGCACCGCCGCAAGGCGTGGTCCGTCCGAATGGCTATTCGCCCGGAGTTCCGCAATCCCCTCAAACCGCAACAGCCGACGACAGTTCGGGCAAACATTCTCCGATCCGCCGATCGGCAACAAGCAGTGTGGGCAAGTGACCATCGATCTGCCTGAAAATAGAAACAGCCGGAACAGCGTGCTAAGTCGCCTCATTAATGCACCCTCCCTTCCATGGCTCGCATCGAGGAGGAGCTTTCCCGAGATCGCTAATCGGCTTGGCGCCGCAAAAAGGTCGGGATGTCCAGTTCGTCCGCATCAAGATCCTGATGTCTGATCTCCATACCATGGAGATTAAATTGCTCATCAGGGGTCTCGTGTCCAACCATCCCACGCTTCCTGAGGAAGCCCCCGCGCTCCGCTGCTTTGGCTGCGTATGCCTTCATTTCGACCATGTTTGAGGATCCCTCCTCTCTCACCGGGGCAGCGGCCTCGAACCCGGTGGCAATCACCGTCACGCAGACATCATCTTTGAGCGATTCGTCGATCACCGCCCCGAAAATGATGTTGGCATCTTGATGGGCCGACTTACAGATCGTGGAGCTGGCCTCGTTCACCTCGTACAGCGAGAGCGCCGGACCGCCGGTGATGTTAATGAGGACGCCCCTGGCGCCGTCGATGGAAATATTTTCCAGGAGCGGGCTGTTAATAGCCTTTAAGGCCGCTTCGGAGGCTGCACTCTCCCCTGACGCAACTCCGATGCCCATCATGGCAATCCCACGCTCCGACATAATGGTCTTGACATCGGCAAAGTCCAGGTTGATCAGACCCGGCATCACGATGAGGTCCGCAATCCCCTGTACCGCCTGGCGCAACACGTCGTCGGCAATCTTGAAGGCATCGCTCAGGGAGGTCTGTCGCTCCACCACCTGCAGCAGCCGCTGGTTCGGGATAGTGATCAAGGCATCGACGCTCTCGCACAGCGCAGCAAGCCCCCGGGCTGCTTGAACCTCTCTAGCCTTGCCCTCGAAGCCGAATGGCTTGGTCACCACCCCAACTGTTAGGATGCCCAACTCCTTGGCGAGATTCGCGATGATAGGCGCGGCGCCGGTTCCTGTCCCGCCGCCCAGCCCGGCAGTGATAAACACCATATCCGCGCCTTCCAGGATGGCCAGGATCTTGTCGGTATCCTCAAGCGCCGCTTGTCGCCCGATCTCCGGATTTGCCCCTGCCCCACGACCCCCCGTGACCTTGGCGCCGATCTGAATCCTGGTGTCCACAGGGGACATCTTGAGCGCCTGGGTGTCAGTGTTGACTACAAAAAATTCAACCCCAGTGAAATCCGATATCGACATCCGATTCACTGCATTGCATCCCCCGCCCCCAACTCCGATCACCTTGATCTTGGCCGCGTGCTCGGCATCGATCTCCAGCGCGAATGGCATTTCCACCTCCCCTCGAAAGCGGTTATTGGATATTGGATCCTAGATCGTTAGATGGTGTATCTTGTCCACGACCCAAGATCTACGCTCTTCCCATGAGCTTCACAGGAAATCGCTAAACCACTGTCTCATCCGCTTGATGATCTTGTCCACCAGGCTTTGCTCCGATGATCTGCTAAACCGATGCTGGTCAAGATGCGCCGCGCCGTACAGCACTAGGCCCACGCCGGTTGCATGCATCGGTGAGCTTACCACTTCCTTCAAGCCGCCGACGCCAGACGGTATCCCCAGCCGTACCGGCAGGTCGAAGATCTGTTCGGC
>JGI1358J11329_10000327_pt1 | contig 43002 bp, 34 predicted proteins | sample Subgroupgradi54m_FD_11329 | JGI IMG/M metagenome (IMG submission 11329)
TCCAACGCTTTATGGGGTTTTCCACCGGGGATTCGTTTTGAAAGTACTATCTCGCCATTCGCAACTACGGGCATAGGTAACTCCTCATTGTAAAAGGTCAATGTCCGTTTTTTCCTCCTCACCGCAACGGCGATAGGGCAAAAAACGAGGAGCCTTATTCAAGGGCTCCTTTTTCTGATGTGCGGTGGAGAGAGGAGGAGAAGCGCGCTATCACACAAAGGAACCCTCGAAAAATCGAGAGGTGACCTTAGTAATGACGTTTGCGCGATTTCCTACTGGACATAAGCCTATCGTATCGGCTTCCCAAAAACTGTCAACTCAGGTGTGGATAAGAAAATGAGCTTAGACTACCCCCTTATACGAAGCGAATAAATCCTGCTTCAAACGATCAAAGGTGCCGGCAAGTATCCCTTCACGCATCTGCTTCACCAGATTTACGATAAAGTACACGTTGTGGATACTGGCGAGCGTGCTCGCAAGGATTTCGTCTGACCGAAATAAGTGCGCAAGATACGCTTTGGTAAAGCGTGCCCCTCCACGAGGTCGGGGTAAACACGTGTAGCACTCGCAACCTGTTTCGATAGGAGTGAAGTCGTTTCGGTACTGCGTGTTTTCTATATTGAATCTTCCCTTTCGCGTATAGAGTGAACCGGTTCGTGCTTGCCTTGTGGGAGCAACACAGTCAAACAGGTCGCATCCGTTCTCAACCGCGCCAAAAAGGTCCAGCGGGTCACCGATACCGAGCAGATGACGAGGCTTTTCTTCGGGCAGAAGTTCATTCACCCACCGCACAGCGGTGTGCATATCTTCTTTATCGAAAGAGCCGCCAATGCCGAACCCATCAAACCCGCCAGCTGGTGGGTTTAGATTTGCCATAAACCTCGCACTCTCCTTTCGCAAGTCCTCAAATCGTCCGCCCTGTACGATGCCAAAGAGGGCTTGTGGTCCACCAAGACGTTTGTGCTCATCGAGCGACCGCTTCGCCCATCGATGCGTCCTTTCCATCGCTTCTTTCTGGTATTCGTACGAAGCGGTCGGTGACGTACACTCGTCAAAGGCGAAAATAATATCCGCGCCGATTGCGTGCTGTATTTCAATAGAGCGCTCCGGTGTAAAGCGATGTGTACTGCCGTCTTTGTATGACTTAAAGGTCACTCCGTCTTCATCGATTTTCACGAGTGGCTGTACCGCAATCCGAGGCTCAACCTCGTCTAAACGAGGTTGAGCCTCGGTCAAAGAATGTTTTTTGTGTGGTGTAATCTTTGACGTTCCCTTTCCGCCAAGCGAAAACACCTGAAAGCCTCCCGAATCGGTCATGGTGGGTCCGCTCCAGCCCATAAATTTCCCGATTCCTCCTCCTTGCTCGACTATCTTTTCACCAGGCTCCAAATAGAGATGATACGTATTCGCGAGCACTACCTGCGCTCCGGTTTCTTTGACCTGTTCCGGGGTAAGCGCCTTCACGGTTGCTTTGGTCCCTACCGTTACAAAAGCCGGCGTTTGAATTGTGCCGTGTAGAGTCTCAAGGACACCGGCCCGCCCGAGTCCTTTTTCCATTTTTTTCTGAACACGAAACATCAGCCTAGCGTACACGTTCTACAAAAATTGCCAAGTGAGGTGACACTGGGTACAATAGCGTATATGACATCAAAAAAACCAGAAGACAATCAGTTTGGTTTTACATGCCCAGTTTCGCGAGGAGAGTTTTGTCACGAAATCCAGGAACGCGTTAGGCGCATTGGAAAAGAATTCGGTGATGGCTTCGTCTTCATAACGAATTATCCAAAATCGGTGAGCTTTTTCGGCTCCGCACGTTTTACGCTTGAGAATCCGCATTCCAAAAAAGCAGAGCATCTTGCGGGACGCATTGCGAAGGAGCTCAAGTACGCGGTCGTCACCGGTGGAAGCGCCGGCATTATGGAGGCCGCAAATAAGGGGGCGTTTGAGGTGGGGGGCGAGTCCCTTGGGATTAACATTAAGCTCCCCAAAGAGCAGGTGGAAAATCCTTACACCACCGCATCTCTGGATTTTTCCTATTTTTTCGCCCGCCGAACGACACTCTCGTACGCCGCGGAAGCCTACATCTTTTTCCCCGGAGGATTCGGTACGCTCGATGAATTTTTTGAGATTATTACGCTTGTCCAAACGCACAAAATTAAGCGCATTCCGATTTTCCTTGTCGGCTCGGATTTTTGGAGCCCACTGGATGCGTTTATTCGGGAGCACCTTTTCAAAATTCACGAGACCATTGGCGCGCGCGACCTTGACCTGTACACCATTACCAACGATGAAGACGAAATTATTGAAGCTATAAAAAAAACGCCGATAAGTGACGGCGTTCCGCACCATCGCGAACAGCGAATTCTTAACGAACCGCAAACACCAGAAAGAGAGTAAGGAACGAGACGGCGAGACAGACATTTATCGCAACTCCGGCAAGTGACCCAATAAGTGCTCCTCGCGCAGCCTGGAGAGCCTCTTTCTGCGTGCGTCGTAGCATGGTTTCTGCGACCAGCACACCGAGAAAGACGCCGATAAACCCACCGACTGGAGGCAGAAATAAAAACCCGAGCACGCTCCCGATAACTCCCCCAATAAGACCCCTAAAACTACCCCCTCCAAACTTAGCCCCGATTAGTCCCGCGCTCCAATCCGAAACAACCGAAAGCAAAAAGATGCCTCCAAGAATAATGAGTTCCTCAAGAGTAAGATGCGTAAAACCATCAAAAAAACCAAAAACCGTGGCGACGAGGAGCATATAGGAAAAAGCGGGCATCATCGGAATAAAGGCCAAAACAAGCCCCGGTATGAGTAGGACTGAAAACACAAACGTAAGAATAAGGTGGGTCATGTATTCATTCTATACGGCTTGCCGATGATGTGCTAGGCTTTTTAGATGAGTGTGCCCTTGTTTATTCTTCAAGGAAAGGTGGTCAGCGGAACCCAGTTCGGGAGAATTCTTGGCTTCCCTACCGCGAATATTGATAAAACTGAATACAAAAAATTGGGTCTTTCGGTTCCCCCCGGTGTGTACGCGGGTACCGCTTTTTTTCTTCCCGAGAAAGTTCCCTACCGAGCCGGTATTGTCGTAGGACCCAAGGAAGCTGACGGGCTTCCGAAGATTGAAGCGCACCTTTTAGATTTCTCCGGTGACCTATATGGAAAAGTGCTTGAATTATCACTCGCCGTTTACCTTCGCCCTTATCGCAACTTCAAGGGTGAAGACGCACTCAAAGAACAAATTGGAGAGGACATCCAAAAAGTACGCGCGTTTGTCTCGCTTGAGTAAAGGAGGAGAAAAAAATTATTGCGCTTGTGCGGGAGCTTCGGGGACATAATCCACCCCCGTTGCAGAGTCTTTCATCTAGGTACCTGTCTGCACTTTCGCCTGTTCCGCCGGTGATGAAGTCGGTACGAAAAATTTGCCGTAAAAAATAAAGACAACGGCGAGTACAATAAGTACGATGAGTGTTTTTCGCATACAAAAAAGTTAGTGGCTAGTTCCTGTAGTATAGCCTTTTTGTATAAAAAGTTATGCACACAACACCCCTGTTATAGAAAAGGCCGGGTTCCTGTGGGGAACCCGGCCGTGCGAAAGCAGACTTTACGAACCGATGCCGGCCTCGGCAAGAAGCTCCTCAATAAAGACCGCTTCACCTCCCATTTTAGAGCTTTCGTAGAGCGCATTCACAAAAGCAGTGCTCTCTACCGCTGACCGCAGACTGCAGGTTGGAACCGTAAGCTCCACCGGAAGTGCCGAAGCACTAAGGTCGCCCCCAAGCACGAGAAGCTTACCTGCGATGCCCATATAAGTAGCAACCCACGTATCGGCGAATCCTGTCGGGTGCTCTGGCGGGTTATAGGACGATGGTGTTTGAAAGTCGCGCCCATCAACAAGACGAACTTCCTTACCGGCAATTGAACCGAGAAGCTCATACGGCCGAAGATGCGACCATGCGAGTGAACCTTCGGTGCCAAACATCTCAATTGCAAGGTCGTCTTCATGGCGGGCACACATTTCCCCAGCCATAAGCGAAACCCGAACAGTCCTTTTTGGGTCTTGGCGGTGTCGATACACGAGATTTGCCATGACCATGTCGTCGCCCTTTCGGTTCGGCATAATAGTCCGACACTCCGCTGAAACACTTTTTAAGGAGTACTCTTGTGAGAGCCAGAACGCGGTCAGACGTTCCGCATGACTTGCGATGTCAGGCCCGCAACAGCGAACCTCATCAAATCGCCAGGCTTGCTTAACTCCCTGTCGCTCCACCGGAGTAAGACCCCACGACTGAAGGAACTGCACCCGACCTGTGTGGATCTCTCCAATGCCTACACGGTCGTGAATTATCTTCTGTCCTTGGAGCACCGCTCCGTAGGTGTTGTGGTTGAAAGTCGTGAAAACTTTCTTCCCCGTCTCCATAGAGACCCCGAAAACCCTTAGGGCCTCCTCAAGTGTCACGGTAAGGGGCTTGTCGGTGATGACATGAAAACCAGTTTGCAGTGAAGCAATAATGTGCTCCATGTGCTTTCCCGTTTCGGTCAGCACCAGAATGGCGTCCGGACGGTCTTCACGACCCGCCTCACTGGTAAGCATGTTCTTCCAGTCACTGTAAACTCGGCTCGGATGTATGGCAAAGGCACGACCCCATGCCAAGCACCGTGAGGCATCTCGCGATGGAGCACCTGCGACAATGTCGTAGAGTCCGGTCGCGCGAATGGCAGCAAAATGATGCTGGGCGATAAATGCGCCCGGTCCACCACCTATGACCGCCAGCCGAAGCCTGCGCGGTAGTGGAACTTCGGGACCAAAGTAAACGGTTCGGCTACTCATAACCTTATTCTTTCGTTTGAATTTTGTTGTGGTGTACTGGCGAAAACAGGCTACGCACCCGTTTTCTTCATCCTGGAACAACATTCACAGGTTGAGGTAATTTACCACAGAAAAGTAATGCGTCAATGAAAAAGAGATCAAGCATGCGCGACCTCTGTGCTGGAGATGTTTTAATTTGTTCCTCGTTACGACCACGAGAGCTTCTCCTCGCCTGGAAATTTGGAGGTAATTTTCAGGGTCAGAGTTAATGAATCCCGCTCCGCCGGCTACCAAAATGGTTTTCTAGTTTGCAGATTGTACATCGTTTGCGTGCCAAACTCCATAAAACTGTGCTGACAGAGCGCACGTTATGGTATTCTTCCCTTATGCGCCTTACCCAGAACCGTATCAAGACGAGTGGTCGCACACTTGCCTACTTTTCGCTTTTGGGTTTTCTCACCTTTTACCTTGGCACCATCTCGCTTGCCTCAAGTTTGCAAGTTCGATACGCGACGTTGAATGGGAGCGTGTCATGGCGAGACCGGAATGGGACGGCGCTTCCGCAAGGACCAAACGCTAAGGGGAACTTTTCGACTGTGGCCGAGGCCACCCCACCGCTTTTTGAAAAACTTCTCTTGCAAAAGGAGGACCAATACTTCTATTACCACCCGGGAATTAATCCAGTAAGTATGCTTCGCGGATTTTTCTCGGAACTTGGTCTCCGGAAGACGGGAGGTGGCAGTACCATCACCCAGCAGCTGACGAAAATCCTGCTCGGCAACGAGGGAAATCGCACCATCTGGAATAAGCTTGTCGAATCTCTATACGCGCTGGCGCTCGAGATGCACACCTCAAAACACAACATCCTCTCAATGTACGAAGACGTTGCTTATTTTGGCAAGAATCGACAAGGTATCACCGAAGCGTCTCTGTATTTTTTCAGCCGAAAACCCGCAGAGCTGGATGAGTCGCAAATGCTTCAGCTCATTGCCTCCCTCGGAAACCCTTCCACACGTTTCCCGGGAAGTGCTCGGAATGAAGCTCTGCTTCCTTCGGTCTCGGCGGCAACAGAAAGCGACGTTTTCTACGAAGCCTCGTCAAGTCCCAGGATTTCTCCGTCCACCGTATCCACAAAATCTTCGTTTGAGCTTAAAACGCTTGGCCTTACCTGCAACCCCTGCGACCTTACTATCGATAGAACGCTCACCGAGAAAATACGTGAGACACTCCTTCATCATATCGAATCCGCATCAAAGGCAAACGTGCATAACGGCGCTGTCATCGTCATCAAGCTTCCCGAGAATGAGCTTCTTGCCGTTGTGGGTTCTCCCAATCCAAACTCGATGAATGCGGGAGCACAGCTTAACATGGCGATAGAGCCGCGACCGATAGGGTCAACGGCCAAACCGTTTATCTATTTAAATGCGTTTATAAAAGGTGCCCGTCCATACACACTGATAGATGATGAGGAATACAGCTACAAAATCGGAAATGGCTTTGCATTCTATCCCAAAAATTTTGACGGGAAGTTTCGCGGCACGGTAACACTCCATAACGCGCTCTCGAACAGCCTTAACATTCCCGCAGTAAAGACCCTTGAGTATGTCGGACTGCCGCAGTTTTACGAATTCCTGCGCGGTCCGCTTAGTTTTGTGTCGCGGCAACCGCTCGAGCAGTACGAGCTTGGTATCGCACTTGGGGCGCTTGAAATGGATTTACTTACGCTTTCGCATTTTTTTACGATTTTTCCGCATAACGGTGTTCTAAAACCACTTACGCTTGAAAAGGCACATCCGGGTGGTTTTCAGACACCCATGGAGAAGAAGCTCACGGGTGAAAAACGTATTGCTGGTGCTCCGTATGTACAGCTCGTGAACAAGATTCTTTCCGACCGCGAAACGGCGGTGGAGCAGTTTGGTCTTCGAAGCAATCTGACACTCCCCTACAAAAATTACGCCCTAAAGACGGGTACCTCTCGCGATTACCACGATAGTTGGACGGTCGGATTTACGCCGGACTTCCTCGTCGGTGTCTGGCTTGGAAATAGCGACAATACCGCCATGCGCGAGCTTACAGGACAAAATGGAGCGGGTGCCGTCTTCCAAGATGTCATGACGCTTATGTATACTTCTTCATACAACCACAATACACCGTTTTCATTCGGCAAGATTAAAGAGTTTACCGATTCCGGCAGTATCGAATATGGACTACTTGGTGATGACTACGGAGTCGCCCGGAGTCTCTTAAAAAACCCTTCTCTGGTCCTCTCCCCTCACAACGGCGACACCATCGAACTTCAGAGAGGTACAACTATCCCGCTCAAATCAAGGGAGCCAGTTGATTGGTTCGTCTCCGGAGAGTTTCTGAAGCATGGAAAAGAGGTAAGTTTCAAACCTGATCAAGCCGGAAAAATAACCGTAGAAGTTCGGTCGTCGACAAAAACGGAGTACGTTCTTATCAATGTAGTTTCCGTGGAAGATTGACAAGGTAGGGTTTTGGTCAGTGTAATCGGACCTCTTCCAAAACGGCTCTATCCACAGAAAATCTTTGAAAAGTTCACTCGAACACCAACCTATAAAGGAATTCTGAAAGCTACAAAAACAGGACGGCGCGCATTCACACTCATCGAGCTTCTGGTCGTCATTGCTATTATCGGCGTCCTTGCCAGTTTGCTACTTCCGGCGCTTTCCCGCGCAAAGGCAATGGCACAGGCGACTCAATGCAAGAGTAATCTCCGGCAGATTGGGATTGCGCTTCTTAGCTACACATCAGAGCATGGGTCGTATCCTCTTTATGGACGATTGCCCTCGGCTTCAGAACCTGACGGAGCGAAGTGGTTTGATGATATCAAACCCCACCTTTCGCAGGGCTGGTGGAGTGGTATCTACATCTGTCCCTCATCCCAATTTCAGAAAGAGGTTGGGCCACCAATGCGGCGGTCATACGGCACATTTATCGTCGAGTCCATAGGCTCGTACGCGTACAACGGCGGAAGCTCTGACGGTGCCGATCTGTATCTCTACGGACTTGCGGGAAAATCTTTGGACAAGTACAAAATTGCGGCGATTGCCATTCGAGAGTCGGAGGTACAGAGTCCGAGCGACATGATAGCGATAGGCGACTCGTTCACGCGCTCTTATGCTGTGCCGTTAGATTGGCTGCCACCCAACATAGTTCCGATAAACGAGGGCTTGGACCTCCTTTCGCGAAGAGAGGTCCACTGGTACACAAATCTCGATGACCCTTCTAGACCACTGTTGCGCCACCGTGGAAAGTCCCATAACGTCTTCGCAGACGGACATGTGGAGGCGAATACGCTCAAGAACCTGTTCTTCAGTCTCGAGGAGAAATGGCTTCGACGCTGGCACACCGACAACGAGTCGCACAAGGAATTGTTCCAGTAAGATGTTTTCAAATCGGTTGCTTACACGACTATCCACCGGCACTTCGCGGTGGGTATTTTTTTATTGAAATAATTTCTCCGGCAGACCGCTCTGTCGTACAATACTTCGAAAGGTGTCCGGTAGAAAATCTTTTCCGCTGTGAACCGGCACGGTTACCCTTCTTGTTTTGTCAGAGTTTGTAAAAATATGGTGGCTTCCTTTGGTTCTGCGCAATTCAAAACCGTTTGCGCAAAGAATCACAATCACCTCTTTTGGTTTGAGTGAGCGAAATTTTTTAGGCATACAAAGGCAACCTGGCCGAAGTCACCTCAACCACGCTTGAAATGATATCGGTATCCGCTGGAGCTTTTTGCCCGTCTTCAGCCAAAACCTCAAGATAGAGTTCTATCGCTTCCTTTACGTGAGTCATTGACTCTTCAACCGTTATGCCTTGGGAAATACAGCCCGGCAAAGCAGGAACAGAAACGGTGTATCCGCCAGCATTTTTAGTAAGTACTATAGTATATTTAAGAATCTCCGTTTTCATGCCTCAAGCGTACTATAACGAAAGAGCAAAATCAATCGCAGTACTGTCAGTAATGCCTCCGCCTTTGGAACGGCTCTATCGAGAGAGTCTTGAAAAGGTACAGGCTCTTTATCACAAACATCCATCAGCGGAGGATTTCTGAAAACGCAAAAAATATCACACTTTGGATTCACGCTCATCGAACTCTTGGTCGTCATCACCATCATCGGTATCTTGGCCAGTTTGCTACTTCCGGCACTTTCCCGCGTAAAAGCAACGGCGCGGGAGACTCAGTGTAAAAGCAATCTCCGGCAGATTGGGATTGCGCTCTTGAGTTACACATCGGAGCATGGGGCGTATCCCCAATTTTTGAGAGCACCGAGTATTTCAGAGCCACGCGGGGGCAAATGGCATGACGACATCAATATGCATCTCAACGGAAACTGGACGAACGGAGTGTATAGATGTCCCACGTACCGAGGTCCTGCGCTAGACTACCGTACTAATAATCAAGACATCTACTTATCAGTATCCTTCGGCTCCTATGGGTACAACGTCGGAAGTGCCGACAGTACAGGCAGGTCGCTCTATGGTCTTTCAGGAGAACCCTCGCCGTGGCTAACTCAAGAATCAATAGCCGTTGGCGAATCGGAAGTGCAGAGTCCGAGCGACATGATAGCCATCGGTGATTCGTTTTCACGTTCGTATATGCGGGATCCATCTCAAGTGTCATTAAGCCAAGGGTTGGATTTTCTGGCACGTAGGATGAATAGCATACTATTTTTCGAAAATCCAGGAGAGGCTTCGCGAAGACATCGTGAAAAATCGCAAAACGTGTTCGCTGACGGACATGTGGAGATCGATACGCTTTCGAACTTGTTTTCAAATCTTGATGAGAAGTACCTGAAGCGCTGGCATAGAGACAATGAGCCACATGCAGAGTTGTTTAGGTAGAAGCTACTTCTAAATCTCTCACTCAATTACGATCATCCGCCGGCACCTCGCTGGCGGTTTTTTTATTGCCTCAACTGTAACGATTCAGGACCTCTTTCGGCTTACGTTAGTATATGAATCACAACTTCGATAAAACTCAGTCCAGAGGCATAACGCCTATCATCATCGCGCTCATCGTCGCGGTAGTTCTCGGTGGTGGTTATATGGCAAGCAGGGCGTATTTTACGGGTAAGCAATTGACGATGGAGGAAGTACCGACCCCTCCAGAGACTAAAGCAAAAATAATAGATGAGTTAAACAAAACAGCGGATTGGAAAACATACAAAGCTGAAAAGGGTGAGTTTGAATTTAAGTATCCGAAGGAGTGGAAAATAAGAGGTACTTCGAAAGATGCAGTTGATGCAACCTTTGAATATTTCGTCTATCCATCACTATGTGACAGAAGTAAATGCGATGATAGAGAACCGATGATTCAAATTACTTTACGTAAAAGGAGTTTTAGTGAATACATAGGAAATGTAAATTTTTCTAACAAGTCTGCCTATACCCTGGGTGGCAAAGCGGGTTTTGTAATTAACGGTTTAGGCGGCGGGGCAATGTACATATTCGAAGAAGATGGGAAAGCACTCACTATAATGGTAGGCCTCACCACTGATTTTACTACTAATGACGCTAAAGAAAAAGATATCAACAAAGGAGTTAATCAAATCCTCTCCACCTTCAAATTCACAAAATAGCATGAAAAAACTAACTCAAGATTTTGAAAGTCTTTCGCCTATTCTGAAAAAAGTCGCAAAATCTTTTCCCACTGGTTCACGAGAGGAAAAAGCAATAAAAACTGCGGCAAATGCTCTTTGGTTCCTTCAGTCTCACAATAAATTGAAGGTCTTGTTCAGTTCCCATCTCATTAAGGCGGGGAAGGCGTTATCCAAATCGGAGCTCAAACATCTGCACGACATGGGTATAGATACCGATAAACCCAGGGGGCAATAAACTTTGTAATATCTCTGCCCTTGGAACGGCACATTAGGATCAACTAACTTTATCAATAACATCAACTATATGAAAAATTACAACAAAAATTCAGCTCTCATAGCTTTCGCGTTTATACTCGGCTTCTCGACCATGCCAAATACCACGTTTGCAGCCGGCCAAACCGCTATAAACCTTAGGTCAGCAAGTAATTTTGTCATCCTTGCAAAAGCTGGTGTCACCACCACAGGCGTTACCGCGATTGTCGGAAATGTCGGAGTTAGTCCAATCGCTAGCACGGCCATGACGGGATTTTCATTAACACTTAATAAATCGGGTCAATTCTCAACTTCGCCCCGCGTTACCGGGAAAGTCTATGCGGCTAGCTATGCAGTTCCAACTCCCAGGATGCTCACAACGGCAGTAGGCGACATGCAAATGGCTTATACTGACGCAGCAGAAAGAAAAAATCCAAAAGTAATTGAACTCGGTACCGGAAACATCGGTGGTAAAACGCTTGCTCCCGGACTCTACAAATGGAGCACGCCCGTGACAATACCGACCGATGTTACTCTTTCGGGTGGCAAAAATGATGTTTGGATATTTCAAATTGCGGGGACTTTGGATATAAGTTCAGGTAAAAAAATACTTTTAATTGGTGGCGCGCAAGCCAAAAACATTTTTTGGCAGGTTGCCGGAAAAACAAGTATCGGAACATACGCCACCTTTAACGGAACTATATTGGATCAAACGGCAATTGTGATAAAGACAGGAGCAAAACTCAACGGTAGAGCACTTGCGCAAACCGCAGTTACGTTGGACGCCAATACTATCGAAAATAAGTAGTCTCTAAGGCTCCGAATTCAAATGAAGCTGTGGCATACTCTCTCTGACCATCCACTCTTTTCTGATATTCTTTACACTTTTAAACTAACAAATCTTATGATCGGAACCGCAGGACGTTAAACCCTGCGGTCCCCCCCGTTCGAAAGACGGGTGTCATTTGACTCTGCGCTGAAACGCAGGGCAACCTATATTTCACTCAATAGTTCTGTTGTAATATATTTCCTCTGTCCGCGGCTTCATATCTAGAAAGTCTTTGAAAAGTTCCCTCACTCGAACATCAACAAATTGGAGGAATTCTGAAAACAAAAACACACTACGCATTCACACTCATCGAACTTCTGGTCGTCATCACCATCATCGGCGTTCTTGCCAGTTTGCTACTTCCGGCGCTTTCCCGCGCAAAAGGAATGGCGCGAGCGACTCAATGCAAAAGCAATCTCCGGCAAATCGGGATTGCGCTCTTGAGTTACACATCGGAGCATGGAGCGTTTCCACTTTATGGACGGATAGCGAGTGCTTCAGAACCAAATGGCGCAAAGTGGTATGACGACATCATGCCACAGCTTCCGCAGGGTTGGCACAATGGTGTTTATCGATGTCCCACGTATCGAGATTACTGGGTGGGTGGCCTAGAACTAAGTACCCTAGATCAGCGTCCCGACGGTCGGAATGTCTATATATCGAATGGTTCGTACGCCTATAACTGCGGAAGTCGCGACAGTACTTATCAGTCTCTGTATGGACTTGCGGGAAACTCTTTGAGGTGGATGAGCCCTATAACAATTGAACCAGCGGCCGTCCGGGAATCGGAAGTTCAGAGTCCGAGCGATATGATAGCGGTGGGTGATTCGCTTTCGCGATCGTATCATGCGGGAATGGATTTTCTTTCAAGAAATCTTTACATGAACTCCATCCGTGTCGATGATCTCATTGAAGCGTCACAAAGGCATCGTGGAAGGTTGCATACCATGTTTGCCGACGGGCATGTGGAAGCGAACACACTTAAGAAATTGTTCTTCGATACTGACGACGCTTCACTTCGCCGCTGGCACATCGACAACGAGCCCCACGCGGAACTGTTCAAGAAAAACTGAACGCTCTTCAAAATCTTTTGCTCAATTTTTACCACCCACCGGAACTTCACCGGTGGTTTTTTTATTAATTGCTCCACGCTCCGTACAGGGGAATCTATACTTCACCCGATAGTTCTGTTGTAATACAACTCCTGCGAACACGGCCTCATGCATAGAAAGTCTTTGAAAAGTTCGCTCACACGAACACCAACCAGTAAAGGAATTCTGAAAACAACAAAAACAGCATCCAATGGATTCACACTCATCGAGCTTTTGGTCGTCATCGCCATAATCGGCATCTTAGCAAGTTTGCTACTTCCTGTACTTTCCCGCGCAAAGTCGATGGCACGGGCGACTCAATGCAAAAGCAATCTAAGGCAAATCGGGATTGCGCTTATGAGCTATGTGCAGGATAACGGGGTATATCCGAACTACGGACGAACAGTCAGTCCTTATGAACCAAGTGGCGCAACGTGGTATAGCGACATCACACCGCAACTTCCCAAAGGTTGGGGCAAGGGCATATACCGCTGTCCTGCATACAGAGGAAGGATTGTAGACTGGGCTAATCCTCCTGACAGCGTGAATATGCACCTATCGTTTGGTTCCTATGGATACAACACCGGAACCAGGAGTATCGAGGGAGACGCAATGGCAGGCCCGCTTGTCTATGGACTTGATATATATTCATCTGTTTGGGAAGTAGGATTAAAGGCCGTTAAGGAATCGGAGGTGCGGAGTCCGAGCGATATGATCGCAATAGGTGACTCTTTCATTCGCTCGTATACCCTCCAGCAATCTCCGTTGTCAATAATGGAAGGATTCGATTTGATTTCACGAAGGCTGCAAAGGATTGAAATTAGTGGAACGGGCCTATCCAAAGCATCATTACGACACGGCGGAATGTCACACAACGTGTTCGCGGACGGGCACGTGGAAGCGAACACACTGAAAAAATTGTTCTTCAGTCTCGTGCCTATCGATCTCGCGCGCTGGCACATCGACAACGAGCCTCACTCGGAACTATTCCAGTAGGAGCTCATTATAATCTCTTGCTCAATACAATCATCCACCGGAACTTCACCGGTGGTTTTTTTATGACTTTTTTTCGGTGAAATAAACGGATTTTCTGATTTTCTATGCTCCTTTGACCTTCGTAATGCTCCTCTCCCTAGAACGGCTTCAGGTACAGAGAAGGACAAAAAGTGTCTAGCCTTGGAAAAGGCTGTTTTGTTCTTCGACAACTGAAAATCCTGAAACTCTGTTCTACCATGAAAAAATCCATATTCGGTCTACTTGTCGGTTTGTTTGGGCTTCTCGCTGGTACCAATCTACGCGCCGCAGAAACGCTGGAAGAAGTGAACATGTCAATTAAAGTCAGTCCCAGCAATCCCCGTATCGGTGAACCTGTCATCTGTGAGGCGGTCCCGTCGGGAGGGAACGGAACGTATCATATTGGGTGGTGGCTGGACACGAAAGACCAGAATGATGCCAAGTCCAGAGCTTCAATGCAAACGGTTTCCAGGAATTTGTGTCACGTGAGATAACCTTCTATGTGGAAAACAGTCGCGACACCGCAGTCACACTCCTTTATCCCAACGGAAACGAAGTGTGGGAGACAGGAAAAACCTATGAAATCAGATGGAACCGTACGGGGTCGGCTCAGAAAGTTCAGATTAGGGTGTACTACTATTTTGGGAACCAATTCGAGTCTGGAACAGGTACCATAATTGCCGAGGAGACCGAAAACGATGGTTCATTCAACTTTACCGTACCGTCTGATACCAGTTTGACTTCGGCAAGCAACTTTGGAGCAAAAACCTATAGTGTAAAGATCTATCCACTGGGAGGCGACGGCAGACTAACAGGCGATGGGTCCGATGAGTCTGACAGTTCGTTTACCATTATTGCACCGAGGGCTCCAATTTCCTCAATCACCGTCCTTAATCCGAATGTAGGAGAGCCGCTCATTGATGGTGTACCGATACCAATTTCCTGGGTCTCGGTTAATGCTCCGACTGGCTCTACCGTAGGGATATCAGTACGAGGAATTGTAAATGGGGTCGTGTCATGGGGCTATGGAATTGGGAGCAGCACAAACGAGGCAAATGGAACAATAAACTGGATACCTCGGGTGCTTCGTGAATCTGGGGAAATCTATAAGATTCAGGCGGAGTTGTTTGCTCCTGGTGCGGTGCACTGGAACAGCCCCATTCTCTCGGAGGATTTAAGCGATTCCGCATTTACTATCAACCTGCCACTCGGTACCACCCGCTCTCTTTCTGTTATCTCACCGACGAGCGGGATTATTCTGCAGGCTGGTGGAAGTTATCCCATTGCATGGGAAACGAGCGGCATTTCTGAAAACGGCAAAATCCTGCTCACCTATAAACAGTTGGGTACAAGCACAGAACTTGGGGGGGCCGAAATTACGACCGTCTCAAATTCTGGGAATTATACTTGGACAGTACCTGCGAGTACTTCTCCCGGGCAGTGGCGAATTGAGGCCTTCTACCTAACTGAAGACAGGATGTATGGAGCGCAAGCTGAATCTGCTTACTTCACCATCACCGCACCAGCAACCCCAACCCCTTCACTCACCGTCCTTAGTCCGAATGGGGGAGAGACCTGGAGGAGAAATGCTACCAACGTAGTCAGATGGTCAAGCCAACAGTTTAGTTCAAACGCAGCCATAGCGATTATATTAACTCCATACCCAGTCACGGGTACTGAGTACCTAATCGCTAGCGATGTTTCCAATACAGGTTCCTACGCATGGAATACTGGTGTTGTCGGGCTCGTTTTCGGACTAGGAGGAACATCTCTCGTTCCAGATGGCACATACACTATCAGAGTCTCGGGTGCTGATGATAGTGCTGGTACAATAAATCCAGCTCCGATTCGAGTGACGGAAGTTTCATCATCAACACACCGCCACCTCTCATCTTGAAAAACTTCCGATTTGTGGGAGCAAACGCCGATATTGCTGAACCGCACTTTCAATTTGAAATAAGCGGCAACGTTAAGGGGGCACGTTATCACATAGAAAACAGTGCTGACCTGAAGTTGTGGAAAACATTCCTTGTGGGTGATGCTACTGCGGAAGTTATGACTGCGGGAGGGCCCCTGATGCCCCTCAGCCCTTACCAGTTCTTTCGGGTTACCAGGATTACGGAGTAGCCCCGAACAAATTAGAAATTCACATCACACAACGACGCTCCAACCCATGGTTGGCGCGTCTTTTTTTATGTCGAAACCCGGAAAAATCCTTGTAATTCTGTGGCGCTTGGAACGGCTCTATATGTGGAGGACAAAAATTGCCTTTTCAAGGCCGTTCAACCTGTACTCCAAAAGCAGAAAAAATACCGTGTGTAACGACGCCCTGGGCTGCAAGTCCGGGGCGTCTTTTTTTGTTAGCTCTCGAACTGACAGTGCACATAATCAACACCTCAAGGAAACTTGAACCCATACAAAAATCCTTACTATTATACTCTAAAGTATGATAGCAGAATAAAATGTCAGTTTTTCAGTCGTCTGGGAGGACGGTACTTGATGTCATCAACTGCATTAAAAAGTAAAAAGTGGAGCGGGTATTTTTTCTTGAGATACTCCAGTGAAAACGGCTCGCGTGCTTCCTGTCTTTTCTCTTGCAACCCTTCCTGCCGCTGTAGCTCTTTTCTAAGTTTTGTGAGTCCTTGAATATATCCACCAAATCCGCCATCCAACCATGAATGAACCGCTGCGATAGTAGAGGCAGAGGTGTGTAGTGCTTTTTCAATCTTGTCGTAGTTCCATCCGGCATAGATAAGCTTTGCAATCTTCAGACGTCTTGCAAGCATAATGGCCTCCGTTTCGCTCAGCATATCCTTCAGAAAATTCTTAATCTCCTCAACGCTTTCGAGAAGCGCGAGAGTAGTCCAAAACTCCAGGAGAAGTTCTTGTCGTTCTTTCATCGGGATGAATTGTGGTCTTGCCCTTGGCATACCTTAATTCGTTTTACTACTATACTTTAGAGTATGATAGCAGAAAGTAAACGTGTAATACACAGGCAAATTAACTATTTACTGGATTACAGTAAAGTACTCGCCGCGGGTGCGGCCGAAGTTTTCCGGGAAGTATAGTTCGCTCACAACCGCGGGAAGGTGATGGAACACTCCGGGGACGAGCGCTCGTACAAAGTAGGTATACTCATACACGCCCGCCGGAAGATTCTCCTTGAAAAGGAACAGACGGTCGTCGCGTAGTTCCTCCGCATCCGCATAGAGTTTTTCGCGCGAAGCGATTACCCCACTGTACACCTCGTCAGGAAGCTCTTCCTTTTCGCCAAGCCCGAGCACTGACGCAAGGTTTCGGCCCGCGCCACTCTTCATACCATGAGCTCCCGAAGCTTCTCCATTCTTAAGTGACTGGTCCTCCGTATCAAGATTGAAGTTTACAAGTTCGGTACCGGCCGGAATGAAATCTTCAATCCCCACAAACCGACGTTCCTTCGATACCGTAATCCGAAGTACTCCTTTCAAAACATCACCGACCCTCGCCTCGTTCACCGGATGCAAGAGCTCCATATCGGAAAGTGCATATAAGTTGCGCTCGACGGCAAAACCTTCGTCACGAGCGGGAACCGAATCTATCGGCAGGAAATAGGTGAGAGAAAGGTCGTAGTAAAAGGTATTCGCAAGGTCATTCAGATTTTTCTTCAGAAAGTCAATTGTGTGCATCTTCCCTTTCACGATGTCCACGACGGGGATCGCGAGCAAGGAAGTCTTTTCGTTCGTTGTCTTATCAAAGGTAAATACGCTCTTTGCGACTTCGTCCATCAGGATTGAAAGTTCGAAATGCGAATCCGCTTCCTTCTTCCATTCGAGGTACTCTGTCAGAGCCTCAATCGCCGAAAGCGTGTTGTTGGTAGAGCCCCACGACCCGTCTTTTGAACGGCTCTTCAAGAGCCATCGAAGCACCTTATCGGTAAGCTCGTGGTCTTTCTTTGACTTGACCCACGCGCGAAGTAGGAGCGAAGTATCCTTGATGGGCGTCTCGTAGTAGGCGTACACGACGGGACGGTCTCCCATCTTCATAAACGCGCCACGGCCATCAATCGTCAGGCGATTCTCAAGTGTCGAGAGCACCTCACCTTGAAGTGAAGTCGGGTAGCTACTTCCCGAAAGAATGAGCGCAAGATAGGAAAGTGAAAGATTCGAACCGGTTTCGCGGACGAATTTTCGATTGCTGGCGGCCTCTAGAACCTTATTCCGAAGTGGGTTGCCCGCCCCGGTTGCCTCTGCCGCACGTTCAAGCGCATAGGCGGCCACAATAACGAGGTCCTGATTCTTTCGGTAGTGGTCGTCATACAGCGCCCCATTCGTTATGAACTTCGACACCGATTGCACGACCTCCGGCTTTACTGCATAGCCGGCACGACGGATATCCTCGAGCGTGTTCAAAATATGAACGGAGAGATAGAAGTCGGATGGCATCCCCGAGTAGTAGGTGAATCCTCCTTCGCTTGTCTGGTTCGCGTAGATGCGTGAAAGCCCGATTTCGATAAGGTCGTTTGGAGAATAACTTTGTCCCTCAAATTCGACTCGCGTTTTCTCGAACGCGACAAGATTGTCTTTTGCCGCGGCCGCTCGCCGCATAAGGGCAATAGCGGAGAGCTTGCTCGCAATCTGTTCCGAGCATCCATACGGGAACGCGATAAGGTACGTGAGACCTCCCTCAAGATACATTGCGAGTGTCGAGTTCGCGGTAATGGTCAGCGCCCCCTTATCGGGTACCACATTCTCGGGCAGGAACACATATTCACGGGCACGCTCTTTCGAGGTTGAAAACGAAGTTGCGACCGATTCGTATGTGTCATTCTTCTTGATAACGATTTTATCTTCCACACTGTCCAAAAGGTCGCCACCTTCGGCGGAAATGGTGAATGTATGCGCACCTTCATCCGTCCCCTCCGGTGCCTTGGCGTCAAAATACACCGCCACCGATTCTCCGGCCCCGATTTTCTCAAACGCATTCTTTGCTCCCGTAAGTACGAGCGTCTGGCTCTCGGCCTTGATGTTAAAACGAATCGCTCTATCGGATTGATTGAACACTTTCGCCCCCAGCTTGAAAGTATCTCCTGGGACGATAAAGCGCGGTTTAAGCGGAGTCACCATCACTTCTTTTCGAGCGACGAGCTCCGAATAGCCGACCCCGACTTTGGTGTCTTTGGTGATGCCGACGACCTCGCTCTGCCACGTAGTTAGATTGTCGGGAAGCGTGAACAGAACTTGCGTTTTTCCATCAGAGCCAGTTTGTACCACTCCCTGCCAGAGCGCGGTGCTTTTAAAATCTCCCCGCTTTTTCTTTGCAAGATCACCGTCTCCTCCGCCTCCACCCTTTGTTCCCGTAGGAACTTCAGCCTCATACAGAATGTTTTTGATATTAGAAGCAGTGGACACTCCGAGTGGAAATCCCGAGTAGAAAAACGCCACCGGGTTTTGTTTCGGATTTCCTTTAAGTGCAAGTACGCTCATATCGGCCACCGCGACCGAAACTTCAGCCGATACCGGCTTTCCGCTCGAATCTTTTGTCTCTACAAAGAGCGTAACCTTTTCGCCCGGAAGATAATTTTTCTTATCTGAATGCACCGAGATTGAAAGCTCCTTCTCGGCAGTGCTTATGTTGAATGCAACCTGTCCATACTTCACCTCCGGTCTCGGTGAAAGCAAAATCACCGAAAAGTAGACATTCGGAAGATAATTTTCCTTAATAGGTACCCCTATATTTATAAGGCTTTGATTTACATCGACTACCTGATAGTCAAAAATCCTTCCACGTTCGATGGTAACGAGAGCCTTCCCTTTCGAAAACGGAGATTTTATGATGACGTTTGCCGTTTCGCCCACCTTGAGCGTATTTTTGTCAACTGCGAGTTCGAGCGTCTCATTATTATTCTGTCGCACCGAAACAACCCCCTCGCCATAAACATAGAAATCAAGCGCTGACGTAACGGGGTTGCCGCTCCGGTCGGTCGCCTTGAGCTCAAGTTCGTACTCGCCGGGCTCCTCGACACTGAACGCCGCCTCGTCACTTCCGGACGCGTTCGTGCTCATTTTGAAGGTCTTCACCGCCACTCTCTTTTCCTCCGACCGATAGTAGAAACGTCCGTCTACTTCCTGTCGCTTGAATGATTCCCATGTGAGTTTGTAGATAGTCGCTTCAATTCCACTTTGCGCGACCGGTTTCCCCTTCGTATCTACCGATTTCACCAGTATTTTGTTTTGGTCACCTTTACCGAAGTAGCGGTGCTCCAAATTCGCGCCGAGATAAAATGCTCCGCGATGCACGATAAGCGATTTTCGAGCGGACACGGTTTGCCCTTGCTTGTTTTTCACGGTGATATTTACGGTGAAAATCTTGCTACGGTCAGCATTCCCTTCAGCCTGCCCGGTTCCCTTGAAGAACTTCTCAAAATCAAGAGGTTGCTCGATGGTCGCCTTCCCTTTTTCATTCAGTGTTGTTTTTCCTCGCAGAATAAATCGATCGCCGTACCCGCCGTTGCCTCCGTAGTACCAACCCTTTCCGAACTGAAAGTATTCATCCGTATAGCGGTCGAAGTAGTAGTCCTGCGCGAGTATGGAATACTCGACGCTATCACCCTTCTCAAGCGGCACGCCGAAATAGTAGGCGGCATCAACGCCAAGTTCCATCTTTTCACCCGCAATATATTCTTCTTTCCCACTTGTTACATCCACCTTAAACGACGCAGGCACGTACTCCTCAACCTCGAAATAGCCGTACCCGCCAAGAGCCTCTATACGATACATGCCGAGCGGAGCCGTCTTTGCGAGCGGTAGTTTATAGGTGAACGTGCCGTTCTCGGAAATATCCGCTTCGCTCGTCGTAACGATTTCGCCACGACTGTCATAGATAGTGATTGCGGCCTTTCGGTCCCGTATGATTTCATACTCGCCATCGTACCCAATCCGATAAATTCCTTTGATGAAGACATCTTCACTGGGTCGATAGATAGGTCGGTCGGAATAGATATAGGTTTTCTGCGCAGAGGCGAGCGATGACGCCCACTGAAACTTATCGGTCTCATTTGAGACAATCGCACTGTCAGCACCAGAAGTTACTATCGCCGCGACCACTCGAGTAGCCACGGGAGTTCGCGCAATGCCTTCGGCATTAGTCTTTCCCCCCGACGCCCATACGCCATTTTTTTGGTACAGAGCAACCTGTGCACCCGAGACGGGAGCAAGCGTTCCGAAATGCGTCACCCAGTAGAGATTTCCCCTACTCTCGAGCTGAACCTTCTGCGTAAGGGGAGGATGCTCATCAAATGAGTACTCGCCGCTTTCAATCTTTTTTTCCTGAACCGCGAGATTTGTGACCGTAAGGAATGACCGCTCATAGATTAGTTCGCTACTTGTCGTTTCCCCGGTGCGATAATCGTAGATACTCTTGCGATACTCCGGGTGACTGAAGGTGAGTACGTAATGCCCGAGAGGATTTTGGACATACTGCTTGAGGTCAACCTCGAAAAAATTGACGGAGAAGTATCGCTTGGGAAGTTCAATACGCTTAGTCCACGTTTGTACACAGGAAAGACTTTCGCCCGAAAGAGTCGGCGCGGGACGCGTTTCCGAACTTATCGAGCGGAGCATCGTCTGTGCATTCATTTGGCAAATATGCAGATTCACATACTCAAAATTTTCCGCGCCGTAGACGAGTTTCGTGCGCTCCGGAGAAGTTACGTTGTACGCCTTCTGCAGGTGGGTGAACGTTCGATACATTGACTCGATTTTTCCACTGTCGAACGCAAGCGACTTTCTTACCGTGCCACCGAAATCATCCACAAGGTTGAGTGACAGTTCATAGTGCGTTCCGGGAGTTAGTCCGTAGCGAAGCGAAGTTTCAAACTCGTCTACCGCACACGGAGTTTCGTTGTTCCCCGCGCCTATTTGGTATGAACCGTTCCAGTTCCACTTACCGAAATTGGGGGTGGAGGTAATGCGCGCCGAGAAGTTCTCCTCGGTAAGCTCTGCTATCGGCGTATTTGAACAAATCGTGAGCTTGGTGAGTTTCGCATCCTTTCCGCCTGAGTCGGGTACGGTTTTTGTGATGCGAAGCGGCGGGTAGACGGTAATCTTTCGCACAATCGGCTCGGCAATCAGTGACACACCGGACGTGCTCACGATTTTCTTGAACTCAAGAGAAAACTTCTCGCCAAGCCCAAACGCATCGGGCTCAAAGGTAAGGCTAATCTGCTTTCTATCAAGCTCCTTTTCACACACGCCGCCCACATACACTTCCGCGCCGTATTCATCAAGTTTGCACTTTTCCCCATACTCGATTTTCTTGAGATGTGGTGCCGTGATGCTGGAAGCGTCTTTGTTTATGTCTTCATAAAAATTCACCCACAGTTTCCCCATCGGGTCGAATAGGTCGGGGTGGGCGTAATTTGTCCGCAGCGAGGTCGCGCTGACATTCTCAATCACTTCAGGAACGAGGAAAGTGCTTTCCCGCTTTTCGCTAAGCAGAGTATCGCCCTCAAGCGGATAGGCTTTCCCGAGCCGAAGGATATATGACGTATTAAAATCCCAGAACTCTGCGCGGCCAAAGCGGTCTTTCGCCTGATACACCGCAAGTACGGATTTATCAATATACTCTGTTGATTTTCGGCTCGCTTCATCAAAAAGCACTCGTGTTCCGTACTTGACAACAACCGGAACCTCCGCCCGTTCACCCATGTGCACTAGGCTGACTTCTCCTTTGGTTCGCTGCAAATCAACCGGCTGATTGAAGTGAATAAGTCGCGGTTCGTTGTACAGCGTCTGCTCGTCGGGTATCGCATCTCCGTATCGAAGCGGTCGTGTCGTAAACGTATGCGTGAGACCTTTTATGGAAAGCCCGTCCATCGACACAAAACCCTCCTTCACCTTTACAGTGTAGTTTGCAGAACGAACAAGATGCGTCTCCGGGATAAATTGAAGATTTCGGGTGCTTATCCATTTAAACTTTCCTTTCGTCGTGGGGGTTATCTCAACCGGAATGTCGCGCTCCTCCAAAACATCGAGTGTGGTGAGCGGAACCATCGGCCGATTGAATACAATCGTGATTTCACTGTTCTCCGGTGCCTCCGACTTTTCACGCGGGAAAACAGCAAGCACCTTCGGGTCTTCGTCTACCAAGAAATCTTTCGACAGTATGCCATCTGCCGTTTGAAGCGATACGGTATAGTAGTTACCCTCGACAAGCTTACTGCTCGGCTCAAAGAAAAGCTGCTCCGCGGCAGGACCTGCCACCCACTTTCCGGCAAGTACCGGTTCAAACTTCACCTTTTCCGCCGCCTCCACCGGAGTCAGCGTAACCCCTTTCGGGAGCGCGAGCACAATCGCCGCGCTCTTTGAAATCTTGTCGCGCACCAGTGTGTACGTTTCTTCCACCACTCCGTTTGGAGTACCTCGTCCACTCGGCAAGACCGCAAAGACAAGCACACACACCAGAACAACTGCGGAAAACACTCCCACGCAGATTTTAACAGTGCGTCTTGAATACCACGATTTTGATTTATCCTTCTCTTTCGGAGCTTCAGCCATTAGGTGAATCATAGCTTATTTCGATATACATACAAAGCCGAACCATTTGAGAACACATTACAGAAAAAGAGGACCCGATTTCGAGTCCTCTTACCTATACAGTCTTTACTCACAAAAGCAGACTCACTCCCAAACCAAAGTCGAGCCATCGAACTTTGATGTGACTGAAAGTGAGGGTTTTTCCCCAGCAATGATGAAGCCCGCTAATTTTGCATCAACATTCCACTGCACCGCGCGCGCGATGACCGTCCTTGCAGATGCCTCGTCTACAACCAGGAGCGCTCCCTGGCCGCCGTGCCATATTTCGTAGGGTTCTCTTCCCGAGACTCCCCGCCACCCTGCAAACTTTTGCATGATATCAGGAGGCTCCCACAAATTCGGGAGCAACCCCGAAAGTCCGCGCGGTTTCAGGAAATCGTTGAAAAATTTCGATGGAATCCCGCCGCCCGTGATATGCGCAATGCCGTGAATCCTAACATTGGGTTGGGGCACCCCATCCTTGAGGTCATCCCAACCGTTCAGATTTGCGAGAAAGTTCTCGTACAGAGCGGAAGGAGTTGCGGCCGCTTTGATGTCTGCTTCGGCTTCCGGATTGTTCCACCACTCCGTACCGTATCGTTTTGCAAAGGCTTTGCGGGCAGAACTTCCGCCATTGGCTCGAAGGCCCGGGTCATAAAGCGCGATGACCGATTGACCGGGAGCGGCACCGTCGCCGGTGATAAGCGCGTTCTCGTGGAATACCGAGTACATCGTTCCGCACCAGTTGTACTTTGTGGTGGCGGAAGGATTTTCGGAGGCGATACAGACGCTCATCTCCGCTGTCTCGCCCTTCAGGAGCACCACGTTCTGCTTTCGCGCAACCACGCCGAGCCCGTCCATCATATTGCGGAAAAGTTCAAATGACTTTTCCCCGGGCTTCCCGAGCGAGGAGACATCGAGCTGATTAACCAGCACGAGCGGTTTTCCTCCGTAGCGAATACTGTCCATGCCGGTCATGGCGAAAAGGTCTGCGCCCGAATCCGTATGGGCAAGTGCCGCGGTGGTAATGATGGGCTTCGTGCCGTTGCCGTCGGGTTCCAGACTAAACTCGCAGTCAGGTGCGAGGTGCCGGTGTCGACAGGTTCGTGGACCTCGGAAAAGTCCTTTTGAGCGGTCAATAACTTCAATGTAGCGAGAGTTTTTGTAGCTGGCACGACACACTCTACCAGCAAAACTGCTGAAGGTGTCACCCGCGTCCACATTGACTCCATCCTGTGCGTAGGTAGGTGCAGTAACTTTTTTCATTCGTTATTTTGGGGTTCAGGTTGTTGTGAAAGCCTGTTTTTACCGAGATACAGAGAACAGTGCTCCGGTAACCCTATCCGCAGGCTAGTGCTTTGTCAACAAGTGTTATGCTATACTTTAGCGATGCCCCAACACCAAAACTGGGGATATTCTTTAACAAAATTCCTTATTTACTTTTTCGTATATGAGTGTATTTAACAACAACCAGCCCATAAGTGGTTTTGGTAATGGGGTAAAGAAAACTTTTGAACAACGTATCACAAAGTGGGGGCCTGTCCTGATTTTCATCGCGGCGATGCTGTGGGCGACCGACGCGCCATTTCGCTACCACCTGACACAGACACTTAGTGCGAGCTTCATAGTGCTCGTTGAGCACGCCGTAAACATTCTGCTTATCCTCCCGTTTATTTTTAGCGGATGGAACGAAATCAAGCGTCTCAGCGTCAAGCAGTGGCTCGCAATTCTCGTGATTGGCATCGGGGCTTCAGCCCTCGCCTCTATTATGTTCACCAAGGCATTCGCGTACGTAAATCCTTCGGTTGCGATTGTGCTTCAGAAACTCCAACCACTTATTGTTATCACCCTTGCAACTACCTTTCTCAATGAAAAGCTTGGCCGGCGATTTTGGCTCTGGGCGATACTTGCGCTTTTTGGCGCGTACATTATTTCTTTCCCCGAACTTAAACCCGAGCTTTACGTTGGCGAAGCCTGGAACCCAAATACGATTGGTGTGGCTTTCGCACTTGGCGCTGCAGCACTCTGGGCTATCGGGACGGTGCTTGGTCGCTATGTCCTCGGTACCTCGGTGAGCTTTAAAACCGTAACCGCGCTTCGCTTTCTTATCGCTTTTCTTTTTCTTACGGCACTCAACTTCCAAAGCGGTGTACTCGCGACCATAAACGCACTTACCGGTAAGGATATTATTTTTATCATTATTATTGCGCTCACCTCCGGCTTTACCTCCCTTTTTCTTTATTACAAAGGTTTGCAAACGACTAAGGCCTCTATCGCAACACTCGCCGAGCTTGGATTCCCATTTCTCTCCGTTATCGTGAACGCCGCAACCCTCGGCTTCTTTTTGAAGCCCGTCCAACTCGGGGGTATGCTTTTGCTTCTTTTTGCCGTCTGGGGACTCACGAGGATAAACCAAACCGAAGTAGTTCAGTTACCCTAGATTTAGCAATAGTATGCTATAGCATACTATTGCTAAATCATGGTTTTGCTTTTGCCTATAAAAGTAAAACGGCGTTCGTGATGTGGAACGCCGTTCGAATTGAAAGCTTGTCAGAGCGACTGCTCCATCAGCCGAAAGAGCTCAACTTTTTTAGAATCGCCACCTTTATTTTGGCCTAGGTAGTCAAGCCCGATGGCCATTACATAGTGAGCATAGAGCAGGCTTGATGTTTCCAAACCTGCCTCAGTGGCACCAAGCGATGCGTCCAGCACAGAAAAGTCCTCTGCTACGATGCCCTGAATAAAGTCATCTATAGACTTGTTTTTGAGAAGCCGCGCAGTAATACGAGACAGTGCCTTTTGGAATTGACCAGTGGAAGCCTTATCCATAACTAGGGTTTCGAGCTCGTGCATTTGGCACTCCTCCAATGCGTAGTCAACAGAATTTGGGGAATGGTATTTCGTATCTGGTCCAACGGGGTGAAGATATCCATGTCCAAGCTCGTGGAAAAGCAATCCGGGAAATACTGCTCGCGGAAATTCCACGGCGCTCATCAACAGACCCCAATCGGATCGCCAGTATATACTGAAGGAACCTGGCATCCGTGGAACAACATTTTTAGGGACAAATGATAATTCTGTTGACTTCCCTGCTTGCTTTCTTTCTTCATCGCCCATTACGGCAACCGACGCTGCCGGAGCAATGGCAAGAGTAACAAAAAACGAATCGTGTCGTTCAGCCACGCTGGCTGCAAATGCAGAGACATCTTTGTATGACTTGAGCATCTCCTTAACCTTTGTGATTTGACCGTTAGCCAAGCTCGTAATCTTCTCCCTGTCACTTAATGCGGGAGGGTCAAGAAGCCACCATACGTCGGTTTGCTGCATCTTCTTTGTAAGATACCGCGTCTTTAGTTGACGTAAGTGAGCCACAGCATTGGAGACTGCAATTTCCGCACCTTCCGGGCTTCGTTCCAGTGCCTTCTGAGGAAGAAGGTGGGGGACGAGTATGCAGGCGACGAGAAGCAGACCTACACTGAGGACAATGAGAATGGGGTTTGAAGTCTTTTTGTTTTTCTTTTTCAAGCGTATCCTTATGGGTTTATCTGATGTTGATATTACAATAAAAAGCGAGCTTGGTCAAGCTCGCTTTTTATTCTTCTTTTATTTCACTCCATCCTTCCTCTTCGCTCTCGCCCTATCTATATCAGTAAGAAATTGCTTTCGAAGACGCACATTCTTTGGCGTAATTTCAAGATATTCATCCTCAGCCATCACCTCAAGTCCGCGTTCAATCGTAATTTCATAAGGTGGAACGAGGTCAATCGCTTCGTCGGTTCCCGATGCGCGGACGTTCGTGAGTTGCTTTCCTTTTGTCGGGTTTACTTCCATCTGCTCACCCTTTGAGGTGTTGCCGATAACCATACCTTCGTAGACGGGCGTTCCGGGACCAATGTAGAGCACACCGCGTTCCTGGAAACCCCAGAGGGCATAGCCGAGCGCCTTGCCGGTCGCCATTGATACCATGGAGCCCACAAGTCGCTTCTGAATCTCTCCCGCGTACGGGTTAAAGCCCACAACACGTGACGACATAATCCCTTCGCCTCGCGTATCAATGACGAACTGATTTCGATAGCCCAAAATGCCTCGCGTCGGACCTTCAAAGGTAATACGCACAATGCCATCTCGCTCGGTCATATCGCGCATTTGAAACGCGCGACGGCCAAGCTTCTCAATCACGACACCCTGATATTCAGACGGTGTATCCACAATGACTTCCTCAAACGGCTCTTGCTTCACACCATTTTCGGTGCGGATGATAACCTGCGGTTGTGACACCTGCACTTCGTAGCCGGCTCGGCGCATATTTTCAAGAAGAATGGCGACATGAAGTTCACCACGGCCGAGCACTTTGAAATATTCGTTGGAAGAAAAATCAACTTTAAGTCCGACGTTCACTTCAAGCTCGCGCTCAAGATATTCGCGAATTTGACGTGAGGTCACGTACTTACCATCCTGTCCGCCAAACGGCGAAGTATTGATAAGAAACTGAAGTTCAATCGTTGGCTCGTCAATCGCAATAAGCGGAAGTGCCACGGCATTTTCCTCAACAGACACCGTCTCACCGATTTCAATATCGGTAAGTCCTGCGATAAGCGTAATGTCACCCGCCTGCACCTCGCTTGCCTCAATCTTTTCCATTCCCTTCCAAGTAAAAAGTTTCAATATTTTTCCGGTGCGTGTCTCCCCTTTTTGATTTCGTACAAACACGCTCATTCCGGGCTTCGCCACACCCTCATAGACACGAGCTACCGCCATACGTCCGAGAAAGTTGTCGTACGCGAGGTTAAACGGCTGAAGACGAAGTGGTTTTGCGATAAGTTCGGGTGTGTCTACACTCGGGACATGCTCCACAATCGTTTCCAAAAGTGGAGAAAGATCGGTAGACACATCGGTAAGATTCTTCTTCGCAATACCTTGGCGACCGATGGCGTAGACCACAGGAAAGTTCGCCTGTGCGTCATTCGCGCCAAGCTCAAAGAAAAGTTCCAGCACCTGTTCGTGGGTACGGTCCGGGTCGGCCGCTGGCTTGTCTATCTTGTTGATAATGACAATCGGCTTAAGACCAAGCTCCAACGACTTCTTAAGGACGAAACGCGTCTGGGGCATCGGACCTTCCTGCGCGTCCACCACGAGAAGCACGCAATCAATCGATCGAAGCACCCGCTCCACCTCGGAACCGAAGTCCGCGTGTCCGGGGGTGTCCACGATGTTTATCTTTCCACCCTTGTAGGGAATGGACGTATTTTTTGCGTAAATGGTAATACCACGCTCCTGTTCAAGCGCGTTTGAGTCCATTGAGGCGCCTTCCTTACTCACACCCGATTGCTTCAAAATAGCATCAGTAAGAGTCGTCTTTCCATGGTCCACATGGGCGATAATTGCAATGTTTCTTATTTCCATATTAGTTAGTGGTTGACGCCTGCCCCGTAGTAAACCGAGGCTGCAAGGTTTTACTACTGGGGTGCGCGATAATGGCAATATTTCGGATTTCCATAATTGATATAAAAAATGAGGCCTCTCGGCCAGAAAATTACTCCTACATAGTACGATAAAAGTAGAGAAAATGCAATGAAGGAGCTTCGGACCTTTCCTCTTCGTAAGAGCCTGTCCACTATCTCGTGGTACCCAAGTCCAAAAACTCATATTTTTAGGCGAAAAACGAGTCGGAGCCTGAAGCGTAATTGTATTACGCTAAAGGCGAGACGATGGTTTGTAGCCAAAAATATGAGTTTTTGGACAGGGGGAGGATAGTGGATAGGCTCTAAGACACCTTGCTCTGACTTTTGACACCAATAACGGAGCGTGCTATTTTCTTTTTGGAAGGAACCCTTTATGAACTCTATACTTCTTCTTTTGGTTGTCGGTACGGTTGCTCTCGTAAGCATCTGGAAACTACTTGAACCACGTGTGCGGAAACCCTCGGAAAACGACTACCTCACTGTATTAAGTTTTATTGAGTGGAAGGCTGGACGCACGGTTCACCTGGAGCTGGAAACCTTACTTGATGGCACGGTCCCCGTTTGCCAGTTTTGTCGAGACCTTCATCGCATGGAGGATGAAGGATGGGTTGGACACCGCGAGGGTGTTGACCAAAACGGTGTCTATAAAATGTTTCGCAAAGCACCAAATGAGTCTAAAGTATGGCACGACGCCCCCGTCGACCCTCGAGAGGAGCCCGTTCTTGTTTAATGCACACAGCATGTCATCTCGCGACAAGCTTACGTGCTGGTCGCTCCTTACATGTAAAAATCGCCCGAGAAGAACTCTCGGGCGACGCGCTTTTTTCTTTTTTAGCCTAAAACATCCACGTACCAGTAACAGATGGCTTTGACTCAATTGCTTTTGGGAGGAACTCATGCTCCAAGGCGTCCATGCAGGCTGCTTCAAATCCTGACGCAGCGAAGTACGGTTCGCCGTGTGGGTCGAGCTCCACTGGCTGACCGGGGAGTCGCTTGATGGAAAGCTTGGCCGCTAGGTCAGCTTCCTCGTTCTTCCCTTTGCAGGCGACGCCAATAATTGGCAATTCCGGTCGTCCGTACTTGCAGGTCTTTGTCTTCCCAATACCGGGAAGTGCGGCTGCCTCTCCTGCACAGAGTATCCCGATGTCGGCCTTCAGAAGCTCGTGCTTCACAAAGTCGTCAAGCGTCTCATGAAGGTCGTCGTTTCGGTGGCAGCTAAGCACCGTGACACGAAAATCGGCGCGCCCTTTGAGCACAGCAAGACCCCTCTCCAATTGAGGTCGATCGCTCTCGCTTCCGATAACTATCTCAATTCGCAGGCGACGGTCACGTACCGCAATACCCATTTTCTCACGCTGATACTTTTCTAGCTTAGAGCCCACGAGTTTCCAAAAGGCGTATCGGTAGAGCTGGGCGGTTACCCGACAGATGTTCTCAGGAAGAGCGACGGCACTTACTCGCTTGAGGTGTTTAGGATTTTCGGGATCCAGCAGGTCAACGTTCAGCCCCTTTAGGAACTTGCGGACAAACTCTTTGTCCATTCCTGCCGGGCTTTGTTTCTTTTCCTGGGACTTACGCCATATAGGAGCGAGCCAAAATCGAGAAGAGTCCGGCGTCAGGACTTCATCGCCAATACCGACCGTTCCGTCATCATCCTTCCAAAACTCAAACTTAGTATCGGCAATGATAAGGCCACGAGATTTCGCATACTCCTGCGCTGCCGAATACATGGCCATGCCAAGTATTCCAGGTTTATCACCATACCGACTCTGTACATCTTGAAAGAGAATGTGGGTATCGTGTCCCACTTCCGCTTTTGTGGTTGTCGTAAAGATGGGACGTGGAAGTTCCGAACCGTCGTAAAGCCCGTGTGGCATTAAGTGTCCGCACACGCAGTGGGGATTGCTTTTTTCGTAAGCCTCGAGCCCAGTGCCGGTAAGGTATCCGCGTGGAATGCCCTCAAACGAACACATGGGCTTTTTCTTCACAACAAGTGATCGTTTTTGGAGGGCGGAGTTGTTCTTGAGTTCATCCGGTAGAAACGCATCAACGCCTGTGCCGAAGGCAACGAGGTCGTGGTTCGGACCGATTACGGACGCAAGAGGCTCGGTCCGCCAAAACACATTCATGGCGGTGAGCACTTCACCCTTTCCCTGGATTTCAGTTGGAAGCACAAAATCAAAGGCACTAATTCGGTCGGTCGCCACCGGGAAGATACAGGTGGAGTCGGTCAATCCTTCATAAGTATCGCGGACTTTACCGCGCCGTTGAAGTGGCAGACCAACAAGATGTTGTCGGGCTGCGTTTTCAGGTATGCTTGGCATAGTTTTACATAGGTTCAGTGGCAGATTGAACTCTGCCTTGTTCGGGAGTATTTCCCATTTTCTAGAGCACAGCTTACCCGATGGAGTATCAATGTCAACATGCAAAAACTGCCCGTTCAGGGCAGTTTTCGTTTTGCTCGCTTTAGCTATACCACCGCGTCTGTGTTTTCCGGCGGTGCCTTTGGGGTACTTCTTCGCGTTCGTTTCTTCACGGGTGCGGTATCGGCTACTTCCTTTGCGATAATTGCCTCGGCATCCGATAGGTCACTACTAAAGTGCTTGAGAAATGCCATCTCTTCGCTCGTAAGTACTCTTGAGTCACGAGCCTTCGTAAGCTTTCTGATGTGCACATCCACATCTCCGCGAAGCATCTTGAATGAGCGATGTAGGACCGACTGCGCTTCCTCGCTCTCTTTCTTCAGGTTGCGTGTGAGGCACAGGAGCTTGAAGTAACTCCAGATACCCAAAGCGATGATAATCAGAATGCCGAGTAGGAATGCAAGGACAATGAAGAAGTAGTTGACGATAAAGGTGACGGCATCGGTAAAGAAGTGGAAGCGAACGGTAACGGCATAGGGCTTCGTTTCAGGACTTCGCGCTCCCTTACTATCGGTGACCCGTGCGGTAAAGGTATACTCGCCCGCCCAGAGTCGCTTGCCGATAACCATTCCGAAATCTCCGGCGGAATTAGTCTGCGCAATTTCCGAGGTGACCGGTTTCCCATCTTCACTTATGGTAACTTCAACCGACGCATCAGGATACGATTTGCCTTTGATTCGGAGCGTGTCTCCTACCGTTATTTCCTCGCTGTAGGAAATAATGGTCGGCGATTCCAATCCTTCAATGGTAAATTTCTCCGTCTCCGTCGTTACGTTACCCGCTCGGTCATAGGCTGACACACTAACGGCATATGAGCCTGGCTCCAGCTTGGGAAGTATATAGGGATTCGCCTCGGTGGAGGCTTCGGTTGACTCCGGCTTACCTTCCCCAAGTGTCACCTCGTAATAATTTATACCCGAGGCCTTATCGATAGCACTAAAAAGGACGAGGGGCTGTGGGGTCGCTTTTGTCGTTCCTTTCGGGAACCTAATGCGAAACTTTTCGGGAGCTGTCTTGTCGATGTTAACCTGGAACTTTGCGACCGGACCCCAACCACCAGCTGTTTTCGCTTGCAGTAAGAAGTAGAAGGTACCATCAGGAAGGTCACTCACGGTCTTTTCAGTAATCGGTGGAGCGTAACGAATACTTGGGGTTGCACGTGGACTTTCACTTACAATGGTGCGAACCTCGCTCGTTCCCGGTGGAAGCACCCACGAAAACTCGGGAGAATTGTCGCTATACCATTTCGCCTGGTCGGGGTGAGTGGGTGAAGTGATGGTTGTTTCAGCCTTCGGCGAAATTACTGTCATCCTCTCCTTTGCAGGAGCCGACACCGCCTCGTACACGTTAAGAGTCGCATTTCCGGTACCTGTAAGTATCTCAGTACCCTGCCCGTCATTTGCAAGCACCGAGCCGGATGAAATAGCAAGCTTGGCAGAGCCTTCAGATTTGCCACGGAAAGTAACGGTAAGCATCTTTCCCGATGCACCCGTAAACCCCGGATTAAGTACAACGCCTTCGAAGGAGACTGTTCCGGCTGAATTTGAAAACGAAGGCTCCTGCACCCAGAGTGTGGCAATAGAACCTGCCTTTGAGATTGAAACAACATCAAGCGTATCGTTTGGAAAGATGATGAGTCCGGAGGCGGCATTCATCGCCTGGTCAGAACTCCCGACCATTACATTCACAGAAACGGTATCACCCTGTGCCACCGAAGTAGAGGACGGAGAAAAGGTAAGCGTCGCCGCAAACGCCCACGTAGGTAGGAGCAGAAACACAAGCGACGCAACATATTTTAAAAGGTTCACCATAGTGCTTCGCCAATACCCTGTGTCAGGGATTTCAGCGTTTGCGAAATAGCATAAAAAACAACTGCAACACCACAAGTATACCCAATATTCCATACAAAGAATATCGCGCAATGGCCGAAAAAGTGGATAACTTTTCCGTACGCATATTTCCGGATTGGTCGTAAGCGTTCACCGTAAGGAAAACATCCATCCACTGATGCTTCAGCACATACGGGCTTTCGGCTCGCTTACATGAGGCGAATAATCCTTCGCACACTTCATAGTAAGCAAGTCCTGTTCCCTTGTCTTGAGTCGCAAAGATAAGTACTTTTTTGCCTTCAAATGCATCAGGGCTTTGAGCAACCTGTATTGGAAATTGTTCCGGGGGTTCGCCGTCTTCAAGTACTGCAATTTGTGAAGAGGTTGCGGTTTTAGAAATGAGAACGCGAAGAATGTTTGCAGAAACGGGTGCGGGAGTAGCACTTCCATCATTCTTAAATGCTTGGAGCTTGGTGAGAACGAACTCAGCCGTTTTACCCTCACTGCTTGTGTGGAAAGTAATCTCAAAGAGAAGACCTCGCTCGCCTCGGTAGCCTCCGGGAGTAATACCCGAAAAAAATATATGGCTTGGATCAGTAGCTTTGGGGGTGTCCAGCCACACACTGACCAGTGAACCACTTTCACGAATACGCGAAAGGGCAAGAAGCTCGTTTGGAAATGAAAGTTCACCCGAAAAGGCGTTCAGTGAATCCACTTGTGTATCCACAAAGACGGAAACCACAAAATCAGTATCTGTTCCAACCAAAACACTCGGTGTCTCCAGAGTAAATTTTGTGGCAAAAACTGACAGAGGGGAAAAAAGTGAAAAGCTCGTAAGCAGTACACTTACGAGAAGAAAAATATGTCGTTGTATTAGCATTGTTTTCATCATCCGGTCCAGTAGTAAGCCATAATGCTCAGGTCCTTGAGGTCAATCTTACCGTCGTTGTTTATATCTACTTTTTTAGGTGGAGCTGCGCGTTTATACCAATAGCCAACGATAGAAAAATCAATAAGGTTTACCTTGTTATCTCCATTAACGTCACCTTGAAGGCTTTTTCTACTCGGCCCCTGTGGTTTTTCCGTAACAACATTTTTTGTGCCGACAAGGAAGGCAACCGCTTTACTAAAGGCACTTATCTCTCCCGAAACCGCGGACTTTGATTTTGCCGAGTGACTTCCCAGTTCAAGTACCGACGTATCAAGATTGAAAAGGTACACTCCGCTTGCATCGGACTTTGCCTGTGCGAAGATTTCCGTTTCAGAATTGATGGATATGACAATGCTTGATTGCGGTGAGGTTTGTCCAAAAATTGCGAGGTTGTCTCCCTTTTTTACCTCGCTCTTATCCGTGGTAATAGTCGGAGTTATAAATATTCCACTTACATTGGTAGTCGCCCCCGCCGTAACACTTGCCGGAAATGAGAGGAGTGACGACCTATTTCCATCCTTATCCTCTCCATAGACCGAAAAAATATAATTTCCAGCAGAAAGACCAGTCAAACTAATCTGAAACTTTGCATCGGCTCCCGCAACCGTTGTCGCAGCAACCTGCGCGTCCTTTAATAAGGTTATGGTACTTTTAGGATACGCTCGTCCAAGGAATACGGCACCGGTAACTACTGGTGCCACAGTTGGAGACCCGCCCCCTCCGCCACCCCCGCCCCCACCACCTCCTCCTCCGCCACCACTCGAACCACCGGAACCACCTGAACCACCTGAAGATGCCGGAGTACCGGAAACCTGGGTGGATGTGGCGATAAAGTTACCGAAACTATCTTTTGCCACAATAACAAAGTAGTAGGTAGTTCCGTTCGTAAGTCCTGTTCGTGTTGAGGAAGTGACGTTACCAAGTGAGGCATACGAATAGGGGCCACCCGATGCGGTAGATTGACCGACCGAATATCCACCGACCGTCCACCCCAAAAATCCTTCGGAGGCACTCCACGAAAGCGCGACCTGTGCATCACCCGCCGTTGCGGAAACCGCGGGAGTGGAAACATAAGGAAAAGAAAGAAACCCGGAGTTTAACGAAAAGCTTGTGATTGACGACGTTCCAACGGCCACCTGCCCTATCGTGCCCCACAGTTGAAACCCCGTTGACGTTCCGTAGTTGGCCGAGTTAATGACTGGGTCAAGAACGCGATAGGAAGTTGCGGTAAATTCGTCCGCGAATACTACTAGAGGAGGTGCACACAAAAACGTGACAGACAAGAGTGCCCCCGAAAAGAAACGTAAACGTAAAGACTCTTCTTTTTTCACGTACCTAGAATATCACATTCAAAGTAAAGTGGTATTAATTTTCGGTCGTAAAAACCCCTTCACTCCAAAGCTCTCAACCATAACGAAAACTCGCCCTGCCGTCTAAGGCAGAGCGAGTGTGGGAGCAAGGTAAACCGTGTAGGCTACTTACCAAGGTTGATGGTCGCCACTTCAACCACCATATTTTTTACGGGGTCGTAGAGGAAGGCTTTGCTCGCCACCGTGTAGAGGAGCACCTCGTCTCCTGCTTTTGCATTTGCGAAAAAAGGATTACCTGCAAGCGGTGCCGGGTCGGTAATAGTGGCGGCGCTGGGCACTTCACCCTCGGGAAGGTCTATCAGCTTGCCTACTTTTGCGACGATGGCAAGCACCTTTTCCTGATTCACCTTTGCCGGATCTTTTTCAAGTGCTCGAACTTCAAAATAGTAGTAGGTAGTGACAATCGCAAGTACGATGAGAATACCGCCAAGAATGACGGGGAGCTTCCCTCCTCTTGCCTTCGGCTCTACCTCATAGACTGGCGCTTTTTGGTCTGGTTCCATAATACGGTTTGGGTTATAAACAAAAAACTAAACGGGAGAGAAACACTATTTCGCCACTTTTGGCTTAAAGTCCTTTCCCACATCAAGAACGATGGGCGCTACCTCCATAATTCGGTTAGCTTCAGGGTCGTACAAATAGGCTTTCTTCATCTTTTGGTAAAGAAGCACTTTGTCACCAACCTTTGCCTTCGCAAAGAATGCTTGGTCCTTAAGCTTGGCAGGGTCCTCGACAGTTGCAAGTACCGGTGTCTCTCCTTCGGGGAGAAGGATGAGCTTGCCCACACGAGCAACAAGAGTCGCCAGCTCATTCTGCGCCACAAGCTGCGGGTCAGCTCGAAGAGCTATTGACTTACGATACAGAGAAAACGCCATGCCGGCCACGACCACAATGAGTACTCCGAGAATGATGCTTTTTTTATTCATGCGCACAATTTTACACAGCAGACCTAAGAAGCACAAGCTCTTACTACATAACGACACGAAAGCAAACTCCGTGACAAGCTTCCTATTCCCTATCTCGCGTTTGCTCCCAGATTAACCGGAGCAACTTCAACTATCTTGTTGAGCTTGGGGCTATACAGAATTGCTTTTTTCGCCAGTGAGTAAATAAGCACCTTGTCCCCCGTTTGAGCATTGCTGAAAAATGGCTGGTCCTTAAGCTTTGCAGGGTCGGAAACAGTAGCGAGGGACGGCACCTCGTCTTTAGGTAGCACCAGAAGTCGCCCTATTGCCGAAATCGTAGCATCAAGGTCTTTTTTAGCGACCACTTGCGGGTCATTTGCCACCTTCGCGTAGAAATAAAGAGTAGTACCGATAGAGAGTACTAATAAAACAGCGAGCGTAATAACGCTATTTCGCGGGGTAAAAAATTGTCGTATTTTTTCCAGCTTTTCTTTTATTTTTTCCATAGCAGGATTATAGCAAAGGTAAACTCAAAACTACAGGTTAGTACTATTTATACCCCCCCCCTATTATGAGTAAATTATATATTTGAAGGGAAATATCCTGGATTATTCTTTGTAGCTCACCATAATCATTTCCTTCGGTCATAATACAAAAAGTATATGGTTCTGCACCCTTGTTTGCATATACAATCCCACATTCATGGAATTGCTTGAGCAGTGTTGCCCTTTTTTTTGAGTCATAAACCGTTCTTTCCGAAAATTTGTGGGCAACCACCACCTCTGGCGGAAGCTTCTTTGTCGCGCCATTTCTGTAGGTTATCTCCGTAAGAATTTGAAGCGCATTATTTGAGTATTCCTTTGTCAGATAGGACGCGTTGTAAAGGGTACGGAAAACGTTAGCGTACGTTCGTGGCGTGGTAAGGTTTTCAACCTCTCCCGTGGGCCGAGTAAATTGAATGCCAAGCGCCTGTAAAATACGGTCCATAAACTCCGGAGGATAATAGTCAAAGAGTAACTGCGCCGCGGTGTTGTCGGAATAGACAATAGCCCGACGCATAAGCTCCCGAATACTATACTTGTTACCGACTTGCAGTTCTTCTTCGGCCTTTATAATTTGGTCACCGTAGTAATTTGGCACGCCCGTGTATTCCAGTTCCTGGTCAAGAATTGCCTGTTCCACTTCGGCAAGTTTATAACCACCAATAAGCAGTGGCGTTTTTAAAAGACTAGACATATAAAAAACAACGGAGTCATTCACCCCCATAAATCGGCTCGTCTGCATATCCCGAACAAATACACCAATACGAGTTGCTGTGCCGTCTTGGATTGAAGCATTGACGAATGTCTTGATTTTCTCCTCTGCACTAGAGAGTCGCTGTGCTTTCTGTTCCGAGACACCGCAGTCAAGGTTGGATCTAATAAGATGGAGGTCTGACACACACGGGGCTGTGGAAGACCCGTTAAAAATGAAGCGACCTCCCAAGGTGCCCACGACTAAACTACAGGCAACGAGAATACTCACTTGCATGATTTTCTTCCTAGGCAGGGCGCTTGACGGTGTGTCCATCATACTAGTTGCACGTTACGAGGCTCTACTATATCACTACTTTTTTGGTGGGAAAATAGCCAAACATATTTGCCCTTTTCGGGTGAGGAAGGGAAAGGAAAGGAAAGCCGTTACGAAGTGGCGACTTCTCCACTTTCAGATGGAGCCGGCGGAAGCGGGAGAGCTTGTGTCGTAGCTTCGGTTGGACTGTCGGAAATGGGGACGGCTGGAGTGACCTGCTCGGGAGCGCTACTGGTTGTAGTGCTGTCGAGTGGTACATTTGAAGTCGGAGCGGGTGCCGGAGTGGACGAGGGGGTGGCACTCTCGTCATGTGTCGTAGTTACCGAAACAGCAGGCGAAGTACTGGTGCTGTCCACAGACGGCGTGTGGCTAGTAGGTTCACTTGCAGTGGTCGTTTCAGGCGAAGTTGTCGCGTTTTCTAGGAGTGATGGGGCAGTTTCTGGCGAACCGCTTTGCGTGCTGGTTGCAACGGATGTTTCTAGCGGAGTAGTAGTTGCCTGTGACACCTCGAGTGGAGTCGTGGTTGCTTGTTGTGATAAGTCCGAAGGACTTAGGTATGGCGTAGTGGTTGCGTTTTCAGGAGTGACCTCTGTTTTTGACGTGAATGCTTTTGCATTCTTAACCGCAAAGGCCGTCCAGTTAAACGCGACATCAACAGGCGCCTTTTTATTCAGTCGGAGAGTAAAACCACGAACACTCTTTTTGGTAACGAGGAACCGCACATCACTTTCAAATAGTTTTTCAATGCTCTCATCGGTGCTTGAAGCTTCGTCATATGCGATAGACGCGGTCACGATGGGTTGTTCAAGGTACTCTCGGTCAAAGACCACCTCAACCATTTTTGAATCCTTTTTGATAAGAGCACTTCCACCGGTGTCACTGGTAAAGTATGGCCGTCCGAAGAACAGAGTGTCACTAAGGATGCTGGTGGTGGTGCTCGCGATACCGATTGAAACCACCTCAAGTCCTCCGTTAAATTTCGCGACTCCCGTTACGTTGAGAGCTCCAGCGGATACCTTCTCGGCAACCACTTCTCCCGCGAAATACGCGTTGCCTACGTTATCAAACCGGATGACGATGTCGGAAGAGGTGGCGACAGACGTAGAAAGCTCGGAGGAAGTTGCGGTCGAAAGTGCGGTTACTGCGGACGCTAATTGATTTGAGCTGGACGCAATAAGTGAATCGGTGGAGGTTGTGACAAGCGCTGATGCGGTATCGGTTGAAGCAAGGACATGACCGCGAATCACAAGGCTTCCGTTCGGTAAGAGCTCCATAGTAAGCCCGCCATTTTTCCCGGTAATGGACGAGGTAACAATTTTATCTACGTTCATAGTAAGCCCGTCCACCGACTCAAACTTTCCGTGCTCGGCCTTTACGATTTTTCCGACAATTTGAGGGCTCAAGATTTGACTGACGGCCGTGACGCTGTCCGTAAATATTTCCGACTTGCTGGTCGCACTCTTTTCTCGCTCGGCCTTGAGCTCCGCAAGAAATGCAAGAACCTCTTCGTTGTGTGACTGCACGCGAACAACCGATGAAGCATCTCCCATTTGAATCAAGGTGTTACTGTCCTGCGTGGCTCCCGGAATGAGACCCACGCTTTCGCCCAAGGCAAGCTGTTTCTCGCGCTTGGCGCTGTTCCATTCACTCATCGCGACATCAACCGACTGACCGGAGTAGTCAACGAGATTGACGAACATCATAATGGTCGTACACTTTCGGCCGAGCATTTGATAGCCTCCCGCGGGACAATCCGTAAGTTTGCTGGGGTCAATAGACTCAAGAGCCTTTCCGATAACGCGACCGGAAAGTGTGGCCTTCATTGCAAACCCGGGAACACTTGCTGCGGTAAGATAGTCCCCTGCTCGAACCATACCGTTTTCGGTTGAAATCTTCACCGGCACGCGTCCGATAAGCGCGATAGGATAGGAATGCTCCGTGTACGCACCCGTTACAAATCCTGGGTCGGTGGAAACGACACCAAGTACGTCGGGTTGGTACTGATACTTTGAGGGTCTAACCGCGTGATTGTTAATCGGGTCAATCGCCACCACATCTCCCGCTTCAAGTACCTCCGTGGAGGTGTACCGCTCGGCAAGGTCCGCACCCGAGGTATTGACGCTTCCGCCTGCTTGCGTATAGACGTCTCCGGAGGAGTTTACGCGGAAGACCGAAAGCCCATCAGCTTGCAGGTCAAGGACGTTCTTGTCCTTGGATACTTTGTACTCGTAGAGCACCGGAGTTGCTACCGGGCGTTGTGGGAAGTTCATTGCCGAACCGCCGTTTTGATTCCAGACATCCGTATAGATACCTCCGTACGATGGGAAACTTCTCCTGAAGTTAAAGTTGATTTGAAGCCACGTGTCTCCAGTCACGGGATTGATGAGTCCTCCTGACTGAGGCACTTCTCGCGTGGATGTCGTCGCGAGAGCCGCTTGAGTTGAGGCAGTCTTTACCTCGGCGGAAATACCACCAAGCGTTGTGGAAAACATATTCCCTTTCCAGGTCAGTGAGGAATTTGAGTCAAGTTTGGTGCCCGCGGGTGAAAGGTTAAACTGCTCCGATTTGTAAATACCACTTGAAACCCAGCCGGCGTCATACAGCTGAACATCTCGACTTGAGGTGGTCGTCGCTGCTCCCGAAAGAATTACAAAGGTGCCATCAGACCTCTGGAACGAAACGGAACCACTGTTGGTCGCGGTAGTGAGCGTAGGACCGGCCACGAATACTCCGATACTTTGTCCTTGGAAACCGGTGCCGATTGCTATTCCAGCCTGTTCATTGTAAATGTTGGTCACCGTTTGTCCTGCAAACGCCGCTCCTCCGCCACCAAACATAAGAAGCCAGGTGCCGTCGGGACGAGGAAGTGCCTGACCTCCAAGACCCGAGCCGGCTGCGGTAATAAAGGTCGGACCCGCCACCATGGTTTGGTTGCTTACTGGGTTGTAAATTTCGGTGGTGTTCACTCCGATACAGGATGTGACGGTTGCACCTCCTCTCACAATCACCCAAAGACCGTCTCTTCGTTGAAACGCGTACGCTCCGGGACCAACTCCAGTCGCGGCCACTTGCGAGGGACCGATGGTGAACTGCATGGTGTACGGGTTAAAGTTGTATGTTGTTTGAGTAAGCGCTGTGGGGCACGAGACCAGAGAACCGGGAGTAGAGGTCGCCATTCCGGGGAGGAAAAGATACGTTCCATCCGGACGAGGTATCCAGAGTGAGCCCGGACCAACAAGCTCGGGTGTTGACGTTCCCACTATCATCGTGTTATTCACTGGGTCGTAAATAGATGACCGGCTTGTCGCTCCACCGTGAATAATAAGGACGCGCCCGTTCGGAAGGGGTATGGCCGAAGCTCCCATACCCGCACCGGTCGTACCCGAAAGACTCGCAAGTCCGGGACCGGTCTCGTAGGTACCTGCAACCGGGTCGTAAATATAGGTAGTGGATGACGCGGCCCCCGAAGCGGTCACAATGAAGAATCTTCCGTCGGGGCGCTTAAAGGCAAACCCTCCGACACCAAGTGCGTTTGTGGTACCGACAGACGCAATGGTGGTCGTCGCGGTGGCCTCATCATAAATAATGGTGTTGTTGGTGGTGGTTGCGAGCAAAATGGCGAACTTGCCGTCAGGACGCTTCATGACAATGGTAGTAGAAGCCGTACCGGTTACGAGCGGGCTCTGCTCAATAAACGCGCCGTTATACTCCTGCGCGTTTGTTCCGTTGATAGTGGTCCCGTATCCGAATCCTGCCGCAAGTGCAAGTGCGTTTGCACGGTTTGCATCGTTTGTAATATTAACCTGCACCGGTCCCGAAGCGGATGCAGACGTGGAGGACACATTGTTTCCAAAATCAAACTGCGTGCGGTGGAGCGCCGCGCCGTTATCAACAGTCACATCATAGAGCACGGGGTCTGCGTTGACACGACGGTACCTTGTGATGCCTCCTTTCCGCATTCCCCACTCCTGGTCGAGGAACCTCGGGAGTTCTCGCTGGAAGGTAAATTTAAACTGTATTCGGTTGTCTGCCGAAGTCGTAGCGTTTATGAGGCTACCGCTTGACCCAATGTCACGGTAGGTTCCCGAGGTGCACGAAGTCGTATTGGTAACGGTTCTGACCTGGGCAGTGATTTTCCCTTCGGTGTTGGTCGTCCAGTTGAGCGTAGAGCCAAGGGACAGGTTCGTATTATCTATACATTCACTTTCGTAGTAGGCATCCTTCTCCCCTCCATAACCGGTACCCGTGATGAAGCCCATATTATAGATATCCATCTTGTTGGTACCCCCTCCACGAGCAATCGCATAGGTTCCATTGGGGAGCATAAAGGCGACGAGACCGTGACCTGTTGCAGTAGCCGGAGACGAAAGTACTGGAACGTTCGAGGTCTTAAACGCCGGGTTAACCGACCCCGCTCCAACATCAATAACTTCAACCGACGTAGACGCGATAAAGAGATACTTGCCGTCCTGTCTCCACACCGCCTGCGCGTCGGCACCAAGGGCAACCGAAGGTCCAAGTCCGCTTCCCGAAAGAAGCGTACTGAACGAACCCGGACCGTTTGGTGAGGTGGTCGCAACTGGGTTATAGGTAAACGACTGCGAGGCAGGTCCTGGTATGGTAAGAAACGTGCCATCAGCCCTGCGAATAGAGAATGCTCCTGTGGTAATTGCGACAGGCGCGGCCGGACCGACAATCATTGTACTCGTGGCTAAATATGGATTGAAAATATAGGTCGTGGTAGTCGCGCCTCCCATATAGATAAGGAAGGTTCCGTCATCCCTCGCAAGGGCATGTGCTCCTGCTCCCCACACGCCACCGTTCGTGGTGGTACTCATAGCAAGATAGCCGACGTTTGCCGTTGACGAAGGGTTATACACTCCGTAGTTGGACGAACCACCGGAAAGAATGAGGTACTGTCCGTTAGAAAGAAGTGCTGCGACCGTGCCGGTAGCAGCAGTTCCCGCGAGGCTGGGGCCCGCGGTTGAAGCGGTAACGTTATATGGGTCAAAAACAGTTGTCGCCGCACTACCTCCTCCATGAATGAGCAAGTATCGGCCGTCCGGACGCTTAAGAGCGATGGCGCCGGCACCAACGCCTGCCGATGCGACGGTCTGAACGGGAGTACTACTGGAAACACCGTTCCAAAGAGTGGCGGTAGTGCTACCACCTCCATGAATAATGAGATACTTCCCGTCCGAGCGAATAATTACCTGTCCTCCGGAGCCGACAACCGCCCCCGTCACGGTCGTTGTCGCCACAATAGACCCTTCTCCTGGAACGGTTCCGTCGCTTATCGTCACATATCCGTTGCTAGCGGTGGTTGACGAGAGTGTTGAGGCTCC
>JGI1358J11329_10000338_pt1 | contig 42456 bp, 31 predicted proteins | sample Subgroupgradi54m_FD_11329 | JGI IMG/M metagenome (IMG submission 11329)
GGCGAGCAGGGGCGGTCGCCGGCCGGACCGGCCGTCGGATCGTTTCCAGAACTTTGAGAATGATTCGCTGCGCATGCGCTATCCTGACAACTGGCGGTCCAATGGGCAGGGCAACGCAGTGAGCTTTGTGCCCGAGGGTGGAGTGGTGGACGACGGGCACGGCAACGCAGCGCTGGCTTACGGGATGGTCGTGAACGTCTTCGAGCCGCACAACGATCGCGGCGACCAGATCACGCTCGAGGGGGCCACCGACCAGTTAATCGAAGAGCTGCGCCGCTCCAATCGCGCCATGCGCCTGGTCCGGCGACACGAGCGCGTGCGCCTGAATGGCGAGTCGGCGCTTTCCACCTACCTGTCGAACGACTCACCGGTCGGTGGCCGCGAAACCGACTGGCTGGTTAGCGTGTTGCGGCCCGAAGGCTTGCTTTACTTTGTTTGCGCCGCGCCCGAGCGCGACTTCCGCGACTACGAGCGCGCCTTCCAGGCCATGCTCGATTCGGTCCAATTCACGCGCTGAAGCCCCAGCCGCCGGGAAAGCAATTCCTCCTGGCTCTCCGGCCTGGCATTCTCTCCACACGGTTTTTAACCACAATCTCAGCCCAGAAATCAGTCTGCGGGGTTAGTCGGCGGCTTCGGAGGAGGCCTGGGGCTTCCAGCGGAGGATGGGTTTGCGGGCGGCGGTGACTTCGTCGAGGCGACCGACGCGGGTGGCGTGGGGCGCGGTTTTGACCAGTTCGGGGTTGCTGGAGGCTTCCTCGGCAATCGCGCGCATGGCCTCGATGAACAGGTCGCACTCCTCTTTGGATTCCGACTCGGTGGGCTCGATCATCAGCGCGCCGGGGACGATCAGGGGGAAGGCGGTGGTGTAGGGGTGGAAGCCGTAGTCGATCAGCCGTTTGGCGATGTCGATGGTGGAGACGCCGAATTTCTTTTGTCGCGCATCGCTGAAGACCACCTCGTGCATGGAGGGGAGCGTATAGGGCAGCTCGTAGAGATCGGTGAGGCGGGCGCGGATGTAGTTGGCGTTGAGCACGGCGTCCTCGGTGGCCTGGCGGATGCCGGGGCCGTAGGCCAAGGTGTAGGCCAGGGCGCGCACCAGCACGCCGAAGTTGCCGCAGAAGGCGCGCACGCGCCCGATGGAGTGCGCGCGGTTGGTGTCCAGGGCCAGCGAGCCGTCGGCCTTCTCCACCAGCACGGGCACGGGCAGGAAGGGCTCGAGGATTTTCTTGACCATGACCGGCCCGGCGCCCGGTCCGCCGCCGCCGTGCGGGGTGGAGAAGGTCTTGTGCAGGTTCAGGTGCATGACGTCCACGCCGAAGTCGCCCGGGCGGGCCACCCCGGCCAGGGCGTTCATGTTGGCGCCGTCCATGTAGAGCAGGGCGCCGGCGGCGTGCAGGATTTCCGCGGCTTCGGCGATGCGCTGCTCGAATACGCCGATGGTGCTGGGGTTGGTGACCATCAGCGCCGCAACGTCGCCGTTGACCAGGCTGCGCAGCCGCTCGACGTCCATCTGCCCGCGGGCGTCGGAGCGGATGTTCTCCACCTGGTAGCCGGCGATGGTGGCCGTGGCCGGGTTGGTGCCGTGGGCCGAATCGGGGATCAGCACCTTCTTGCGCGGGTTGCCCTGGCTCTCGAGATACGCGCGGATCAGCAGCAGGCCGGTCAACTCGCCCTGCGCGCCGGCGGCCGGCTGGAGCGTGATGGCGTCCATGCCGGTGATTTCCAGCAGGCACTGCTGGAGCACCTGCAAGATCTTCAGGCAGCCCTGGGAAAGCTCCTGCGGCTGGTAGGGATGCTCGGTGGCAATGCCCTCGAGCCGGGCCACGAATTCGTTCACTCGCGGGTTGTACTTCATGGTGCAGGAACCCAGCGGGTACATGCCCAGGTCGATGGCGTAGTTCCAGGTGGACAGGCGGGTGAAGTGGCGGATCACTTCGATCTCGCTGACCTCGGGGAAGCCGCTCCAGGCCTCGCGCAGGTGCGCCGCCCCGAGCGCTTGGCGGGCGTCCACGGCGGGCACATCCAGCGGGGGCAGCTCCATGCCGCGCTTGCCCGCGGCGGACTTCTCGAAGATCAGCCCTTCGTTCTGGCTGACGTGCCGGCCGGCTTTTTTGATCTTCTCGGTCATTGGGGCAGGGCCAGCGCGCGGCGCAGGGACGCGGCCAGGCGCTCGATGTCCGCTCGCGGCGAGGTCTCGGTGACGCACACCAGCCCGTGCTTGCTCAACTCCGGATAAAAACCGCCCAGCGGCAGCGGGCCAATGATCTTGTCCTTCCGCAACTCGGCATTCACCAGCTTCACCGCGCGCGGCAGCTCGATGGCGAACTCGTTGAACGTGGGCCCGGAGAACGCTCGCCGCACCCCGGGGATTTTTTCCAGCTCCGCGGCCGCGAAGCGCGCCTTGGCCAGGTTCTGCTGGGCCAACTCCTGCAGCCCGGCCTTGCCCAGCAGGCAGAGGTGCACCGCCGCGGCCAGCGCGCACAGCGCCTGGTTGGTGCAGATATTCGAGGTGGCCTTCTCGCGGCGAATGTGCTGCTCGCGGGTGGCCAGGGTGAGCACGAATCCCCGGCGGCCGTGCTGGTCGGTGGTCTGCCCGGCCAGCCGCCCGGGCATCTGCCGCACGAACTTCTCGCGCGTGGCGATGACGCCGACAAACGGCCCGCCGTAGCTGGGCGGCAAGCCGAAGCTCTGCCCCTCCAGGGCCACGATATCGGCTTCCGCCGGAGGGCGCAGCAGGCCCAGCGAGACCCCCTCGGTCACCGCCACCACCAGCAGCGCCTCGCGGGCGTGCGTCAGTTCCGCCAGCAGCGCCACTTCCTCGACCACGCCAAAGAAGTTCGGCGACTGCACCACCACCGCGGCGGTCGTGGGGCTGACCGCCGCGCGCAGCGCCGCCGCATCCAGTTGGCCCGAGGCGCTGAAGCCGATTTCCTCCACCTGCAAGCCCAGGTTGTGCGCGTAGGTGGCCAGCACCTGGCGATACTCCGGGTGCAGCGAGCGCGCCACCAGCACGCGCTGGCGCCCGGTGAGCCGCTCGGCCATCAGCACCGCTTCGGTCAGCGCCGTCGAGCCGTCCCACATCGAGGCGTTGGCCACCTCTTGGCCCGTCAGCTGGCACATCAGCGTCTGAAACTCGAAGATGGCCTGCAGCGTGCCCTGGCTGATCTCCGCCTGATAGGGCGTGTAGGAGGTCAGAAACTCCCCGCGCTGCAGAATCGCGTCGGTGACCACCGAGCGCAGATGCTGATACACCCCCGCGCCCAAAAAGCTGGTATAGCCGCGCGAGTTCTCCGCCGCCCGGGCGCGGAAGTAATCGATAATCTCCATCTCCGATAGCGGCCCGGGCAGCCGCAGCGGGCGGTCCAGCCGGTGCGCGGCGGGAATGGAGGTGAACAGCTCCTCCATCCCCCGGGCGCCGATGGCCCGCAGCATCTCCTGGCGTTCCGCGGGACTTTTCGGCAGGTAGCGCATCAGGCGGAGGCTTCCTTCTGCTTTTCGGCGATGTAGGCCTGATAGCCGGCGGCATCCATCAGCTTGGCCAGTTCCTGGGGATGGGCCAGGCGCAGCTTGATCATCCAGGCGGCGCCGTGCGGGTCCTTGTTGATCGTTTCCGGAGCATCGGCCAGCGCTGTGTTGACCTCCAGCACCTCGCCCGTGACCGGGGCGTAGATCTCGCTGACCGCCTTCACCGACTCCACCGTGCCGAACGGCTGGCCGGCGACGCATGGCGTGCCCACCTTGGGCAACTCGACGAAGACCACGTCGCCCAGCGCGTGCTGGGCGTAGTCGGTGATGCCCACCGTGCCGGTCTCGCCGCGCACCTGGATCCACTCGTGCTCGCTGGTGTAGCGGTAGTCGCTGGGATACATCGCTGCTCCTCGCCGGGGGCGGCTACTTCGCCCGCTTGTAGAACGGCGTCGGGGTGATGCGCGCCGCCGCCGCCTGCCCGCGAATCTGTATCTCGATCTCCGTCCCCGGCGCGCTCGCGCTCACCGGCACGTAGGCCATGCCGATGTTCTTCTGCAGAAACGGCGCCGGCGAGCCGCTGGTCACGCGCCCCGCCTCGCGCCCGGCGACGCTCACCGTACAACCATCCCGCGCAATCCGCCGCTCGGCCATCTCGAACCCCACCAGGATGCGCTCCACCCCGCGCTCCTTCTGCCCCATCAGCACCTCGCGGCCCAGGAACTCGCCCTTCTCCGGCTTGCAGATCCACCCCAGGTTCGCTTCCCACACCGTCGTGGTGTCGTCAATCTCGTGGCCGTACAGGCACATGGCCGCTTCCAGCCGCAGCGTGTTGCGCGCCCCCAGCCCGCAGGCCAGTACCCCTTCCCCCCGGCCCGCCTCCAGCAGATCGAACCACATCTTCTCCGAGTGCTGCGGTGAAAAATAGAGCTCGAAGCCGTCTTCCCCGGTGTAGCCGGTGCGCGCCAGCAAACACTCCACCCCGTTCACCACCCCAAAAGTGAAGCGNTAATACTTGATCGCCTCCAGCGGCACCTTCGTGAAGCGCTGCAAGATGCCCAGCGCCTTGGGACCCTGCAGCGCCAACTGCGTGTAGCGCGCCCCGGCGTTCTCCACCTCCACCCCCAAACGGTTGTGCGCGCGAATGTGCTCGAAGTCCTTNTCCTGGTTGCTGGCGTTCACGCACAGAAAGTAGTGCGTGTCGGAGACCTTGTGCACCAGCAGATCGTCCACAAACGTGCCCTGCGCGGTCATCAGCCCGGAGTACTGCGCCTGGCCGATGGCCAGCTTGGCCGCGTTGTTGCAGGTCACCTGCTGCACCAACTCCAGCGCCCGCGGCCCGCGCAGCTCGATCTCCCCCATGTGGCTGACGTCGAACAGCCCCGCCGCCGTGCGCGCCGCCAGGTGCTCGGCGATGATCCCGGTGTACTCCACCGGCATATCCCACCCGCCAAAGTTCACCATCTTGGCCCCCAGCCGGCGATGCACCGGGTTCAGCGCCGTCTTGCGCAGCTCGGTTGTGGGTGGAGCGCTCACAAAAAGGTTCGCAGCGACGCGAGCGACGCCGAAACTAACATGCGTCCCCAGGGGTGTCAAGAAACCCGCCCGCACACTCCTCCACGCGCACAGAACTCGCCACCATACCGCGGGGAGATACATCCGGTGCTTTCTGTGGGAGAATCACGGCCGCCCGGCTCGCGCGGGAAGAGAAGTGAGGAGAACACTTTGGCCGTACACCAAAACGAGGACTTAGCAGGGACACACTCCTCGGCGAAAGAGTCCTATCCGCCGCCGGGCTATGCCTGGTACGTCGTTGGCGTGCTTACGATCGCCTACGTCTTCGCGTTCATGGACCGGCAGATTCTGAACTTGCTGGTTGGACCGATCCGGCGCGACCTGCACATCAGCGATACGCAAATGAGCCTGCTGATGGGCTTCAGCTTTGCGCTCTTCTATACCTTGTTTGGCATTCCTCTCGGCCGGCTCGCGGATTCCAGGAGCCGGCGAAGCATCATTGTGGCCGGGATGGCGCTCTGGAGCCTGCTGACGGCCGGATGCGGACTGGCCCGGCAGTTCTGGCATTTCTTGCTGCTGCGCATGGGCGTCGGGGTTGGCGAGGCTGCGCTCTCGCCCTCGGCCTATTCGCTCATCTCCGATTACTTCCCCAAGGAAAAACGAGCCACTGCGATCAGCGTGTACTCCATGGCCTATTACGTTGGGTCGGGCCTGGCCTTTCTCCTCGGCGGTCTGGTGGTGGGATTCGCATCCACGCGCGGAAACTGGAGTTTACCCATCGTCGGCGCCGTGCGGCCATGGCAGGTCATCTTTTTCATTGTGGGATTGCCGGGGGCCCTGTTCGCTTTGCTTCTTTACACGGTGAAGGAGCCCGCGCGGAAAGGCGCTCGGATGACCACCACCGCGGACGGCCGAGCGCAGGTGGCCCAGGTGCCGCTGCGCGACGTGATTGCCTACATCCGCGAGAACCGGGCGACTTTCTTCTACCACAATGTTGGCTTTGCCTTGCTGGCTTTTTCGGGCTACGGCACCTCGGCGTGGATTCCGACCTTCCTCATCCGTAAGTATGCTTGGACGGCACGGGAAGCAGGCGTCGTTTACGGCACCATCCTCGGCGTCCTGGGGACGCTGGGAATTGTAACCGGCGGCCGGCTGGCGGACTGGATGGCGCGCCGCGGCTATCAAGACTCCAGCATGCGGATGGGGTTGATCGGAGCCCTGGCGTGGATCCCCGCGGGTGTGCTGTATCCCCTGATGCCCACGGGGAACCTGGCGGCCGCGATGCTGGTGCCCACGATTTTCCTCACCAGCTTGCCGGTAGGCGTGGCGGCCGCGGCTATCCAGGAAATGATGCCCAATGTCATGCGCGCCCAGGCCTCAGCGCTTTATCTCTTCGCGATCAATCTGATCGGCCTGGGCCTGGGGCCGACCGCGGTGGCCCTGATGACGGACTACGTCTTCCGAAACGACAATGCGGTGCACTATTCCTTGCTCGTGGTGGGAACCTTGGCCCATTTGGGAGCTGCAGTGCTGTTGTGGCTGGGCTTGAAGCCGTACCTGCGTAGCCTCGCTCGCTTGAAGGACTGGTCGAAGACCCACGCATAGAGCGAAAGCCCGCCCATGAAGAGAAGCAAGCGGGCGACGCGGGCCGAGCAATTGACCCTCGGGGATGCACACGGATACAATCCGCCGGAGCTTGCCCAGTGGAAAAGATCGCTCCTCAAACGACGCGCATCGACCTCGAATACCTCGGCTACCCCAAGGTGATCGCCGCGTGCCTGCTCGAAGCCGACGGAAATGTTGCCCTTGTGGATCCCGGGCCGACTTCGGCGGTGGCCACGCTGCGTCGCAAGCTGGACGAATTGGGTCTGGGGGTCAAGGGCCTCGACACGATCCTGCTGACCCACATCCACCTGGACCACGCCGGGGCCACGGGCACGCTCGTGAAGGAAAACCCGCGCATCCGCGTTTACGTGCACGAGCGCGGCGCGCCCCACATGATTGAGCCAGCGCGGTTGCTGGACAGCGCCCGGCGGCTCTATGGCGACCAGATGGAGCGGCTCTGGGGCGAATTCCTGCCGGTGCCCGCGGCCAACGTGAATGCCCTGGCGGGAGGCGAGCGGCTTAGCCTCGGCGGCCGCCAGCTCGACGTGGCCTATACGCCGGGGCACGCCTCGCACCACGTGAGCTACTTCGACTCGGCCACTGGCCTGGCCTTTATCGGCGACACGGCCGGGATCCGCATCGCCAACGGGCAGACCATCCTGCCCATCACGCCGCCGCCGGACATTGATCCGCAGAGCTGGGCAAAAAGCTGGGAACTGATTCAGGCGCGGCGGCCCGAGCGGCTCTTTCTCACCCATTTTGGCGCTGCCGACCGCGTCGGCGAGCACCTGGCGGAGCTGCGCGAGCGGCTGGAAGAGTGGAGCGTCGCCGTGCGCGACTCGCTCAAGGACGGCGAGGATGATGCCCAGCGCGCCGCGGAGTTCGCGCAACAGGTGACGTCGAAGTTGATGCGCCAGCTCTCCGAAAACGACGCCAAACGCTATGCCCGCGGCGCGGGCCTGGAATTGTGCTGGTACGGGCTGGCCCGGTACTGGCGCAAGCGCGGCGTCAACTGAACTCCGCGACACTTCCCTCCGCTCACGGCGCGGGATGCACCGACGCGGCTCGCCAGACTTTCACTCGAGGGCGCGGATCAGTGTCCGCTGAAAAAGGAATAATAGGCTTCCTCGCCGACCCATTCCGCAACGTGCGCGCGCGTCTCGCCGAGCAGGCGAAGGCCGGCGTCGAATTCTTGTGCCACCACGCGCTGGTCTTGCCCGTCATAATAGCGGACCACAAAGTGCTCGGCGGACAGCGTCAGCAGGTCGATTCCCCGGCAATCGTCGAAGCGGAGTCCCATCTTGGCCAGCAACTCCTCCAGCCGATACTCGGTGCCGCCGATGGACAGCCGCTGCGCGCCGCTGCCCAGGGGGCCGTAACGACTTTCCATCAAGGCTCGGCCTCTCAATTCAGCCACGTGCGCCTCGCGCGGGCGGAGAGTCCGCAGGTCGACTGCAAAACCCGCTCAGAAGTCCGCGGGACACCGGAGCTGAAAATTCCGGTACCATTCGAAGTAGCCGTCCTCGCCGATCCATTCGGCGATGTGCGCGCGCGTTTCGCAAACGAAGCGGAACTCGGAGTCGAACTCGTGGGCCACGATCCGCTGGTCTTCTCCGTCGTAGTAGCGGACTACGAAGTGGCCCTCCAACAGCGCCTGGACATCAATGCTCCGGCTATCTTCGAAATTGAGTCCCATGCGGAACAGCAAGGCCGCCATGTCATAGTCGGCGCCGTTGATGGTGACATTCTGCTTCCCGCAGAATAACGGGCCGTAGCGGTCTTCGATCAGCGCCCGGCCTCTCAACTCGCTCATCTTGCGCCTACCTTTCTGGCGCTGCGGCGCACGGCCGCTTGAAGATCAGGTGCACGCCAATTGTACCGTACGCGACCCCATCGCGATTCGGTGCGATCAGCGGGGTCGAGCTCACCAGTTCCCAGCCGTCGCCCCCGGCCCCGTTGATCCATGTCTCCAGCCCGCTCACCATTCCCTCCGCTGTCTCCGAGAAGAGCACCATCCGATCGAAGTATTCCCACTGCATCGTCACTCTCCTGTGCGCCCTGCTGATGCAGGCGCAGTCATCGGGTGGCGTGCCCGTTCATGCGGCGCGCTCATCCCCCATGGTCCGCCAGCCAGGTCGATACGATCTGGAGCATTTCGGCGTTGAACTTGATCTCGCTGTGATTGAACCAGCGCGGCAGGTAACGTATCAGACCGTTGTCGTGTTGCACGTCGGGCCGCAAGTCGGCGGTAACGTAGCGCAGCTCGGCCCCGGGCAACGATGCCTTCAATCCGCTCGCGCCTTCGAGTATCGCGGGGATGTCGCGCTCGGCGTAGAGCAGCAGGCAGGGACGCTCGTGGCTGGCCACGGGGCCCAGGGCATCGAGCAATTCGATGACGTAGCCGGAGTACGGCTCGCGCACGCTCGGGCTGGGAAAGTTTTCAAACATCCACTTGCCTTGCGGCGAGACTTGCGCCACCACCGCGGGTGATATCGCCACCATGCAATCTGCCGGGGACATCAGAGCGAGCCGCCCGCCCAGGCTGATGCCGACGGCGGCCGTGCGGCCAAACCGGCGCACGTAGCGCACTGCGGCGGCCATTTCCTCGCGCATGCCCGGGCCGATGACGGCCGTATTCTCGCCGTGGCCGCAAGGGTCAATCGCCATGGCGGCCATGCCCTTTTCGGCGATGACCGCCGCCAGCGCCAGTACGTGCTCCTTCGTGCCGCCGTAACCCGGACAAATGACTGCGCCGCCCCGGGGCGCCTCCGGCAAAAAAATAAAGGCGGGGATGACGTGACCCTCCGCGGCGCGGAGATCGGTAACGCGCTGAAAATTCATGGCACCTCGGAAGGCAATTCTACATCCGGGTCCGCGCCCGGGGAAAATAAAACCGGGGCCGGGGCGGCCGATGGCGACAGCCAGGGGTGATCGCGCCTCGCAGCGAGCCGATCACCCTCAGAGCCCGATCTGCTTGAGCCAGGCGAGGATGCGCTGTGCGACAACATCCTCTCGCGTGGTGAAGCTATGATCGGCGCCGGCGATGTAAATCAGCTCCACCTTGGGGCTGGACGTCGCCGCCTCGCGGAGGCGTTCGGCGACGCCCGGCTCCACCAGTTTGTCCGCCGTGCCCTGCATGATCAGGATTGGGTTGGCCACCTTGTGGATATTTTGGTAGGGGTCCGACCGGGCTTGCGGCCCGCGCAGGCTGAGCAGGTAGCGCGGCGTGTACAACGCCTTGCCCAGCGGCCCCAGGTCCACCAGCATCAACTCGCGCTCCCGCCCGGCGGCCTGCATTGCCAACGCCTGGTCCACAGTGGCCTGGGCCTTCTCTTTGCCAAACTGCCACACATTCCATGCGAACAGGTTCCCCGGCCCGGAGAGGAGCACTGTGGCGACAATTCCGGGATCGCCCGAAGCGGCCTGGAAGTAGAGCACGCGGTTCACGCCCATACTCTGGCCGAGAAGCGCGAGCTTGGCATAGCCCTGTTTCCGCAGGTAGGCCAGGCCCGCGGCAATATCCACCTGATTGTCCGCGAAATCAAAAACTTTTGGGCCGGCGTCGTGGTCGCGCATGTTCAGGGCCAGGGTGGCGTAGCCTTCCCGGCTGGCGGCTTGGGCCAGCGAAGGGAAGTAGGCCTCGTAAAAATTGGCTCCGAAGCCGTGCACGAGCAGCAAGGCAGTCGGCCGCGGCTTTGCGGCGGGCCGGTAAAAGATGCCATGCAACACCGCGCCATCGGCCGTGCGCAGGGCCACCTGTTCGACGGAGCAGGCAGGTGCTTGCGCGGTCGCCGAGGACAGGCGCGGAGGAAAAAGCGGCCCCATCGCCGCGCTGACCAGCAACAGGCTGGCGGTGAAGCGCGTCGCGGGCTTGCGCGGTCGCCTCATCAATGGCTAGCCCTTTACAACCGCGACCAAATCTGTCAGCGAGCTGATCGTGGCGTCGGTTACCAGGCTGAGCTCGTCCGCGGGGGCATGCGCGCGATTGATCCAATAGGTGCGTAAGCCGAAGGACTTTGCGCCGGCAATATCCCAAAAATTGGCGGAGACAAATCCGATCGCGCTCTTGGCCACACCTAATTTCTGCGGGGCAAGCCGATAGACGCGAGGATTGGGCTTATAAATTTTCACCGCGTCCACGCTGAGGACGCGGGAGAAGATTCCTCTCAGCCCAGCGCTCTCGACGGCTGCCTTCAGCATCCGCGGCGAGCCGTTGGAGAGAATCGCGAGGCGGCAGCCCGAAAGTGCCTCCAGCGCTTGCCGTACTTCGGGAAAGGGCTCCAGGTGGAGATAGGCGTCCATCAGCCGGGCCCGCGTGGCCGGGGGGCAGTCCAGATGCAAACTCTTGCAAGCAAAGACGAGCGCAGCCTCGGTCACCTTCCAGAAGTCTTCATATCGCCCCATCAGGCTGCGCAGCCAAGTGTATTCGAGCTGCTTGGCGCGCCACGCCTTGCTCAGAGCCGCGCCTTGGTCCGGAAAGTGCCGGTCGCAGGTAGCGATAACGGAGTGAACGTCAAACAGTGTGCCGTAGGCGTCGAACACCAGCGCTCGGAGCTTTTTCTTCATCCCCGATCTCCGCGGCTTCTGCATTCGGCTGTCAACCGGATTTACCCACCTGCACCAGTTTTGCCTCCAGGGCTGCCAGACGCTCCTTCAGCTCCTTCTGTTGCTGCCAGCGCGCCGTGACGTCTTGCAGGATAGCCGCCGCGCCGATCAGCTCGCCCGTCGGAGCGCGCAGCAGGGCAATGCTGAATTCGAGCGAGATGCGCCTTCCATCCTTGGTGATGCCCGGCACGGCGAGCAGCTCCCGGCCATACTTCGTTTCGCCGGAGGCCATGACCCTGTGGTAGCCCTCCCAATGCCGGCCCCGAAAGCGCTCGGGGACGATCAGATCGAGGGCTTGCCCAACGGCCTCGTCGGCCCGGTAGCCAAACATTGCCTCCGCACCGGAATTCCACAGGCGAATGATGCCCTCGCGATCCGAAAAAATGATCGCGACCTGCGTCCCTTCCACAATGTGTTGGCAAAGCCATTCCTGAGAAAGCGTCGGCTTCATGGGACCCTCCGCGAGACCACGTTCTCTGCCTTGTACCTCCCAGCGGGGGAGAATCATAGAGAAGTATACTTCCCGCCGAACCTTCTACACCTTGGCATTCTTCTGAACCGAGTGATACGCGTAGCCCTTCGAGGCGAGGAACTGCTCAGCGAAACCCTGAGTGATGATTTGCAGATCCCCGGAGAGATCGAACCCAGCCTAGCAGCGTCTTCGCTCTCTCAGGCCGAGCCTGCGGGGCGGGCCGACTGCGCCTTTTGGGATTCGGTCTGCCGCAGCACCCGCCGCAGGAGCTTGCCTGTAGGCGTGCGCGGCAATTCGTTCACAAAGACCACTTCGCGGGGCAGCTTGTACGTCGCAATCTTGTCCCGGCAGTGCTCGATCAGTTCCTCGGAGGTGGCCTTGGCGCCGGGCTTGAGCACGACGAACGCCTTGGCGATCTGGCCGCGGAGTTCGTCGGGCACGCCGATCACGCCGACGTCGGCCACGGCCGGGTGAGTGGCCAGTGTGGATTCGATCTCCTCGGGCCCGATGCGGTAGGCCGAGCTCTTGATGACGTCGTCCTCGCGGGAGATGAACCAGAAGTAGCCATCCTCGTCGAAATAGACGTAATCCCCGACGCGGTTCCAGCCGTCCGGGGTCACCGCATGACGCTGTTTTTCTGGGTCGCGCCAATAGAGCGTCCCGGTCGGCCCGCGAGCGATGAAGTGCCCGATCTGGCCCGGGGGCGCGTCGCGGCCCTCTTCGTCTATCACGCGAATCTCGTAACCCGGCACCACCTGACCGAACGCGCCCGGCCGGGCGCGCATCTTGACCACGTTGGAGACGAAGACGTACATCATCTCGGTCGTGCCCAAGCCCTCGAAGATCTCCATTCCAAACTTTTCCTTCCAGGCGTGGTACGTCGGCGCCGTCAGGCTCTCGCCGCCGCCGGTGCAGACGCGCAGGCTGCTCAGGTCGTACTTCTTTTCGGCGTCGGGCAGTTGCAGCATCTTGCGGTATGCGGTGGGCGCCAGCGAGAGCACGGTGATGCGATGCTTCTGGATGGTCTCAAACATCTTGTCCGGCTCGAACTTGGCGATGAGCGAGGCAGCCGCGCCGAAGCGCATGGGGATGGTGGCAAAGGTCGAATAGCCGGCGCCAAAGGCCAGCGGCGCCGAGCCACCCACGACATCGTTTTCGGTGATGCGCCAGCCGTGCTTGCCGAACGTGTCGGGCACAATGAGCGTCTCTTCGACAAGGTGAGCGGTGCCCTTGGGCCGGCCCGTCGTGCCGGAGGTGTACAGCAACACCGCCAGATCGGTGCGCGCGCGACGCACCGGGGCGAGTGTTGCCCCGCCGGATGCCAGCAGTTCGCCGTAGAGCTTGTAGCCCTTGGACTTCAGTTCGGCAGGCTCGCCGCCCACCACGATGATGTGCCGGAGAGTCTTGAAATTTTCGCGCGCCGCCTCCACCTCCCCCACCAGCGCCGCGTGGACAATGATGGCCACGGCCTCGGAGTCGTTGGCCACGTGGGCGATCTCAGTACGGGAGAACAGCGGGGAAATGGGCGTGATCACCGCGCCCAATTTCAAGACCGCGAAGTTCGCGGCGATGGCCGGCGGGATGGTCGGAGTCCGCAGCAGGACCCGATCGCCTTCGCTGACGCCCAGCTCGCGCAGGGCATTGCCCAGTTTGTTCGCTTGGCCGAGGAGCTGGGCGTAAGTGATGCGCTGGTCTTCAAAGAGCAGAGCGACGCGCTCGCCGCGGCCGGCCGCGACGCCTTTGTCCAGAAGTTCTTCGGTGGGATTAAATCGCTCGGGATAAGCGGCCAGTTCCGGGAGATTGTAGATGCGCGTGGGCCATAACTCGCGGGGGGGAAGGTAGTCGGCCATGTCCCGCCCCGTCAGCGTCCGGCTGCGCTGGGGATGCTCTGGCTGGCCTCGGCCAGCAGATCCTCCAATGCCTGCTCCACGCGAATCGTGCCGCGCTTGGCGTCGCTGCGCGGGAACGCCACCGTGGGATAACGGTCACCCTCGAAGATCAGCAGCGCCGGGACGTTCGTGCCGAAGTCTTCCACCAGCGCACCCTTAGCGCCAAACACCGGACGCACGGAGGCGTCTGGCCCGCTGACCGCCTTGTGGTAGATGGGGAAGCGGTCCTTCAACCCGGCCACGTCCACCGCTTTGCAGTCCACGCCCTTGGCCTGTAAGTTCTTGATCAACTCGAGCGCACGTTTGTTGTCGCAGGGAAAGAGCTCGCCGGATTTTTGCGCGCTGCTGTAGTAAAACTCCACGCGCTTCGGACCTTTCGCGGCGGCGGCAGCGGCCGCGGTCTTGGTTGCGGCCGGGTCGGGCGGCACGTAGACCTTGCCGCTGTCCTCGAAGACGTCACACTCCGTCCAGCCCTCCAGAGAGATGGACAGCGTGAAGGGCCACTCGCGCTTGAGGCATTGCCCGAGGTAGGCCTTCTGCAAGTTGGGGTCCAGCGCCGGACGTAGATGCTTGCAGCGGACGCACAGCGAATTGGCATTGTAATGGGCCATAAAGGCCTCCCCTCTGCGAATTGCAATCTCTTCTACTTGGCCTCAGCGATGAACCGGGGCCGGCTGCCGACCAGATCTTCTTTCTTCAACGGATGTCCGCTCACGGGCTTGCCACGGACGTTGCGCTCAATGGGGATGGGCCGGCAGACTGAATCCTTGCGCGCGCGCGGCGCCGGGCGCGTGAGTCCGGTACCGGAAATGGCGCTGTAATCCGGCTTCTCGGCAAATCCAGGCAAGAGGTCAGCCGTGCCGTCGGCCGCATCCGGCCCGCTCACGCAAGTTCCCGCCGAAGTCTCGATGCGCCAGAGTTTGCCGCACCCGGCGCACTTGGTCTTGCCCTTGAAATTCCAGAAAGGATAGGGGTCCAGAAAGTTTTTCGTTTTGCATCCGGGGCATGTCAGCAGCATGGGTGTCTCCTCGTCGTCCCCTCAGATACACTCCTGTTCTTCGAGTCGCCGCAACTCTTCTGCGCTCAGGCCGGCCAGCTTGCCCAGGATGTACTCGTTGTCCGCGCCCACCGGTTTCAGCGCCCACTTCAAACGCGGCGGCGTATGGGACATCTTGTACGCGGGGCCCTGGTGCAACAAGTCGCCGAAGGTCGGGTCGTCCAGCCACTGCACCGCGCCGCGCTGCTGCCAGTGTGGGTGGTTGGCGACCTCTTTGGAGTTCCACACCGGCTGGTTGTTGATGCCGGCTTTGTCCAGGATGGATGCGACGTCCTCCTTGGTCTTGTCGGCGGCCCACTTTTCCAACCAGGGGTAGATCTCCATCTGGCTCTGGGCCTTCACGCGGCCATCGTGCTTGCTATACTTCTCCGCCATCTTCCCGTCGCCGACCACTTGGCAGAGTTTCGCGTAGTCCTTATCGTCGTAGGCGCTGATCAGGATGTAACCTTCCTCGGTCTCCTGGGGGTTCTCCGATTGCGGGTAGGAGGATTTGCCGCACTTGACGATCCCATGCACACACAACTGGGTGTCCCAGTTGCCCCAGCGCTCGCGGGTGATGCCGTGGCGGCCGTACAGCGGCAGCGCGTATTCCAGTTGGCGGGTGACCCCGTGCACCTGCGAGTACTCGGTGAAGGTGCCCTCGCCGGAGATTTTGTCGCGCCAGTACAGCGCGGCTAGGATTTGCACCGCGCCCATCATGCCGCCCCAGTAGTCGGCCAGCCAGATGGTGTGCTTGGACGGCGCGCCGCCCAGGAATTCCTGCTTGCCGGTCACGCCGAAGTTACCGCCCTGCGACTGGCCGAGGATGTCGTAGGAGGCGCGCACGCGCCCCGGCCCCCAGCCGCCAAAGCCGCCGAGCCAGCAATACACCAACCGTGGATTGATCTCTTTGAGTTGGCGGTAGCCGATGCCCCAGCGATCAAACGTGCCGGGGCGATAGTTCTCCACCATCACGTCGGCCTTGGCCGCCAGTTTCTTCACGATGGCCTGGCCCTCGGGTTTGTGGAAGTCCACGGAGATAAAATACTCGTTGGGGTTGGCACCGAAGAATCCGAGTCCGGTGCCGCGCTCCGGGACCCAGCGCGAGAGCGGATACAGGAACGGCTCATTGAAAGGCGTAGTGTGGCGCATGGCCTCGCCGCGCCGGGGCGCCTCGATCTTGATGACCTCGGCGCCGAGCTCGGCCATATACGACGCGCAGGAGGGGCCGAGGATGTACTGCGTGCAGGAGAGCACGCGGTAACCCTTGAGCGCCTCCGGCTTGCCAAACGCCTTCTTGAAGTCGAAGGTGTCGCGGCAGAAGTCCTCAAACGACGGCTGTGCTGCCTGCTTGGTCGCGGTGCTTTCGTTCGCCATGTTAATCCTCCTGCCTCAAATGACTTTAGCCTGCTTCAGCCGCTTGAAGTCATCCCTGTTGAAGCCGAGCAGCCGGCGGTAGACATCCTCATTGTCGTAGCCGGTTGGGCGGCCCAGCCACTTCAGCCGGCCCGGAGTCTTGTGCTGCAGAAAGGGGGTCGTCCCGTAGAGGATCTTGCCGTAGTGCGGTGATTCGGTCTCGGCAACGTGGCCGCGATACTTAAAGTGGGGATACTCGGCCACTTCGTTGGTGTAGAGCACGCCGCCGGAGGCCACCTGTTGCTTGGAGAGTTTGCGCTCCGCCTCGCTGCGGGAGTTGTCCTTCAACCACTCGCCGAGCATCGTGTAGGTTTTCACTTGCATGTCGTGCGCCAGCCGCTCAGTCACATCCCGCAGATGTAGATCGCCGAGGATGTCCTCTTCGACTGCTGGTTGCTCATCGCCCACCGTGCGCCAGATGCGGTACCACAACCGGTCGTGGCCGCCGCCGACCATCATGTAGCCGTCCTTGCACGGGTTCACGGCGTAGATGTTGATGGCCAGGTCCCAGTTGCCGTAGCGCGGGCGGATGCTGCCATCCATCGAGTACCACGCCCAACTGTAGTCCAGGATGCGGATGATGGCCTCGGCGGAGGTCGCTTCGACAAACTGGCCCTCGCCGGAAACGTTTTCGCGGTGCAGCACCGCCGCGAGGATTCCCATCGCCGCGCAAGTCCCGCCCACATGGTCGGCCATCCACAACGCGGAGCGCGTCGGCTGCCCGCCGAACTCCTTCGGGTCTCCCGTGCCGTGGACAAAGCCGCAGGAGGCTTGGGCCGTAGGCTCGAGGACGCCCGGTTTGTCTTTTGCCGGACCCCACTGGCCGCGCTGGCCCACCCAGCAGTAAATCAGCCGCGGATTCGACTCGCGGAGCTGGCGATACCCGATGCCCCAACTGTCCCACTGTCCGGGCGGGGCGTTTTCGATAATCACGTCGGCGTGGACTGCCAGTTTCTTCAGGATTTCGCGGCCTTCCTCGGTCTCCAGGTTGAGAGTGATGGAGTGCTTGTTGCGCATCTCATGCAGGAACTGCCCGCCGACTTCCTCGCCGCTGTCTTTGTCTTTGAACATGTACTCCCGCCGGCCGAACGGGGTGTTCTGGCGCAGAGGATCGCCGCCGGGCGGCTCCACCTGAATGACCTCGGCGCCGAGTTCCGCCAGCAACGAGGAGCACCAGTGCCCGATCATCATGCGTGTCGAGCAATCGAGCACGCGCAGACGCGCGAGCGCCTCGGGCTTTTCGAAATTATGCTCCTGGCGCAGGATCGATTCCAGGAACAGCGGGTAATCCTTGGCCTGATCGCTGAGCCCGGTGTACACTTCATCGGGTTTCGCGATGGGAATGGCCGGCCAAGATGCAGTTTTTGGAGTAGCCATCTTTAATCCTCCTCGAGACCTTGAACTTCACCCACTCTGTTCCTCTTGGCGGGTTCCACCCGTGGGGACTTCCTCGGCGGACACAGACGCCTATAGTCCTGCGTCTGATATTTGTCAAGATGTTTTTGGGGTCGCACGCTTGGCCACACCGCGGATATCTGGCCTGGGAAAGAAATAATAAGAAAATAAATTGTTTCCAGGTCGCCTCGCGGTCGGCGTTTCGCTCCCCGTGGTCTCTCACCGCGTGTGGCCCTTCACCCCCGTGACGTCCTTCGGCGCCTGGAATCGCGGATTCTCAGGCAAGTACCGGTGCGGAGGGCATTTTCTGCGTACTGGGAAGTTCCCGCAGACCTTGGAGTTGGAGTCAAACACGGGCTGCCGACGTGGAAGAGGCAGGGCAACCCAGATGGGGAAACTAAGGCTGACCTGAGGGGAAAGTTGGCCCGATTTCGGGCTAAATCCTTTCGGGGTCCGTGGGTCTGCGCCCCGAACGTTCCATGGCCGGTGATTTCTGCCCACCAGGCGGAATACTGGTTTTAGTTGGCCAACTGGATGCCCACGGCGTGCAAGCGCCGGCTGAGGGCGCTGGTCCCGTAGTCAATCATCTCCTCGCGCAGCCGCTCGGGAGTGTAGCCAGGCCAGGCGGTCTCCAAATGCTTGCCGCCAAACAGGCGCATGTCGCCCCCCGGAGGCGTCATGGTCTTCGCGATCAGAGGCAAAGATTCCTGAATCGCGGTTCGGATAACGGGCGCAAAGCGCCCCGGGTCTTCGCGAACCATGTCCCGCAGGTAGCGGACGCCGAACAGCACATGGCGCGACTCGTCACGGGTCGCCGCGGTGAAACCCTGATAATAGCCCCAGGTGCGTCCCCAGCGCCGGGCTCCCTCGAGCTGATAGCGCATGCCCGTTAGGAACAGCGCGCCTTCCACCACCAAGTGATAGACGGTCACAAACTTCACCGTTGCTTCCAGGTCCTTGGGATGCGCAGCCAGCCACTGCGCTTGCGCGGGGAGCCACTGGTTGAAGAAATAGTTGTACGCCGCATTTTCCTCCGGCTGGATGCCAATCTCCTCCACCAGCTCATCCAGACTTTCCGCGGAGGTTCCGACCACCTCTCGCCAGTAGCGATCGAAAAAGACGGTGTGCCGGACCTCGTCGGCCAACTGCGTGGCGACGAAAGCTTCCACTTCCTTGTTGGGCGCGGCCCAGACCAGCGGAGCCAGAAGGCTCGCCACGCGCTCCTCGCCGGCGAAAAACATGCGCATGCTCCACATCCGGCGTTTCTGCGTCTCGGGTGAAAGCGATTCCCACTCGGCTCGGTCGCGAGAGAAGTCCAGCTCGTCGGGCGACCACGCTTGCTTGATCGCCTTGCGGTATAGATCCAGATAGGATGGCAGGTTCTCGAGCCCGCGGTCCACGATGGACAACACGTCGTCGATGTACAGGCGGTCCATGGCCCTAAGCTGGGCCGCGCCGATTTGGCTTTCGACTTCGTTGTCGCTGATCTGCCGGACTTCGATCATCGCTCTCTCCCTCCGCGTTTTTCGCTTGCTGCGCCGGGAATTTACCACCGCGAGTTGGGGAAGTCAACTTGGTGGAAACCAGCGGAGTGGTCCGCCCGGGACGCTTTGCGCGCTCCCGCTCTGACCCGTTGGCGGCGCAGACGCGACCGGACGGGTTCAGGCTTGAGACCAGAGCGCGGCTGGCGTATGATTCCGCGCCACAGGGAAGATTGGAATCCAAGATTCGCGCGGCTTAGTTCTGTCCGCTACCCGGGCCCGTCGGGAGCGAGGTGAGGGAGGCTCAGATGAATCCGGTCAAGCCAGCGCCAACGGTCGCCCATGACCCGGCCAGCCGCACCAGCCGCGAGACGCTCAGCGTCACCGACAACCGCACCGGCAAGCAGTACGAGCTTCCCATCACCCATGGCACGGTGCGCGCCCTGGACCTGCGGCAGATCAAGGTGGACGACCGGGATTTTGGGTTGATGAGCTACGACCCGGCGTTCACCAACACGGCCCTGTGCCACAGCCGGGTCACCTTTATTGACGGCGAGGCGGGCATCCTGCGCTACCGCGGCTATGCGATCGAGGAGCTGGCGGAGAAGAGCAATTATCTGGAGACGGCCTATCTGATTCTGCGCGGGGAGCTGCCCACGCGGGGGCAACTGGAGGAGTGGACCTACCACATCACCCATCACACCTTCATCCACGAGAGCATCAAGAAGTTTTTGGACGGGTTTCACTACGACGCGCACCCCATGGGGATGATGATCTCGACGATCGCGGCGCTTTCGACCTTTTATCCGGACGCCAAGGAGATCTTCAATCCGGAGTCGCGGCTGAAGCAGACCTGGCGGCTGATCGGGAAGATGCCCACGCTGGCGGCGTTCGCCTACCGGCACAGTCTGGGGATGCCGTACGCCTATCCGGACAACGAGCTGAGCTACGCGGGGAACTTTCTGAACATGCTGTTCAAGACGACGGAGTTGAAGTACCGGCCGAACCCGACGCTGGAGCGGGCGCTGGACATTCTGTTCATCTTGCACGCGGACCACGAGCAGAACTGCTCGGCGAACGCGATGCGGAACGTGGGGAGTTCGCACGTGGACCCGTACTCGGCGACGGCGGCGGCGACGGCGGCGCTGTACGGTCCGCTGCACGGGGGAGCCAACGAGGCGGTGCTGCGCATGCTGATGGAGATCGGCACGGTGGGGCGGGTGCCGGAATACATTCAGCGGGTGAAGAGCGGGGAGCGGAAGCTGATGGGGTTTGGGCACCGCATCTACAAGAACTACGATCCGCGGGCGCGGATCATCAAGCGGGCTGCCGACGAGGTCTTCGAGGTGATGGGGCGGAACCCGCTGCTGGAGATTGCGCTGGAGTGCGAGCGGATCGCGCTCCAGGACGACTACTTTGTGAAGCGGCGGCTGTATCCCAACGTGGACTTTTACACCGGGCTGATCTACCAGTCGATGGGTTTTCCGGTGACCATGTTCCCGGTGCTGTTTGCGATTCCGCGGACCTCGGGGTGGATCGCGCAGTGGGAAGAGATGCTGCTGGACGCGGAGCAGAAGATTGCGCGCCCGCGGCAGGTGTACCTGGGGCCGGGCCAGCGCAGCTACGTCCCCATGGACCAGCGCAGCTAGCTCTTGCTTCGCCTCGCCGGCGCGCCGCCGGGACATCCCGTTCCACTGAATGTTTCTGTGCTTCGGCATGTTCATCGTCGCTTGCGTCGAGCCGGCTGCCGCAGCGCCAAAAACGCCCTCTTCCCCGTATCTTGGCGGGGACAGGCGCATTCTGGCTCCTTGACAAGCCCCTGCGTTGGGTCAGAATAGAATTCCCCTTCCGAGAACCGTTTTTGGGCGCTCGGCTGTCCTCCCTTCCCCGACCAGCCCAGACAGACGAACGTGCCAAACTATGTTTCAACACAAGTCTTGAATAGGCCGGGCTTGCCGTTGACGGGGCCGCCGCGTGTTCCCGACGTCGCTCCAGACCCACTCGCGACAGGCTTGCCCACGGCGCACCTGCTCAGGCGCTCTTTCCTGGGTGTCCGGCTGAGCGGACCCGCGGAGCTCTCGAGGCTAGTTAGCATGCTCGAGAAACTCGGTGTCGAGGAGTCCAGCGCGGCGGACGAACGCGTGCTGCCCAGCCAGGCCGTGCCGTCCGGTCCAGAGATGGAATCTCCTTGGCGGGGTGAAGCATGACAACCGATGCGGTGGAAATTCTGCTGGTGGAAGACAATCCGGCCGACGTCGAGCTGACGTTCCACGCCCTCCGCCACAACAAGCAGGCCAACTCGATTCAATTGGTGCACGACGGCGAAGAGGCGCTCGACTTTCTCTTTTGCCGCGGTGCCTTCAGCGACCGCAGCATGAATCATCAACCCAGGCTGATCTTGCTCGACCTCAAGCTTCCCAGGGTAGACGGGATCGAAGTGGTGCGGCAGGTCAAAGGCGACCCCCGCACGAGGATGATTCCCGTCATTGTCCTGACTTCGTCGAAGGAGGAGAGAGACCTGGTTACCAGCTATGAGCTCGGAGTCAACAGCTATATCCAGAAGCCGGTGGACTTCGACCAGTTCCGCGAGACGGTCAAGCAACTCGGTCTCTACTGGCTCCTGGTGAATCAGACGCCCCGGAACGTCTCGGCATCTGTTTCGCGAGCTCAGCCGAAATGAGCGAGCTGGGACCCAAGTCCGAGGCCGGCGATTCGCGCGAGCCCGCGACGTCGCTGCGCGTGCTGATTCTCGAACACGTCGAGGCTGACGCCGAGCTGTGCCTCCAAGCGTTGAGGAACGGAGGGTTTGAGGTCCGCGGTGACCTGGTGCAGACTCCTGAGGAATTTGCCGATCGTTTGCGCGCGCAGGACTATGACGTGGTTCTGGCCGATTACCGGCTCCCGCAGTGGACGGGGATGGAGGCCCTGGCTCAGTTGCAGCAGATGGGAAAGGACATCCCTTTTCTCTTGGTGACCGGCGCGCTGGGGGAAGAAGCGGCGGTCGAGTGCGTCAAGCAGGGCGTCATCGACTTCGTCCTCAAGGAAAGACTGGTTCGGCTGCCCGTGGCCGTTCGCCGCGCCCTGAAAGAAAGCGCGCTGCGAGAAGAACGCCGGCGGGGTGAGGAGGCGCTGCGGGAGAGGGAAGCGCGCTACCGCGTTCTGGCGGAAACGGCCACCGACGCCATCGTCACGATCAACTCGGAAAGTCGGATCCTCTTCCTCAACGCCGCTGCGGAAAGTATTTTCGGTTATGCCCGCGCGGAGATGCTCGGCCAGGACCTCACGATGCTGATGCCCGAGTATCTCCGCGAGGTCCACAAGACCGGGCTCAAACGATACCTGGGTACCGGCCGGAAACACCTGAACTGGGAGTCAGTGGAGATCACCGGGCTGCACAAAAGCGGGGCCGAGATTCCCGTGGAAGTCTCTTTCGGTGAATTTTTCGCCGAAGGCGAACGCATGTTCACGGGAATCATCCGCGACATCACCGAGCGCCGGCGGGCGCAGGAGGCCCTGCGGGAAGCCAACGAGAAGCTGGCGGCGCGGGTGAAGGAACTGGAACAGAATACCCGCGAGGTGACCCTGGTGAACAAGATGGGGGAGCTGCTGCAAACCTGTGTCACGCCCCCGGAAGCCTATGCGGTGATCAGCCAGTCCGTGCAGCAGCTATTCCCGGGGGAGGCGGGTGCGGTGTGTGTGCTCAATGCTTCGCGAGTCATAGCGGAAGCCGTCGCGGTCTGGGGCAATTCCCTTTCGGGAGAACCTGTCTTCGCTCCCGAGCAGTGCTGGGCGTTCCGGCGAGGGCGGGCGCATCTGGTTGATGGTCCTCACTCCGGCCCGCGGTGCGGGCATCTGAGCCAACCTCCGCCCACTAGCTCCTTGTGCGTGCCCATGATTGCGCAGGGCGAGGCGCTCGGCGTGCTCCTGTTGCAGAGCAACCCAGCGGGGCCTGCCCAGCCGGACGGCCACTCGGACCGGCGCGAGGGTCTGACGGAGGCACACCAGAGCCTGGCCGTGAACGTAGCCGAACACATTGCCTTGGCCCTAGCGAACTTGCGGCTCCGGGAGGCCCTGCAAGACCAGTCCATTCGCGATGCCCTGACCGGACTGCACAACCGGCGCTACCTGGAGGAGTCTTTCGAACGCGAGATACGCCGAGCCGTCCGCAAGCAGAGCCCTTTAGGCGTCATCATGTTCGACCTAGACCACTTCAAGCAATTCAACGATACCTATGGCCACGAGGCGGGCGACCTGCTGCTTCGCGAACTGGGCCACTTTTTGCAATCACGCACCCGGCGGGAAGACATTGCCTGCCGCTACGGCGGCGAGGAGTTCCTGGTCATCCTGCCCGAAGCGTGGTTAGAGGTGACCCAGAAGCGCGCCGAGCAATTGCGGGCGGAAGTCAAAGAGCTCAAAGTCCAGTGCCGCGGCCAGAGCCTTAGGGGCGTCACCCTTTCGTCCGGGGTTGCGGTCTTCCCCGAGCACGGCTCGACCGCGAACACGCTTTTGCACGCAGCCGACCAAGCCCTCTACCGTGCCAAGGCCCAGGGGCGCGACCGGGTGGTCGTCGCTGAGTCCCTCACCGAACAAGACCAGGCTCCGCCGCCACCGGCCTTTGCCGCGCCTCCGCATGGACCGCCGAAATGAGCCGGACTGCGCCCAAATCGCCGACGGCCGACTCCCCGAGTTTCGGCAAGCCCTTGCGTGTCTTGCTTGTGGAAGACTCCAGGTCCGACGCGGATCTTTACCTGCGAGAGCTGAAAAGAGCAGGGTTTGAAGTTCGTGCCGACCTGGTGCAAACCCCCGAAGAGTACGACCAACGGCTGCGCTCGACCAGTTACGACATCGTTTTGGCCGATTACCGCCTACCCGACTGGACGGGACTCGACGCCCTGTCGCAGCTTCAGCAAATGGAGAAGGATATTCCGTTCGTGCTGGTGACGGGCACGCTGGGGGAAGAAGCGGCCGTGGAGTGTGTGAAGCAGGGGGTCACCGAATACGTCCTCAAGCAGCACCTGGCCCGCTTGCCAGTGGCCGTCCACCGGGCCCTCCAGGAAAAGGCCCTGCGCAAGGCGCGCGCCCTCGCCGAGCAGTCCCTGCGCGAGAGCGAAGCCAGCTTCCGGCTCCTGTTTGCGAATATTCCAGTGCCCATGTGGGTGTTCGACCTGGAAACCTTGCAGTTCGTTCAGGTCAACGACGCCGCCATGGCGCACTACGGCTATTCCCGTGAGGAGTTCCTGCAGCTGCGCATCATCGATATCCACCCTGCGGAGGAGATCCCCCGGCTGCTGCAATCGTTGAGTGGAGCCGAGCCGAGCTTGCCGGCGTCCGGGCAGTGGCGCCACCGGCTCAAAGATGGACGGATCATCGATGTCGAGATGATTCAGCATCCGCTGGAGTTCACCGGGCGCAAGGCGGTCCTGGCCGTGGGGCAGGACATCACCGAGCGGCGGCAGGCCGAGGAAGCCCTGCGCATGTCCGAAGCGCGTTACCGGGAGCTGGTGAAGAACGCCACGTATGGAATTTTTCGGGCCAGCCGCGAGGACAGATTTCTCGACGTCAATCCAGCGTTGGTGGCCATGCTGGGCTATGGCTCCGAAGGGGAAGTGCTGTCCCTGAATCTGGCCACCGACGTTTTCCTCGACCCGGAGGCAAGGACGCGGCTGTTCGGGCCAGCGGCGGGTCGCGACCGCGTGGAAGGCCTGGAAATGGAGTGGAGGCGCAAGGATGGCTCGCCGGTGCTGGTCCGGCTGAGCGGGCGGGCGGCGCGGGTCCCCAGCGGCGATTTCGCGCACTTCGAAGGCATCGCAGAAGACGTGACCGAGCGGCGGGCGCTCGAAAAGCAGCTCCGCCGGGTGCACAAATTTGAAGCCATCGGGCAACTGGCCGGCGGCATCGCCCACGATTTCAACAACGTGATCGGCGCTATCCTCGGCTGGGCCGAACTGGGCCAGGACCAAACCGCGCCGGACACCCGTGTCCACAGCCACTTCAAGAAAATCCAGGAGCAGGCCGCCCGGGCGGCCGGCCTCACTCGGCAACTGCTGGCCTTTGCGCGGCGCCAGATCCTGGAACCGCAGAACATCCATATGAATCAGACCATCGCCGAGTTGCTCAGCCTGCTGGAGAAGGTGATCGGGAAAGACGTCGAGTTGAAAACCGTGCTGGCGCCGAACCTGGGCATGGTTCGCGCCGACCCCTCCCAGGTGGAACAGGTGCTGATGAATCTCTGCCTGAATGCGCGGGATGCCATGCCGCGCGGTGGCCGGTTGCTGATCGAGACGCAGGACGTGGAACTGGACGAGGAGTTTTGCCGCAATTACGCCGATGTCCGGCCCGGGCGCTACGTCCGGTTGTCGGTGACCGACAACGGCGAGGGCATGGACGCGGCAACTCTGGAACACATCTTCGAACCCTTTTTCACCACGAAGGAGCTGGGCAAGGGCACCGGCTTGGGCCTGGCCACCGTGTACGGCGTCGTCAAGCAACATGCCGGGCTCGTGCAGGTGTACAGCGAGCCGGGCCGCGGCACCACGTTCCACGTCTATTTGCCCCTCAGCGCAACGACCCCCCAAAAAGTGGACAAGCGTGAGAGGACCCGGAGCGGTCCGGTCCGCGGCGGCGCGGAAACCATCCTGGTGGCCGAAGACCATGACGGCGTCCGCGAGATGGCGCGCGCCACGCTCGACGGCCTGGGCTATCAGGTGATCCTGGCCAACGATGGAGAGGAGGCGGTGCGCGTTTTCCAGGAGCACCGCGAGGCCATCGCACTGGTGTTGCTGGATGTCGTGATGCCGAAGCTGGGCGGTCCGGAGGCGTATGCGCGCATGGCGGCCGAGAAGGCCGGTCTGCCCGTGCTTTTCGTCACCGGCTATAGCGCTGAGGCAGCGTCGCTGAGCGCGATGCTGGAGAAAGGCGCTGCGGTCTTGCAGAAGCCGTACCGTCCCGCCCACCTGGGGCGCAAGGTGCGCGAGATTCTTGACTGCGCCAGCCACGCCGCTGCCGGCTGCGCGCAGAACGCTGCCGATCAAAGCTAGCGCCCCGCCTGGCGGGGAGAGCTCCTTCTGGCCAGTCGGGGGTGTCAACGCAAAGTAGAAATGTCCGGTTTTTGGCAAGATAGAAATGTCCGCTTCCAAGGTTTCCTCCAAGGGTGGTCGGGAGGCGGGGTGTATTTGGGTTTGGTCTTGGTTGGGGGTTTTGGTTTTTCATTGGCAAGTCCTGGAGGCCGTAGGCCGGAAGGACTTGCCAATGTCGGCGGCGCGGCGGGGCAGGGACGCAGCGCCAGATAGCGGCCCCGGAAGCGCAGCCAGTGAGTGCCATCGAGCCGCCGTTCGATTTCCGCCTGAGCCCCACGCAGACCGGCACAGACCTCCTCACGCGGAATGCCCCACCGCTGACCGTGCCATTTCACGGTGTGGTCGGCAGCCACCGTCCGTGCCACGCGCAGGCTCAGAATCTGCTCCAGGCGATGGGCGCGTTCCAGGCGGCGATGCGCGTTGCTGGTCTGGGCTGGTTTCACGGTGAAACGCTGCCCCCAGAAGGGCCAGAAGGTGATTTCCAGGAAGCGATTCGCCTGTTCCAGGGTGGCGATCTCAGCGACCCGCATCTCCTTCACCAGGCGGTTTTGCAGGGTCCCGAAGAGCCGTTCGATCCGCCCCTTGGCCTGGGGGCTGTGCGCGGCGATCCACTCGATGTTGAGTTCGGCGAGGGCCCGGCCGAACTGCGTCTGCGCCGGCTCGCCGCGCAGTTGTTCTTGCCACTGCACTGGCCGGGAAGTCACAAACAGGCTGTTTTTATCGGTGTACAGCGCTTGCGGCCGTCCGTGACGCTCCAGCCAGCCGCCCAGGGTACGCAGATTTTCTTCACTCGAATCGTGTTCTGCGAAGCGGCCCCAGACGCGGCTGGTGGCGTCATCGATCAGGGCGATCAAATGGCAAGCCGGACCGCGATCTTCCAGCCAGCGGAACGGAGAGCTGTCCATCATCAGCAGTTCTCCGAAGGCCGCCCGGCGGGGCCGCCAAACATGCACCGGCTTGCTTCTCTGTCGCCGGGGCCGCCACAGTCCGGCGCGACTCATCCATCCTCGTAGCGTCTCTCGGCTCACCCACACACCGCTGCGCGCCAGATGCTCGGCGGCCAGGGTGGGCCCGAAGCCGGCGTAGCAAGGCTGTCGCAACTGTCGCAGACCGCGCTGCTTGAGGGCCTCGTGGATCTTGCGGTTCGAGGGACGTCCGCGCAGCCGATGCACCAGCCCGCGATCTCCCTCCCTTCGCAGGCGTGTCCGTAAGCGTCGCACCTGCCGGTCCGTCAGCCGCAGACGCCCAGCGGCTTCCACTTGCCGCAGATGACCTTGCTCGATTTCGTGTAACACCTTCAACCGGTCCCGCTCTCGTTCGTTCAACTCGATCCGCTCCTCTCGCATCGGGCCTCCCGGCCCCTAGAAAAGCGGACATTTCTACTTTGCACAATCCGGACATTCTCACTTTGCGGCTACAAAGGAAACCGCCGCGTTGACGCTTCGCGGGGCTTGCGGTACGATGATGCGGGGCGGTTAGCTCAGCGGTTAGAGCGTCCGGTTTACACCCGGAAGGTCGTCCGTTCGAATCGGACACTGCCCACCAGCCATCCGAAAAGCGGGGCCGTAGTTCAGCTGGTTAGAACGCCTGCCTGTCACGCAGGAGGTCGCGAGTTCGAGTCTCGTCGGCCCCGCCATTGATTTCCACGACTTACAGGGCGAGTCGCCCCTCCCCGTAATTTATTGCGAGGTGATTTTTGAGCTGAACGGTCCGTGTGCAGGGTGGGAACCATTTGGACCTAGGAATCCCCGCGGGCGGCAAACGAGATCGAGGCCCTGCGAACCGGCACGACGCGACCCGCAGGCATTCAGCAGGCACACCGGTTTCAAAACTACAGCCCCTTCGGGAATACTGATTGGACATTTTCAGGCGCCACAGAGCTATCCTGGGCTTTCTTGCGCAGGCACTATAACGGGGAATGCGAATCCTGTTGACAGCGGACACAGACGGATGAAACGCAGCGCTCTGCCCTCGGTCGCGCTTCTAGCGGCGACGCTCTGCTCCGGCCAGCCGATCCCCGCACGCGCTCAGACTCCCCCGGGGATGCCGCACCACTCGCTGAGCGTGGTGGGCAATTGGGGGGCGGACATTTCTCCGGACGGCCGCACGGTTGCCGTGGCCACCCTGCGACGTTACCCACCTCCGGGAGCAAGCCAGCCCGAAGAGTTCGTGCACGTAGAGACTTGGGACTTCCGCGCCAATCGCCGGCTAGTCCAGCGCCTTCTTGCGCATCGGCCCGTCTACACCCCGTTGACTGCGGAATGGGGCCAGGTCCGCTATACAGGGGACGGCAAGACGCTGCTGGTCTACGACGGCGAATTACTGAACGTGCTGGAGGCCTCCACACTGGAGGAGGTCACGCGCATTGACCTGGGGCTGCCTGCCCTGCCGCGCATTGATTCGGTGACCGACCTCGCCGCGCCGCAGAGCGTACACGGGCGGGCGGCAGTGTGGTTTGCCCGTGGCGGCGGGCATGGGGGTTCGGTGCGCGTCTACGACTTGCAGAAGGGCCATCTGGTGCGCCGCTGGGATTACGACCGCGGCTACCCGGAATTTGGGAGCCACTTGGCCTGGTCGCCTAACGGCAGGCAACTCGCGGTGACTCTGCTGCCGGTCATGCCCGGAGAAACCTTTTCGCCGTTTGAAACCACGCTGGAAATCTTCGATGTGGCCAGCGGCCGGGCGCTGCGCGAGATTCAGACAGGTTACCTCGCCGGCCCGCTCGGCTATGTGGGAGCGAATCGCGTGGTCACCGCCACGGTGGAAATGCCCTGGAAGGCCCCCTACAGTACCCAAGCGATCCGGTTCTGGAACGTCAGCACGGGCAAGATGACCGGGGATATCGAAACCGCGCCGGACGGAATCCGCGGGAGTCTCGCGGTTTCCGCCGATGACCGGCGCATTGTGGGGTACGTCGGCCGTGAGTACGGGGAGGACATTTTAACCGACCCGTGGGCTACGATCTCGATTGTCGAGCAGCGGTTCATGGTGTGGGATGCGCGGACCGGGCGCTTGCTGGCAACCTCGCCGCGGCTCATGCCCAACATCCCCAAGCGCCCGCACCTTCATCTGGACGCCCACGGCGAGCTGGTCCTGGTCTTTTGGAGCTTTCACGATTCGCCCATCTCAGTTTACGAGCTGGCTTCCAGCCCCCCGGCGAGATAGAGCCGCAGCCGACAGTTCAGGGATGCTTCCGCGGCGCCAAGAATCCTTCCGTGCTCTCGCCGGCGGGAGAATTGCGGGCTAACGAGTTAGAGTGGAGTGGGAGCTCACGCTGGTGGACTCCAGGACCTCGCGCATCTTGCCCAACAGAGCGTCTCTGGTGAATGGCTTCTGCAGGAGAGACGGACCCTCCTCGAGAACTCCGTGATGTGAAATCGCGAATTTGGTGTATCCGGACATATAAAGAACTTTTATTCCCGGGTGCAGAGCGAGCAGATGTTCGGCCAATGCGCGGCCGCTGATTCCCGGCATGACCACGTCGGTCAGCAGCAGGTGGATGCGGCCCTGGTGGCGCCGGGCAATCTCCAGGGCCTGCGCACCACTGCTCGCCGCCAGAACGGCGTAGCCGTGGCGCTGGAGGAGTCCGAGAGTCAACGTGCGGAGGGACTCCTCATCTTCGACCAGCAGGATGGTCTCCGACCCCTGCAGGGACTTTGCCGGCGCCACGCTGTGCGGCGCGGTTTGCACCGGCGCATCCACGCGGGGCAGGTAGATCTTGAACGTGGTGCCCTGCCCGAGTTCGCTGTAAACCCAGATGTAGCCGCCACTCTGTTTGATGACGCCATAAACCGTGGCCAGACCCAGGCCCGTGCCCTTGCCCGGCTCTTTGGTGGTAAAGAATGGCTCGAAGATGTGCGCCTGTGTCTCCGCATCCATTCCCATCCCGTTGTCGGTGACGGCCAGCAGGACGTAGGGACCGGGGGCCACCAGGGGGTGATGATCGGCATAGTCCTCCCCCAGTTCGACGTTTGCCGTTTCCAGGGTCAGCTTGCCGCCCTCCGGCATGGCATCCCGGGCGTTCACGGCCAGGTTCATGATGACCTGCTCGATTTGCCCTTGGTCGGCCTTGACCCGCCCGAGATCTGGATCCACGGAAGTGGTCAGCTCGATGTCTTCTCCGATCAGACGCCGAAGCATCCTCTCGACATCGAGCACAATGGCGTTGAGGTCCAGCACTTTCGGCTCGAGAACCTGCTGGCGACTGAAGGCGAGAAGCTGCCGGGTGAGTGAGGCGGCACGCTGGCCGGCTTTCTTGATTTCTTCGACGTGGCGGCGGTGTGGCTCGCCCGTAGGCAGGCGGTCCTGGAGGACCTCGCTGTAGCCAATGATTACACCGAGCAAGTTATTGAAGTCGTGCGCAACTCCACCCGAGAGCCGCCCCACGGCCTCCATCTTTTGGGCTTGGCGGAGCTGCTGCTCGAGTTTCTTACTCTCGGAGACGTCATGGGCCAGCACGAGCTTGGCGAGGCGGCCTTCGAAGAGGAGTTGGTGCGAGGTGATCTCGACGTGGATGATCGTGCCGTCTTTCTTCCGGTGCCTCCACAAGCCCGGAGAATCCAGGGTATTTCTTTCCTGGTGCGCTTCGTGGAGAAGAGCGGGAACGTCTTCCGGGGGGCGGATGTCCCGAATAGTAAGGGCCAGGAACTCGCTTCGAGAGTAGCCATACTTCTGAATGGCCGCGTCGTTGACGGCGAGAAAGGCCAAGCTCTCGAGATCATAAACCCATAGGGGATGCGGGCTGCTTTCGAACAGAAGCCGATAGCGCGCCTCGGAATCCCGCACCGCTTGTTCGGCGCGCTCGTGCTCCTGCAGCCGGCTCGCTTCCAAGATTCCATAGGCAACCAGAAAAAAACAGACGAAATCCATGGAATGGCCGTACCACCACAAGAGACTCGAGGGGTCGCCGAGCAGCACGGAAATGAGAGCCAAGTCGTGTAAGAACGCCGCCAAGGCAAAAGACAACAGAACCGCAGCCCCGCGTCTCAGGTAGAGCCACACGGCCAGCAACAGACCTGCCCCAATCACGCACAGGGCGCACAGGGCAGACCACTGCCTGATGCGTGTCAGCGCATAAGGATCGGGGGAGGCGATTCTCAAATAGAACAGCGAAACGGAAAGACATGCAAAGAAGAGCAGCAACCCGCCGGCGCAAAAGTTGAGCGCGCTGCATGCCAGCAAATTCCGACAGGCACGGTAGGCTGCTCGCCAGGCGATCATGAGCACGGTGGCCCCGGCAAATAGACTCGTCCAAATATTGAACAGAATCCTGAGCCAGTCCACATAGACGGGGTTTCGCAGATAGGCTTCGACCAGGAGTAAAGAGGAGAGGCAGGTGAATCCGATCGAGAGCGTCTGAATCGCGGGATGAGAAGTTATTCGCGCTTCCCGATGGAGCATGTAGCCAATGACGGCCGAAAGCGCACTCGAACCACCGAGCAGGAAGGCTTGAAAGAGGGGATTCCGCCAATGCAGGTAGAGAATCCCTGCCTTAGTCAGGACCATGAGCAGCACCGCAGGAACCGCGGCCACAAAAAATGCCAAGGTAACGGCGAGGGTCAGATCCTTGACCGGCTTCCGGTTGTCTACCGCTGAGATTGGCTTCCCCATCGCAAAAGACCTTGTAGACACACGACTTACGCTGGGAGAAGACAGTCGCCCGGAGATGGGCGTGGAGAACGGATGATCATAACCCCAATGCTTAGATTGTGGGAGCAGGCCCAAATGCAGCAATGGTACGGAGGTACCAGCAGGCGTAGAAAAGGTACACCTTTTGGCCCCTCGGACCGGGACGGCTGTCATTCGTAGCGGAGGGCGATGACGGGCTCCAGGCGAGAGGCCTTGACGGCGGGATAGATGCCGAAGAACAGGCCCACGCTGGTGGCCACGGCCACCGCCAGTACAACGGCCCACACCGGGACGTAGGTGGGGAGACTGGGGAGGAAATTGCGGATGGCGGCGCTGATGGCGTAGCCGATCACCACACCCACCAAGCCTCCGGCGGCAGCCAGCACCATGGCCTCGGTGAGGAACTGCCAGATGATGTCGCTGCGGCGCGCCCCGATGGCCTTGCGCACGCCGATTTCGCGGGTGCGCTCGGTGACGCTGACAAGCATGATGTTCATCACTCCGACGCCGCCGATCATCAGTCCAACCGAGGCGATGACGGTGATGGCCAGGGCCACCGCTCCGACAATCTGGTGGAAGTCGCGGATCAGCGAGTCCGACGTGGCCCAGGAGAAGTTGTCGGGCTTGTCGAAAGACAACTTGCGGCTGCGCCGCAGAGCGACGCGGGCCTGATCAATGGCCAGCGGGAGCTGCCCGGACCCTGCCTCGACGCGGATGCCGTGGGTTTTTTGCAAGGGATAGATCTTGCGGAACGTCCAGTAAGGGACCACCACGCGGCGGTCGTCATTCCCGCTGGGGCCGAACACGCCCGCCTTAGGCCGCTCAAAAATGCCGATCACACGGAACGAGTGGCCGTTGGCGTTGACCTCCTTACCGAGCGGATCGAGCCGGCCGAACAGCGCTTTGGCCAGGTCCTCGCCCAGCACTACCACTTCGATGCGATGGAGGTTTTCGGCCTCGGTGAAAGCTCTGCCGCGGGCAATCACGGCGTTGGCATACACGGAGAAGAACTCGCCGGTGGCGCCGCGAAAATCCAGCCCAGTGACCTCTTCACCCTTATAGCGGATCCAGTTCAAGTCCGGACCGAAGATGGACACGGTGGTGTGGACGCAGGCGGTGCAAGACTCGCGCACGGCCACATAATCGTCGTAGCTGATGGGCTGTCGCATGCGCTCCTCTTTCGACAGCCGCCCGAAATGCGGTCCGGTGGGCAGGTGGGAGAAGAAAACGGTGTTGGTGCCAAAGCCCTGAATGGTCTCCTGGACGTTGCGGTCGAGGCCCATCAGGATGGCGACGACGGCGATGAGCGTAGTGACCGCGACGGTGATGCCCAGCAAGGTGAGCGCCGAGCGCAGCTTGTGGTTGCGCAGCGTGTCCAGCGCCATCCAGATATTTTCTCGGAAGGCCCGGCGGGCGATTGGGGTCTGCAATTTCATTCCCGATGTCTCCCTACTCGGCGCGGAGCGCGACCACGGGGTCGAGCCGGGCGGCACGGACCGCGGGCCATAATCCGAAAAAGAGCCCCACGGCAGTGGACACGCCGATGGCCAGGGCGACCGCGGGCAGCGGCGTGCGCATGGGCATCTCGGTGGCCCAGGCGACGAGTTGGGTGACGCCCAAGGCCCCCAAAACGCCAAGCAGGCCCCCGACGGCCGCCATCACCGAAGACTCAACCAGAAACTGCATGAGGATATCGCGGCGCCGCGCCCCGAGCGACTTGCGGATACCGATCTCGTGCGTGCGCTCGGTCACCGAAGCCAGCATGATGTTCATGATCACCACGCCGCCAATCACCAGAAACACAGAAACGATGCCGACCGAGGCGTTGGCCAGCCCGCCGAAGATCTGGTCCCAGAGACTGGTGACGGATTCGCTGGAGATGATCCCGAAGGCGTCCTCCTGAGCGTACTCCTGGTGGCGGCGGGCGCGCATCAGGGCGCGTGCCTGGTCCTTGGTCTGCTCCATCGTGGCCAGCGAGGCGCACTTCACCCCAACCCATACACCCGACTCATCCGCCTGGCCTTCGCCCCAAATCTTGTGCAGGGTAATCAGGGGGACGTAGATGAAGTTGTCCTGACTTTGGCCGAACGCAGAGCCCACCTTTTCGGCCACACCAACAATTTCAAAGGGGACGCCATTGATGCCGACCGTTTTACCCACCGGGTCCACCTGGGAGAAGAGTCGCTCGGCCACGTCAGTGCCGATGAAGGCCACGAGCAATCGGTGCTGGTATTCGCTCTCGGTGAAGTAGCGGCCGCTGCCCACCTTAATGGTTCCGATGTCGATGATGTTGGGCGTGGCGCCGCGAAGGGTGACGTCCTCGAGCGCATTGTTGCCGGCGCGGGCGTCTTTCAGCCGCCAGTCCTGCGCCCCCACCTGCTCGGCGAGGGTCATGTGGTCGCGGAGGTACTCGAAGTCGTCCAAGTTCATCTTGCGGTTGTGCCGTCGTGCCTCGAGGAACTCCTTCGGATTGGTGATGATGGGGAAGCGGGTGACGTAGAATACGTTGGTGCCAAAGTTTCCCACGCGCTCGGCCACGTAGCTGTTCAGGCCATTCACGGCGGAGATCACGCCGATGAGCGCGGTCACGGCGATGATCACGCCAAGCAGGGTCAGAAACGACCTCAGCTTGTGCGCCCAGAGGCTCTCCAGGGCAATCAGCGCAGGTTCACGCAGGAATAAACGGCGTTTGCCCATCGTCCCGACCTTGTCTGCCCCATGCGGGGCCAGCCCCGGTGTCCGGAATTGCTCCCTCGCCGATCAACCGATTCGGATGCGCCATCCGGAGTTCAACCCGCAATTCCCTTCCCCGCTCATGGCACGCCGATAGCGATTCTACCGGAATGGCGGGTCGGCCGGCCGGGATTTTCTTCTCCGCGCGACATGGGCGCCCGCGGCGTTGACTCGCCCGCAGGCGCAACTTAAGATGGCCGCCCGAAACGAGCTCCAGCCGATGCATGGCCCACCCAATAGGATTACGCCAAAACACCACGAATTGTTTCGCAAGTTCCCCTGCTGGGAAGGAATCGTCCGCGAAGGCTTCCGCGTCAATTTCCTGGGTGTCAAGACGCGCGCCGACTACTGGCTGACCGGCGAGCCTGCTGCGGGAGGGAACCAGAAGACCGCTTATCCCAGTTTCGATGAAGAGTATTTCGAGTGGCTCGACCTGCTGCACGCCGTGACCCGGGCCAAACAGCACTTCACCATGCTCGAACTCGGCGCGGGCTGGGGCCGCTGGCTGACCAATGCCGCTTTCGCCTTGCGAGAGTCGAGCGGCCTGCCCTATACGCTCGTGGGCGTGGAGGCGGAGCCCACGCACTTTGCATGGATGGAAGAGCACCTGCGGGAAAACGGCGTGGACCTTGACCGCTGCCGGCTGATCCAGGCCGCGGTCACCGAGCGAGATGGCGAGGTCGGCTTTCGCACCGGCAATCCAGCAAGCTGGTACGGGCAATCCATCGGGGGTTCGACGCGCGTGAAAGCGGTCAGCCTGGCGACGCTGCTGGAACCGCTCGAAGGGGTGGACTTGATCACTCTCGATGTGCAAGGCGCCGAGCTGCGGGTCATGCGGGCGGGCGCCGGCCCGCTGAATGAGAAAGTGAAGTGCGTGCACATCGGGACGCACAGCGAAAAGATCGAGGCGGGCTTGCGGTCGCTGTTCCGGCGGCTGGGCTGGGAAAACCTGCACGATTTCCCCGCGGGGCAGTCGGCGAGCACGGAATGGGGCTCCATCCACTTTGAGGACGGCGTGCAGGCGTGGCTGAATCCGAGATGGCTGAGCGCAGAGGACTCGACCGTGGTCAACCGATGGCGGAGTAACCGGGAGGTAGCGCACCCCCTCGCCAGCGAGCCGCGGCAAAATCGCTTACGCGACTGGCTGGCGCCTGAGGGGAGCCTCGTGCGAAGAGTCCATGAGTCTCTTGTACGCCGCTGGCGCGGATAGAGTGCGGTGTGAACGACTGAAAAGAGTGACAAGGACAGAGGCTCACTGCGCAAGTCAGTTTGTGTGCGCGGATTCCTGGGCGAATTTGACGAAGAAGAAGAAGTCGCCGGCCTCGTCCGCCCCGAAACTGTCGAACTGAGGCTCAAACCCTTTCGTGGGATTGCTGCGTTTCTGGATCTTGCCTACGACTTCATACAGGTTCAGATAGCTATCCTCATCCCCATAATTGTTCAAAGCAAAAAGAAGGATCCTGGCAAAGGGCGAGTGCTTCCCAGGGGGGCCGTCCTCCACGTAACCTTTACCCCCTGAGGTCAAGATCTTGCGGGTGCGGACGTTTTCCAGCTTACTGATCGCGGCCGCCACGCTCTGAACGTCCTTGGGCAGGTCGTCGCCACGCGTCTGCCCGATTCGTTTAATAGCGGTGCCCCCGAAGCAGGCATCCAAAATCAGAAAAATGTGGTCGCAGGGAATCACGTCGATCCATTTTTGCAGATCATCGTAGCGAACATAGCTTCCCATCCCGTCGTCGTTGCGGAGAGAGTCTCGAGCCACCAAGTAGCCCGCATCATTGTCCTTGATATAGGTACCGTGCCCGGCAAAGAAAATCAGCAATTGGTCGTGTTTCTTGAATGACCTGAGCTTGTACTCCCCAAGCTTTCCTTTGATAGCGCCTCGGGTTGGATTCTTGACCACCTCCACTTTGAAGCGGTAAATCTTGCGAAGCACGTCAGCAAGCGCTTCCACGTCCGGGACGGGATTCGCCAGATTATCCCAGCCTTTGTCGTACTCATCGCAACCGAAGAGCAGCGCGTAATCGGTGCCCTGGCGAGAATTCTGAACGGAATCCCGGTCTCTCTCTCCCGCGACGTCGGGGGAGTCCGCCTCGGCGCCCCTCTTCACATCTCTGGGCTGGTTGCGCTTCGAAGGGGCCCGGGACAGGGCTCCCTCAGGGGCCGACTTCCGCTCCAGGACGAATTTGAAAGTGCTGTTTCCCTCTTTACATTCACCTCTGATTCTCTGCCCCTCTAGCTTGCCCTCGAACACAGAGATCACCGACATCACGCGCATCTCGAAGTGAACCGTTCCGTCTTCGAATCGAACATGCTGCAGGTTCGCAGTCACCTGGCCGACGATCTCGATGGTGCCCTTCCACCCTCCGGGGATGGCCTGAACATCGAGCCGTATCTCGTCGGCATTTCCGGAGCGATCAATGGTCCCTTCCCAGTGCCCTTCCAGCGTTCCCTGAGCGGCCATGGGAGGGGGTGAAATCATGGCGAGCAAGAGGCTCAGCGCGACGGTCACACGAGGGCCACAGACCAACACGCGCTGGATGAGCCGCCTCATGCCCTGCTCCGTTCGGCAAGGTAGGTGCGTGCCGATTGCGCCGGAGGCGCGGAGAGAGACCCGGCGGCTGGCAGGTCAAGAAAAGACAGCGGAGACGATCGAGGCTTGGATAAAGCTTTGATCGAGAGCCGGCCGCGAGTTAGCAAACCTAACGCGCTGAGCGGTGTAGGTTTCGATTTCACGAGCCGAATTCCCCAACTTTGTCGAATATTCTTACCACAAGCGACTGCCTCGGTCAACGGTCAAGTCAATCCAACAGTGCCTCGCCAAACCCGGGGCCTTTTGCCCGGTGCCTTGTGGAGGAGGGCCTCTCCACCGATTCCCATCGGGACGCCCGGTGAGCCCGACAATTCTCCTGTCTGCAGCCGCTGCGGCCTCTGGAGCTAACCCGACGGCTTACATCCCGCATCCTACCCTCACTGTGCGCGCTCCAACGGTTGGAAGAGAGTTGACATTCGCGCTCACCAAGTCTATTACTCAGATTCCATCGTGGCGCGAGAGGATGGCTGCGATCCCGCGAAGCGCTTCGCCGAACGGCGGGGGAACTCCCTGATGTCCAACCGAGGATCGATCCGCCTCTCCGCCGGGCGGAAGCACGCGCCATCGAAACAAGGAATCGCAATCTGGAAGGCCGGGAGTGCGTTGTGATTTTCCCGAGAAGACTCATGCGGCTGGCCGGACCGACGTTGCTGGCGCTGGCAATCGGCCTACCGCTGGCGGCACAGCAAAGCAACCTGGACCAGCTCAATGCCCGCGTGATCGAGCTCTACAAGGCAAGGAAGTTCGCCGAGGCTGTGCCCGTGGCCCAAGAGGCCATAAAAGTCGCGGAGGCCAGTTTCGAAAAAAACCATCCAAAGATTGCCACTGCACTGAACAACCTGGCGGTGCTCTACGACTCGCAGGGCATGTACGACAAGGCTGAGCCGCTCTACAAACAGGCCCTGGAAATCCGGGAAAAGGCACTCGGTCCGAACGACCCAGCCGTGGCCACGACATTGAACGACTTGGCGACGATGTACACCGACATGGGCCAGAAATTCTGGCCTGACGCGGAGAATTTCCTCAGACGGGCGCTGGAGATTCGACGAAAGGCTTACGGCTCCGAAAATGCTTCAGTGGCCACCTCGCTGAACGACCTGGCCGTGCTGTACAAGACGGAAGGCAAGCTGGCCGATGCCGAGCCACTGCTTAGGGAGGCTCTGGGGATCTGGGAGAAGGTCATCGGACCGGAGCACCCCGACCTGGCCACCTCGCAGAATAATCTGGCCGTGCTCTACGACACGCAGAGCAAGTATGCCGAAGCGGAGCCGCTCTACAAGCGCGCCCTGGCCATCCGCGAGAAGGCGCTGGGCCCGGAACACCCCTCGGTAGCCAACACGCTGAACGATCTGGCCACGATGTACGTGGACCAGGCCAGGTTTGCGGAAGCCGAGCCAATGCTTCTCCGGGCCGTGGCCATCCGCGAGAAGGCCGTAGGCCCGGAGTCCGCCGCCCTGGGCGTCTCGCTCAACGACCTGGGTATGCTGTACAAGGCGGAGGGCAAGTATGCCGAAGCCGAACCCCTGCTGCAGCGAGCACTGGCCATTCGGGAAAAGATTTTCCGGCCGGACAGTCCGGAGTTGGCCGTTTCGCTGAACAATCTCGCGGGGGTCTACAACGCAAGGGGCAGGTTCAACGAGGCCGAACCGCTGCTTCTGCGCGCGCTGGCCATCCGAGAGAAAAACCTGGGGCCGGATAGTCCCGCTCTGGCCACGCAGATCAGCAACCTGGGAGATATGTACAGAGACCGGGGGAGATATTTCCAGGCCGAGCCGCTCTACAAGCGCGCGCTGGCGATCCGGGAGAAGGCTCTGGGGTCGGACCACGCAGATGTAGCGACCTCGCTCGGCGATCTGGCGGCGCTCTACAGCGCGGAGGGCAGGTATGCCGACGCAGAGCCACTTTACCGGCGGGCGCTGTCCATCCAGCAAAAGGCAGCTCGATCCAGTCCGCGCCTAGTGGTCGCGGCAATGAATAGTTTGGCCCTCGCTTGCGAAAAACAGGGGAAGTACCTGGAAGCCCGGCAACTGCGCCAGGACGCCCTCGGGATCGATGAGAAGTTGCTTAACCCCGGTCATCCTACCGTAGCCACCGACTTGAACAGCCTTGCGCTGGTGTATCACTCGCTGGGCAATTACCAGGAGGCCGAGTCCTTGCTCCAGCGCTCCCTGGCGATCCGGGAGAAGGAACTTGGACCTGATCATCCCTTGGTGGCCGTCAGCCTGAACAGTCTGGCCGACCTGTACCAGGACCAGGGCAAGTACGCGCAGGCTGAAGCGACCTACCAACGAGCTCTGGGGATTCGGGAGAAGGCCCGCGGCCCGGACCACCCCGAAGTGGCCCAGGCGCTGATCAATCTGGCAACAGTCTACAGGGTCGAGGGCAAGTACGCGCAAGCGGAGCCGCTCTACAGGCGCGCCCTGGACATCCGAAAAAAAGTCCTGGACCCCGAAAACCCCGAGTTGGCAAGCGCGCTGAGCAGTCTGGCTGGGCTCCACATGGACCAGGGCCGCTACAACGACGCCGAGCCGCTCTTGCGGCAGGCGCTGGGGATCCATGAGAAATCCTTCGGAGCCGAGCACCCCAACGTAGCGCCGACCCTGCTCAATCTGGCCGCCCTGCACTACGCCCTTGGCCGGCCAAAACTGGCGGAGGAGTTCTTTGATCGCAGTATGCGCAACTTGGCCAAGCTGGCCGAGCAGCACTTCGCCTACATGAGCGAGAAGGAAAGGCTGGAATTCCTGGATACCCTGGGAACGAGCTTTCCGATGTACGCCAGCTTTTGCTACACCTACCGCACACAAAATCCCGCATTGGTGGGCAAGCTGTACGATCTGCTGCTCTGGGAGAAGGGCCTGGTGGCGCGGAGCGCCGCCGCCCTGCGCACGAAGATTGTCTCCAGCGGAGACAAAGAAGCCCTATCGCTGCTGGATCGGCTGACGACGAAAAAGACGCAATTGGAGGGCATGGCGGGCTGGCAGACGTCGAATCGCGAAGAATGGCGCAAGAGCTGGGTCCAGCTGGAAGAGCAAGCCGACGAGCTCGAGCAGGAGCTGGGCAAGCGCTCGCCGGCTCTAGCCGAAGAGAAGAAGCTTGCGCGCGCGACTTGGCGCGACGTGTTGAAGGCGCTCAAGCCGGGCGAAGCGGCGGTGGAGCTGGTGCGCTTCGATCTTCACAACGGGAGGAAGTGGACGGATACATCCTATTACGCAGCGCTGGTCCTCACCCCGGGCAGAACTACGGGACCGCGTTTTATCGTGCTGGGCGAGGCCAAGAAACTTGAAGGCGCCCCGCTGCGCGCCTACCAGCAGCACTTGGAGGCGACCGCAGCGCCTGCTCAGCGGGGGCAGGCGACGGGGTCAAAGCAAGCGGCCTCCGCCGCGACAGCCGAGGCCAGCTTCTACAACGCGTTCTGGAAACCGCTGGCACCCGCGTTGGGGCTGGCCAAGCGCGTCTTCTTCTCTCCGGACGGAGTGCTGGAAAAGGTTTCTCTGGGTGTAGTGCCTGCGGTGGATGGACGGCTGCTGATGGAGGCCTACGACTTGCGAATTGTCTCCAGCACGCGCGACCTGCTGCGGCAGCGGGGCAAGGCTGCGCCCCAAAACTCGGCGGTGCTGATCGGAAAACCCGACTTTGCCCTCAGCGAGGTACGTCAGCGGGCAGCCCTACGGGCACTGCCGGAGATGGAGAAAACCGGGCGCGCGCCGGACACGGGATCCGACGACGACCACGCAGAAAGGCAGCAGAGGGCGCCGCTGCTGGCCGCGCAAGCGGAATTGGACGCTTTCTCCTCTCCGCTCGAGCGGCGCGGCTGGAACGTGAGGGTCTATGCCGGGCCCTTTGCCCTCAAAGAGGCGGTCCGGCGCCTCAAGGGCCCGCGCCTGCTGCACCTGGCCACGGAGAGTTTCTACCTGCCGACGCCCACAAAGAAACCGCACGCGTCCGCGGGTGACCAGGCTTCCGGTTTGGAAAACCCCTTGCTGCGCTCGGGGCTTTACTTTGCGGGCGTCAAGCGCGGAAATTCGGACAGACCAGCGGCGGCAGATTTCGACGACGGCATCCTGACTGCCTACGAAGCCACGGGTCTGAACTTACAGGGCACCGAGCTGGTGGTGCTGAACACCAGTCAAACCGGGCTGGGAACAGCCGCGCCGGAAGAGGGCGTGGCGAGCGTGCAGCGCGCCTTGCAGGAAGCTGGAGCGGAAGCCACCCTGGTGAGCTTGTGGAACGTCCCCGAGCGCGAAACGCAGGAGCTACTGGCGCTTTTCTACGAGAAGTGGCTCTCCGGCAAAGAGAAGCACCAGGCGTTGCGCGACGCGCAACTGCAAATGCGCACGCGCATCAAACAACGCGACGGCCGGGACACGCCCGCCCTGTGGGGCGCATTCGTCCTGATCGGCCGCTGAGTCTGCTATGCGCGCTGCCCGCCGCGAAAAAATGGACGCGACATCCAACCTCGGGGGCGCAGGCCGCATCTTTTCACCCAGCATGACCCGAGCTCCCCAGCGGCGCGGCACCGCAGAGCAAGAATGCGAACCCCCACCGAAGCAGAGCTTGAAGAAAGCCCCACGAGGCAGGGACGGTCTTGCCGCCTGAGAATCTGTGCGGCGCGAATCTTGATCCGTCTGACATGAAACTGCGCTTTACAGCGAAAAAACCATTTGGTATTGTCCGCGCAATTCGCAGGGCGAATCCATGATAGACAGCGAAAGTCCCTCGGTGCCCCGCGCTGCCCGGCGCCATGCGTGTTTCTGCTCATGTTTCTGACCAGTCGCAAAGTGCATTTTCATTCGCGAGGCATGCTTCGCTCTGAGATTTCACCGCGTACGGGGCAAATGACCAGGAGGGGCAAGATGGCCGCGACCTCTGCGCCGAGTGTTTGGGGGCGATCCATCCACCCGCGCCGTTCGTCGCGGAGCGTGACCTGGGTGGGGGCGGCTGTGGCGCTGGCCTTGTGCGCGGCAGCGCCCGCGACCGCCCAAACCAAGCGCGCCGTGCTGGTGGGGATCAATCTTTACGAGCCGGCCTCGGCGGGAAGAACGGCGCAGTCGACCCCCCTCGAGGAGAACCCGAATCCCAAGAGCGCGCGAGAGGCTCGCGGGCCGCTGCAAAACCTGGAGGGGCCGGTCAACGACGTCGAAGCGCTGAAGCAGATATTGCTGAAGCGCTACGGCTTCGAGCCGAAAAATGTGCACGTGCTTGAGGAGTCGTCGGCGACCCGGGACAACATGCTTCGGGCGATTCGCCAGTACCTGCTGGGGGAGGCGGCGCCCGGCGACATCAGCGTATTCTTTTTTGCCGGGCACGGGTCCCGCCGGAAGAATTCGTTCTCCAAGGAGCCGGGAAACCTGGACTCCACCTTCGTGCCTGCGGATTCCTACAAGGGCGTAGACGACATCCTGAGTAAGCGTGTGGCTGGGCTCTTCAATGAGATCCTGAACAAGAAAATCGTCCTGACGGCCATCTACGACAGTTGCCACAGCGGCGGGATCACCCGCGGTCTGCCGCGGCCAGGAAGGGCTCGTCTGGTGCCTTACGACCCCCGGG
>JGI1358J11329_10000339_pt1 | contig 42277 bp, 46 predicted proteins | sample Subgroupgradi54m_FD_11329 | JGI IMG/M metagenome (IMG submission 11329)
ATTTTTCGCTGAATTGTAGGATGCCGTCTTTCACATCTGTAATGACGGCAATTTGTTGGATATTTTGAGCAGATTACTTCAGAAGGCTAAACAATTACCTTTTAAGAACGCTTTCTGCGTGGGATGAGCTTCTTGCCACGAGAGGAAAGATTCATTTGATCGCCTGCGGTGGAACAGCACTTACTCTATTAGGCTATAAGGCCTCGACCAAGGATGTCGATTTCCTTGTTCCGAATGAAAAAGAATACAAGCGGCTGGTTGAGTTCCTGAGACGGGCAGGATATGAGCAATGCACGGGTTACGGATGGAAACGACCGGAAGAGACCCTCATTTTTGATTTATATCCAGGAAAGATGGTTTATCAAACTGAGCTTTTGACATCTCCTTTGACGCCCAAGGGAAACAGAAAAATTCGGGAATGGAACAAGATTTATTTGGGTGCTCTTAATCCGGTAGATTTGATTATTTCAAAAATGTTCCGGGGAGATGAAGTTGACATTCAGGACAGTTCGATTCTTTTCAAGAATGAAAAGATCAATTTAAAAAAGTTGGAAAAACGGTATCGTGAAACAGCGAAATATTATTTTGGAGAAGATAAAGTCCTGCGGAATCTGGAAGTTTTATTGGCCAGATTGAAAAAGGTGAAATGACATGAAGGCCATGGATAAAAATCAATTACTCGAAAATCTTGGAAGCTACGGCTATCCGCTGCTTAAACCATCGCCTGTTGGAGATCCTGAGGATGTTCTCAAGGCTTTATTGAAACAAGCCGATGCCCGTCTTTTGGAAGGGTTTCCCGTAGTTTTGGCGCATGTATTCAAGGAGCGGGAAAGCTTTGCGTGGGAAAAATCAAAATGGGACCCGGAAACTGATCTTCCCACAAAAAGCATGCTGCGTTTAGCCGATCTTTTAGGATTGAGCTATTTCCTGTTCAAATTATTCGGCCTTCCGAAAGAATACCAGGACAGAACGCTCAAATTGCTTTCCAAATACAAAAGCGGCAAGCTCGTCCTCAAAGAGTTGGAAACACCGTTTGCCAAATCAGAGCCTGTCAAGGCCGGGGATGTCGAATTATCGACGGAAAGACTCAAGAATAATTTTCGCAATTACGTTGTTCACGCTCCGGGAAGCGCAGAAGCTCAAGAGAAAAAACATGCCTTGGAGCTCGAACTCCTTCTTGCCGAGCTTTTCACTCCCCGCCAGAAAGAAGTCTTGCGAAAGAGGATGGAAGGCAAATCGCTGACCAAGACAGAACGCGAGTATTTTTATCGAGTAGTCAAAAAAAGATTGCGCGCACTCGCCAATGATGAGCTCCATCAAATGGCCCGGACATTGCTTTTAAAGTAACCTCATCGGCGCCTTAACCGCACGCACCCTTTTGGGAATCGTGCGGTATAAAAAAAGTGCTACTTATTCCGCTACCTTTTTTCCGTAATTCTGACGATTTATAAAATTGTGTGACGATGCATGAAAAGAATTTAAGTTTTTTATTTAAAAACACTTGCGTTGTAACTTATTGCTGTTAAAATAGTTATGAATTGAGCGGGGAGCCACGCTTGGGGGGTGTGTGGTCGCGAGTTCAAATCTCGCCGCCCCGATTACTTTTTTCTTTGCACATTAAAGGCCTACGAGCAAAAATTCGTAGGCCTTTTTTGTTTTTAGCAATTCGGACTTCAAATTTAACAAAAAAGGGCGATATTATAGAAATAGCTATAGATAAACTCAATGGGACAAAATATTTCTAGCAAAACCCAAGGTTGGGTTCATTCTTCTTGGACTTTCTTTGTCGAGCTTGGCGCTTTTTTGGTTTTTACCAAAACAGCCCTAGTATCCGCTTTTTTGCCTCCTTACAGGAGATCCATCACCCGCTTGCATATGGATGAAATCGGGGTTGGTTCGCTTCCGATTGTAACTTTGACCGGAATTTTTATGGGTTTAGTTCTCGCCCTGCAAAGTATTGTGGAGCTCCGCAACCTTGGAGCGACCACTCTTATCGGCCGCCCCATTGGAACAACGGTCATTCGGGAGCTGGGCCCCGTGTTATCTTCCATGATGGTGGCAGCCCGGGCCGGCTCCGCGATTGCCGCAGAATTGGCTTCCATGATGATCGGGGAACAAATCGATGCGTTTCGTGCGGAAGGCAGTGATCCTGTCAAAAAATTAGTGGAACCGCGATTAGTGGCTTGCACACTCATGATGCCGGTGTTGACCACTATCTGTGACGCCATTGCTTTTGTCGGAGCTTGGATTATTGCCTGCCAGGTGGTTCAAATTAGTTCTTTCTTTTTTTGGGACTCTGTTTTTGAAGTTTTGACTCCCGCTTTTATATGGGGCGGATTGATCAAATCCCTTACCTTTGGTTTTGTGATAGGAACCATGGCCTGTTACTCCGGAATGAAAACCACGGTTGGCTCGGCGGGAGTGGGCCAAGCAACGACACGTGCCGTTGTGATGGCCGCAATTTCTATTCTGGCAATTGATTTTCTGTTAACAAAGCTTTTTACGGTCACGTGGTGGTAACCTTTGTCCACCCCGATTATCCAGCTCAAGCATGTGACATTGCGCTACGGCCAGCTTGAAGTCGTTAAGGATATTAATTTAAACGTCAAGCGAGGAGAGACAAAAATTATCTTAGGCCCTTCAGGCGCCGGTAAAAGCACGATTTTAAAAGCGATTCTGGGACTTTTAAGACCCCTGTCGGGTGAAATTTGGATTGACGGGCAGGAAATCTCCAATCTTCCGGAAAGGGATTTGGTAAAGGTTAGGATTCGTATGGCGATGGTGTTCCAGCACGGGGCCTTATTTGATTCCATGACCGTGGGCGAAAATGTGAGCTATCGTTTGCGGGAGCTCGGACTGGCGGATAAGGCCGCTATCGAACACCGTGTCAAAGAAGTGCTTAAGTTTGTGGGTTTGCATGATGCCGTGGGTCTCAAACCCGCCGAACTTTCAGGCGGCATGAAAAAACGGGTCGCCATTGCCAGAGCGCTGGCTCCCGACCCCGAAATTTTTCTTTTTGATGAGCCTACCGTCGGCCTTGACCCCATTAACTTTTTTAATATCGAGCAATTGATTGTGAAGTTACAAAAAAAGCAAAAAGCAACCCTAGTTATTGTCACCCACGATGTGGATAGCGCGATGCATCTTGCGGATTCGATTGTCATGCTGCATGATCGGAAATTTATTTTTGAAGGCAGCCCGGCTGATCTGAAACACCATCAGGACAAAAGAGTCCGTGCTTTTTTGGATCCGGCCAGTGTTTATTCATTTGATTAAGGAGAAAATGCGTCTATGGGACAATTTGATCAGGAAAAAGCTTGGAGTAATTTTCGGGTTGGCTTGATCGGTTTTATCGCTCTTTCCCTTCTAGTGCTTGGCATTACTTTTGCCGGCGGGGATAAAGGGCTGTTGTTTCAGAAAACGGCGGTTCTTAAAGTCCAGCTTGTGGATGTGAGCGGTCTTAAAAAGGGCTCTTCGGTCACCATGAGCGGGATGACGATAGGCAAGTTGACCAATATCGCTTTTGTCGATGATCTCGAAAAGAACCGGATGGAAGTAACCATGCTCGTACGTTCTAGTGCCAGAAAACTCATAAAGGTTGATTCTGTTCCCTCTGTCCGGACGCAGGGAATGATGGGGGACCGTTTTATTGATATTTCCAGAGGCGGCCAGGAATCTCTAGTTCTTCCGGATGGTGGATTTTTGATTGGATCGGAGACTTCAGATTTTGATGAAACTCTTCATCAAGCATCGGCCGTGCTGAATGAAACTCATAAAGTATTGCATGCTGTCAACCAGCAGGAAGGCACGGTAGGGCAGCTTTTTTACGATGAAAAATTTTACGCTAAATTGATTGAAATTACCGATCAGGTGAATGAATTAATCAAAGATTTCAAGCAACATCCGCGTAAATATATCAAGTTTTCAGTGTTCTAACGGAATTCTATTTTACAAATCCATCCAAAAGGGTACAATACCCTATCTTTTTCTGCGGCTACCGCTTAGCGCAACTTGCCGGATTCAAATAAGTTACATTAACCAATACGATGAATACTAAAACTCTTTTCGATAAAGTGTGGAATCAGCATGTTGTCTCATCTCTGGATGACGGCACGGTGATTCTCTATATTGACCGCCACCTGATTCATGAGGTGACCAGTCCGCAGGCTTTTGACGGCCTGCGTCTCACCGGGCGCAAGGCGCGTCGGCCGGAGTTCGCCTTCGCGACCATGGATCACAATGTTCCGACCGTGGACCGGCTCAATATCAAGGACCCTATTTCCAAGGCTCAGATTGAGGCGCTCACCCGGAATTGCCAGGAATTCGGCATCACGCTTTTTGATCTCAAGAATGAATTTCAGGGCATTGTGCACATCATCGGCCCTGAGCTCGGCCTTACCCTGCCCGGGCTTACGATTGTATGCGGCGATTCGCACACCTCGACACATGGCGCTTTTGGCACGCTGGCCATGGGCATCGGCACATCCGAAGTGGAGCATGTGCTCGCCACGCAGACGCTTCTTCAAACGCGGCCCAAAACTTTTAAGGTGGAATTCACAGGCCAGCTCAAATATCCGGTGACAGCCAAGGACATGATTCTCAAATTAATCGGCGAAATCGGCACCGCGGGCGGAACGGGCTATGTGCTCGAATACTGCGGCCCGGCCGTAAGAGCGCTTTCTATGGAAGCGCGCATGACCATGTGCAATATGAGTATCGAGGCGGGCGCACGCGCTGGCATGATCGCGCCGGATGACACGACTTTTCAATATATCGCGCAAGGCAAACGCCCCTTCGCGCCCAAGGGCGCTGATTTTGATAAGGCGGTGGCTTACTGGAAAACGCTTCCTTCTGATCCGGGCGCGAAATACGACCGCGAGCTTACGATCAATGCTTCGGAAATCGCGCCGCAGGTGACCTGGGGCACAAGCCCGGGCATGGTGACGGATGTGACCGGCCGCGTGCCGGAGCCGGACAAGGTCCCGGGTTACAGCCGCAAGGATGTGGAACATGCCCTGGCCTACATGGGCCTCAAGCCCGGCACGCCCATCACGGAAATCAAAGTGGACACGGTTTTTATCGGAAGCTGCACCAATGCCCGCATCGAAGACCTTCGACGGGCCGCGCAGTATTTCAAAGGAAGAAAAGTTTCTAAAAAGGTCAAGGCGCTGATTGTGCCCGGCTCCCAGCTGGTGCGCAAGCAGGCCGAAGCCGAGGGTCTGGATAAAATTTTCACGGCCGCGGGCGCGGAATGGCGCGAGGCCGGATGCAGTATGTGCCTGGGGATGAATCCGGATCAATTAACGCCCGGCGAGCGCTCGGCCTCGACTTCGAACCGGAATTTCGAAGGCCGCCAGGGGAAAGGCGGCAGGACGCATTTGGTGAGCCCTGAGATGGCGGCCGCAGCTGCGATTGAGGGGCATTTTGTGGATATCCGCTCCTGGCAGGGAGGGGGCGTGAAATGAAACCTTTCAAAAGCCACCGCGGTCTTGTGGCTACGCTTGACCGCGCCAATGTGGACACGGACCAGATTATCCCCAAGCAATTTTTAAAATCCATTGCGCGCACGGGATTCGGCGAAAATCTTTTTTTTGACTGGCGCTACTTACCGGACGGAAAATCTGATCCCAAATTCCCGCTCAACCGGCCGGAATTCAGCGGCGCCTCGATTCTTGCGGTGCGCAATAATTTTGGCTGCGGGTCAAGCCGCGAGCATGCGGTGTGGGCCATTCAGCAGTACGGATTTCAGGCGGTGGTGGCCCCGTGGCAAAACCGGGGCGGTGCGCGTGTGTCTGCGTTTGCGGATATTTTTAAAAATAACTGCTCCAAAAATGCTCTTCTCACCATCGAGCTTTCGGAAGCCGAGGTGGACAAAATTTTTGACTTTGTGGACCGTTTCCCCGGCCTTGAGGCCACAGTGAATCTCGACGAGCAAAGGATCACGCTTCATCTTGCGGAAGAAGTCTCCTTTCACTTTGGCGTGGATCCTTCCGTCAAGGCACGCCTCATTCACGGGCTGGATGACATCGGCCTCACGCTCAAGCACGAAGCCGCCATCATGGCTTTCGAAAAAAAGCACAACTCCCAGATTTACAAATCGGGATAGGGGAGGCAGGATCGCCCTGCCTTTCCCCTCCCATCCGCAATTTTTCTCTTATACTTACTGTTGTTGCTGCTGCGTATCAGCCGGAGGCGCTGCTTGCTCTCCCTGCTGAGGGGCTGACTGCGCACCTTGTTGAGGTGGCTGGGCCTTGGACTGCAAATTCTGAATTCTCTGATCAATCCTAGCCAGCTTATCCGCAGGCGCTCCTTTAGCCGCCATCTTTTCACGGAACGCTGATAATTTCTCCGCCCGGCGTTCCATCATCTGCTGTTTAAATTGCTGCCATCCCGGACCAGCTCCAGGACCGCCTGCCTGGCCAGGAGGGTTACCCCAATTTGTTCCTTGGCCGCCCCTGGGTCCGGGAGGATTGTCTATCCGGTTAGGATTATCCGTCCATGCAGGACCCGCTCCTGGACCACCTGCCTGCCCCGGGGGATTGCCCCAGTTCGTACCTGGGCCACCCATTTGCCCGGGAGGGGGAGGATTATTATATTGGCCACCGCCTCCGGGACCACCCATCGGACCAGCCGGATTTCCGCCTCTAAATCCACCGCCTCCGCCAGGGCCGCCTCCCGGCCGTCCACCGCCACCACCGGGGCCGCCACCTCTTTGTTCCGCAAAAGCAGGCACACTAACGCTTAACAAAAAAACTCCCAGCAAAAGAAACACCAGCCTCTTTGAACCAATTTTCCCGCTCGCTAAAGTATCCATACTGAACTCCTCCTTTCTCAAGCTACATGATTAGACGGAATCATATATAAAAGGTTTAACCGCATTTTGAGAATTTATTTTATAGGTAAGGGTCCGGCTTCTCCAGATAATTCAACACATAATCCTTCACCGCATCCTTAAGCGGCATAAACGCATGCCGGCAGACTGCACTTCTCAGGTGCGTGAGATCCGCTTCGGTCCAATATTGATATTTATCCCGGATCGATTCAGGCATTTCGATATACTCAATCACATCCTTTTTTCCCAGCGCCTCAAAAATGCCCTGTGCCAAATCCTTCCAGCTTTGCGCCCGTCCCGTTCCGAGATTAAAAATTCCCTTCACGCCCGGATGCTCCCAAAACCATACCATCACATCCACCACATCCTTCACATACACAAAATCCCGCTTTTGCTCGCCGTCCGCATATTCTTTCCGGTAGGATTTAAAAAGCCGCAGTTTTCCTTCCTTTTTGATTTGCTCATATCCCTTATGAACGACGCTTCGCATTTCCCCTTTATGATACTCGTTGGGTCCGAAAACATTAAAAAATTTGAATCCCACAAATTTTTTTTGGAGTTTATTCTCCAGCACCCAAAGATCAAAAATCTGCTTCGACATGCCGTAAAGATTCAATGGTTTCAGCTTGGGGATCGCGCTGGCGTCATCCGAATATCCCGCGCTGCCGTCTCCGTAAGTCGCGGCACTGGAAGCATAAAAAAACGGCTTCCCTTCCTTGAGCGACCATTCCGCCAGGCGCTTGGAATATTCGTAGTTCGTTTCCCAGAGATATTCCTTATTGGTTTCCGTGGTGTCCGTGCAGGCCCCGAGATGAAAAATAGCATCAATCTCTCTCGCCATGGTGTTCTTGGAAAGAGCCTTCAGAAAATCATTCTTTTCGAAATAATCGAGATATTTGCGTTTTGCGATATTGCGGGACTTTGGGGACTGCGTGCCGCGATCATCCACAATCAAAAGGTCGCTTTTTCCCAGCGTGTTGAATTTCCACGCCAGACAACTTCCGATAAAACCAGCCCCTCCCGTAATAACAATCATAGGGGGGATATCATTCACGGATTTTGCTGAAAAATCAAATACTTTTTGTGGTTCGAGATATTTTTAAGCTAAGGCAGGGCCGTAACGCTTAAAAACCGAACCATTTGTTGGATTGTTTCCGTTCAGACACCCTCAAGCTGGAATGGGTAGAAGCGAAGGATAAGGCGTGCCAAGGCGTTGAGCCAGGACACAATCTTGAATAAATTTCCAGGAAGAGCGTTTTTGTTTGCGGCAAGTGTCCAAGACGGTCCAGATGCGCTCAGACCACTGGCGTCCCCATAACGACGGTGCTCCGTGACATGAATGAGTTTCTCCGGCAGCTCAGCGGTCTGCTGAATCCAAGGCTCGGTTTGGTGCTCCGGCCCAAGAGGTGTTTGGCAGCTCGGACATTGCGAAAGCCGATATTCTTTGCCCTCGTCTGATGGCAATCAGTTCCGGTTTGGATAATGCTTCAAGTTGGATGTGCTGGAACCATAACGGCATCGTGGCTATAATACCGCGATATGAAAAAGAAGAATATCGTGATTATAGGAGGAGGTGGGGCGGGCATCCTGGCCGCAATCAGTGCGGCACGGGGCGGCGCGGAGGTTTTAATCGCCGAACGCATGCCGATCCTGGGGAAAAAGGTCCTGGCCTCCGGGGCCGGCCGCTGCAACCTGCTCAATGAAACTCTGAACACTTCCTTTTATAACCCTGAAGCGGCAGAAATCGTAGGCCAAACCTTCAGCCGGTTTGGTAAAGAAGAAATATTATCCTTTTTTCGCGAATTGGGCTTGTGGACTTATGCGGAAGAAGACGGCCGGATTTTTCCCCTCACCAATAAAGCGCTCACGCTCATGGAATTGCTGCAGGCGGAGCTGGCCCGTCTCGGCGTGCGCAGCATCTTGAACTGCCATATCCAGAACATTTGCCCATCCCGTGACCATTTTTTTCTCGAAACCGGGAATCATGACAGCATCCGCGCCGATCGGGTAATTCTCGCTGCCGGCGGCCAGTCTTATCCAATGTTGGGTTCAGACGGAAGCGGATTTAAACTTGCCCAGGATTTCGGCCACCGGATCGTTCAGCCGGTTCCTGCTACGGTTCCCCTGGTTTCGCAAGACGTATGGTGCCGCGTGCTGGAAGGGCAAAAAATTCGCGGCCGGGCCTGCCCTGTATTGGACTCCAAGGAATCGGCGCCGGGGTGGCTTGAGGGAGATATTCTGTTTACAAAATACGGCCTTTCCGGCACTGCGATTCTTGATATCAGCGACCCGATTTCAGTCGCCCTGAACCGTCATGAAGTCAAAAAGGCGGCTGTGATGCTTGATTTTGTCCCGTTTTTGGACGAAGTTTCACTTCACCGCGAGTTTGAAAGGCGCATTGCGCGAGGAATGACGGGCCCATCGATTGTTGCGGGCCTGCTCCCGCCGAAATTCGCGCTTGTGCTCAAGGACTTTTTAGTCCCTGAAAAAATCCGCCAGCTTGCCGGCATTCTGAAGAAAAGAATTTTCTATATTTCTGAAACCCGGGGATGGAATGAAGCTGAATTCACAGCAGGGGGCGTGGATATGACGGAAATCGATCCTGCCACTTTTGAATCGAGAAAACAAAAAGGCCTGTATCTTTGCGGCGAAGTTTTGGATGTGAACGGCCGGCGCGGCGGCTATCAACTGGCCTTTGCGTGGGCGTCGGGATTTCTGACCGGTCTCAGTGTCCTTAATTAGAAAAACGGCTGCCACGCGCAACTAGGAAAGCCGCTGTGGTTATGTTTTTGTGAACGTCCCTAAGTACTTTGGATTGGAATCTCTTAGAGCTGAGGGCTGACCTCGGAAACGATTCGGAGGATAGCCGCTATGATTGGGAGTTGCTGGGTATTTGTCATTCCTTGTGTTTGATTAAATGCAATTCCTCCTCCAGTTTAATGACTCCCACCCTCCAGAGTTTGCCGCAAAAAGGTCCAAAAAGAAAACCCAGGGAGGCGATCATGGATCCCATTGAAATGAATGCAAAAAAACACGTAAAAAGTTTGCCCAGAGGCGTTACAGGAGTTGTGTTTGGCGCCGGCCCTTGTCCCGTCGCAATCATGCTAGCGAAATAAAAGGAATCGATATAAGAAAATCCCTCGAACCAGTGAAATCCGAAGGTTCCCAGTGAAAGTACAATCGTGGCCAGGGATAAACTGTAGAGCCCGCGGTTAAAAAAGGAATGGTAATGATGGTACCGAATCGCGTTAGTCGTATTATTTTCTTCCATAGGATCCTCAATCTATTCCGTTTTTAATATCCAAATTGAATTGAAATGTACGCCTCCTTTTTATCGTCATGTGTCTCGTGCACCCAAAGCCTTTTTCTTGGGCTCTTGTGAATTAACCGGGCAGGAGTCCAGCGGGGAGGGGTAGGTTAGAGGAGCAAGGGACTAAAAATCCCTGTACTGGCGGTTCAAAGGACTGTTAGTCGTTTGGTCCCTGGCATTCTTTATTTGAGTGAAAGCGTCCCCGACCGGATTTGAACCGGTGTTGACGGAATGAAAATCCGTTGTCCTAGACCGGGCTAGACGACGGGGACACGAAATACGCGAGATGCCGAAAAGGAAGCGGAATTGTATCACCTCAGGAGAAAAGATTCAACCAGGGTTTTGTTGGATTGACGGCCTGTCAAGCGGATGACAAAATCCCGCGGGAAAAACGGCGCGGATATTTCTTTTATAAGAATGAGGCCCTGTTTGCCGTCATAGTTTACTTCCAAAATGTCGCCGTCCAGTCCTTCCCTCCATTGAATCATAACGCCGGCGTAATCTTCCAGAATTTGCCCCCGGCCATGAAATTGCGGCTGAAGGTTCCTTTGCTTCAGCAAAGCAAGGACTCTTTTCCTTGCCGCGGGATTTGACGCGGCATTAAGCGGCAGATAAATTTTGCGGCATTTGGAATCGTTGATAAGCCCTTCCAGGCCGCCGCTATTCTTGGCAAGGCAGGAACCGAGAAAAACAGCATCGACCGTCTGAACACCGCGGCTTATCAGAAATGGCTTGACGATCCGGTCCCATTCATTGCCGGGCCGGGATTTGCCGGTATTGATGAGCAGGTTATGCCTCCTTCCAGGAAACTCCAGAAATGCCACACTGCCTTGTTTTAAATGCAAGACATCAATTTTAAGCGCAGGTTCGCGGGAAAATATCAGCACATAGACTGTGATCACGACGGCAGAAACCGCCAAACCTGACACAACCCAGGCGGATCGAAGCCATTTTTTGCTGTCCTCGGGCAGGAGAATAAAAACAAGAATCGCTCCATAATAAGCCCAGACAATCAGCAAGGGCGGTGAAGGCACATGAAAGCTCGCAAAAGGAATCCGGGCAAGGAGACCGTTAATTTGCAAGGAAATTCTTACGGCCGCCAAAGGAAGCTGGCCGGCAAGAACAGCCCAACCGGGTTTCAGGAAAAATAACGGAAGAATGACAAAACCCAGAAAGGTCGCAAGATTCATAAGAGGAACCAAGGCCAGATTGGCCAAAAAGCAGATGGGCGATGCAATCCGGAAGTAGTAAAAGACAAGGGCAGGGTTGCCAGGGTAGCCGCAAACGTGGCGGTCAGAATATCGGCAAAAAATCCTGTCACTTTCTGAAAAATAAAAAGCGCCGTTCCGCGCTTCTGCTTGCTGCCGGCAGTCCCTGCTCTAACCCAGGGCATAAAAATAAAGATCCCGAGCACGGAGAGGAATGAAAGCTGGAAACCGGCGGAGAAAAGATTCTCCGTGTCAAAAACCATAAGAAAGAAAAAAGCCACTGCCAGGCTGTTTAAAAGCTCCGTGTCTTTTTCAATCAACAAACCCGCAAAAAGAAGGCCGCCCATGATCGCGGCCCTTAGAACGGGAGCGCTCGCCCCCGAAATGGCCGCGTAAAAACCGACCAGAAGCAGCGAAAAGAACGCGTTCCATTTCCGCGGCAGAAACAACCGCAGAAAAAAATAAAGCAGGCCGCCCACAATGGAAACATTCAGCCCGCTCACAGCCAAAAGATGGGCCGTGCCTGTCCGCGCAAAATCGTCCCAAATGGGTTGCGGGATCCGGTTCTGGAATCCGATCAAAAGAGCCGAGATGACTTCTCTTTCGGGAAAAGGGAAATACCGGTCAATATGCCTTTTAATGGTTTCACGCGTTTTTAAAATAAGGGACAAAATAGAACCGTTTCCCTTTTTCAGGCAGCGCACGCTCCTGCGGCCATATCCTTTAAAAATGAGCCGGATTTTCCGGCTCGCAAGGTAGCGACGGTAATCAAACTGGCCGGGATAATGGCCCTCTTCCGGCATTTCAAAAAAACCGCGCAATTGCAGTTCATCCCCGAAGGCGGGGTGGGCGCGAGAATTGATAAGAAAAACCTGCACCTTTCCCTGCACTGCCCCCGTGAACTCGCCCGACTTGAGATTGAAGGATGAAAAGACAAAAGAAACCATATCCCGTTTGCCTTGCCAGGTTATTTCAGGCAGAGAAACCACGGTTCCTGTCAAACTCAGGTCCGAGCCAGCCGCGGCTTGAGCAGGCTGGCCTAAAATATCTAATCGACTGATTGCGTTGTCGGGAAGGATATGATTCTCCGCCTCTGCCAGCGCTCCAAGAAAAAAAAAGCCTGTGACCAGACGGGCCATAAAAATTTTTCTATTCCGGATGAACGGGATAACAGCGGCAAGCACAAAAAGCAGAACCAGAAAGGGACGGGCTTCCCACGTTCCCCATCTCGCAAGGCACCCCCCCACGGCAAAAACGACGCTGAGAGGGATCATGGGACGATTCACGGCCGGAATCCCTTGATTCCGGCACGTTCGCAGGACCGTGAGGGTCCGGTCTTCGCAGGCCGGAATCCCCCTGAGCGAAGCGCACAATAAAGGAATAAGAAAAGAAAAAGGATATAAAGAATCTGCCTTTGATAGCGATCCACAAAAGGGAGGCGGCAAGAATTGGAAAACTTTGAAGAGCTGGGTAAATTTTATACGAAGTTGGGTCTATTCCGCAACTTATTTATTTTTTCCGCAGCGTTGCGGACCAAGAGGATAAATCCGGAAAGGCGCCGGAGAATCAGTCCAGATAAATGGTGAATCTCTTTCCGTTGCGCTCCAACGTCGCAGATCCCTCGTAAATGCTTACCACCCTGGCGCCGTCAACCACACTTCCGACTTCCACCAGCTTATTATTGATCATCGCACTCCAATGCCCGCCGGAGGTAACAACGCCCGTAATAGAAAATTTCACGGCGGGAGCTGACGCAACTTTTTGAGGCAGCGGAGCCCGCGCCTGTTTTTTTCTTACACTTGCCCTTTTCCTGGCCATGACATATTTCAGGCCATCCGCCTTCTGAGAAACCACCACCGGAGCAGGCGCTTCATGATGCGTGGTGAGAGATAGGTGTTTTGCCATCGACAGAATCAACCACGACAAGGCCACAGCGCCCACAAAGGTCAGGAGAAAAATTTTGAACGGTCGCGACAGCTTTTCCTTTTGTCTGATTCGAACAACCGGCGCGGGCTCCGCTGCCTTTGGTTTTTTTTGAGCCAGCTCGACAATCGCGTCGATGGAAAGATTGTACGGCTCTAGCCGTTTCTGCTGCTCCGCTTCTGCTTTTTTGAGCGCGGAATGAATCACACTCATCAGACCATCACGCCTTCCGCATCCTGAAACGCGCATTCAACGATTTTCTCATCAAGCGTCCGAGACTCCCTCACATAAGCCGTGAGCATGGCTTTATCGCAAAGCGAATTGATAAGTCGCGGCACTCCCTGCGTCACATTATAAATCAGGGTGATGGCATCCGGCGTGAAAGCAACTTTCCCAAATCCTCCGGCCACGCGAATCCGCCATGCAATGTATTCTCCCGTCTCCTGCGCATCCAGAGCCGTCAAGTGATAGCGCAGCGCGATCCGCTGGCGAAGCTGCGTGAGCGAAGGATGCCGCAATGTCTCACGAAGTTCCGGCTGCCCCACCAGAACAATCTGAAGCAACTTCTCGCGTTCAGTTTCGAGATTAGAAAGAAGCCGGATCTGCTCCAGCGTCTTCATCTTCAAGTTCTGCGCTTCGTCGATAATCAGAACGGACGTCATCCCCTGTTGCCCGACATGGAGAAGAAATTTATTGAGCGCGTCAAAATAGCCCTTCCGGTTGCGTTGCTTGCACTCAATTCCGAAATCCTCCACAATGGCGCCCAAAAGCTGGACATCCGAAAGCCCGGGATTCACCACCAGCGCCGTCTTGGCCTTGCCGGCTACTTCCGTAAGCAGGCGGCGGCAAAGCGTGGTCTTCCCTGCCCCTATTTCACCCGTGATTTCGATGAACCCCTTGCGATAATTGACGCCGTAGACCAGCGTGGCAAAAGCCTCCTGGTGTTTGCGGCTGAAGTAAATGTAGCGGGGATCCGGAGTCATGCAAAACGGTCCTTCGTTGAGACCAAAGAAGTTTTTATACATGTCGTTTTCTTAGGCGCACGAAAGCTCGAATACTTTTCCGTCTTTGCGGGGAAGTTCGATGCTGAGTGTCGGGATTCTCGAGCTTAAAAACTGTTGGGTCCGCTTGGAAACAATTTCCCGCACTTTGTAGCGCCCTCCATGGAACCGCAAATCCGGGAAAAGAACGGCAGCGCTTTTATCCTCCATTCCATTATTAACGGCTATTAAGTAATATTTTTTACCTCTTTTATACAACGCAGTCTTGACATCCTTGGTGGTCGTGTAGGCGTATAGGGGAATCCGGAAATACCTCAGGATGGCAAAAATCAGCTCCTTGTTTTGTTCCACGCCAAGGTGAAGGATCCGGCCCTTTCCGCAACGCTTGAGATAACCGATTACCACCCGGCCGTATCCCGCAATCTCGGCCTCAATTTTCTCACCCTGCGCGTGATCAAACGAATAAACCGAACTCACCACCTTCGTCTGATTCCTCGGCCCGAGACAGACCGTAAAGGGCTTTTTAAACTCAAAAAGAATCCTGGAAGGGTCATGAAATCCTATCAAATTGCAGTCTTTGAAATTTTCATCCTTGCGCGGATAATCCCGGAAAGCCACAAGAATGCCGCCGGATTTTACATACTCCAGAATATTTTTCTGGGATTCGCGGGACATCCACTGATTGCCGGAATAGAAAAGTATTTTTTTGCGGATATTGCCCAATTTGGGATCATACATCTCATAGTCAATATCCGCCTCGTAAAGAGAAGACAGGAGACTGCCTTCCTGGGCAATCGTGCGGGCCGCATATTGTATCGGGATAAAAGTCACGGCCACATCACAGAGTTTTTCCAAAGACGGCGGATCCAACTTCTTATAAATATGCACCAGATCCTGGAACACGCAATAGAGTTCATGCCGCACCCGGCCCCACTCGTTGATAGGCGACATGTACCAGTTGTCGCGGTTGACGAGCATGTACCAGTTCCATCCGCCAATGCCTCCCAAAAGCGCGGTGAGCGTGATAAGACGGTAATGGTTGGGCGTCAGGATGCCGGATTCGTAATGGCGCGCATGCCAAACGCCGGCGGCAAATTCCGCAATGTAGGGGACCTTGGCAAAGGTGCGCGTGTAACGGACCTTGTCCATCATCTTGCGCTGTTCAAACGCGTCCTCCGTTAATTCACTGCTCGGATACAGATCAATCCCCACCAAATCCGAGACCTTTTGCATTTCCGCCCAATCCTGCGCGTAGAAAAAGGGGTAAAGATTGAGATAGATGGGAACATCCACGCCCAGTTTTTTGTAAGCCCGGCAGCACCATTTGGCGCACTCGAGCGAGTAAAAATATTTGAATTCGATATAATCGATATTGCGCTGAAGTTCCCGGTCGCCCTTCAGGGGAAGCCCCCGGTAATTCGCCAGCATGCAGGCAATAAAAGGGCCGGCTTCCTCAAAATGTTTGTACTGCGTTCCCCAGTTTTCGTTGAGAAACCGGATGCGGTTTCCATATTTGACTTTGAGAAAATTCTGGAACATGCCGGGCTTGCCTGAGAGGCCGTATTGTTCGCCAAAAATATCCGGCCAGGGATCGATTTCATTATCCGCTTGCAGAAGGATAATATGGCCGCCCGGCCGTGTGGCAAAAAACGGCTTGAGAATAGCCGTCACTTCCCGCATGTAATTTTCCGCGTACTTTAAAAACTGGGGATGAAGCCGGTGATATTTGTAGGCGTACGGAGGAACCCCTTCGTTGGGCCATTCGCTGTAAATGTAAGGGCCGGGGCGGATGATCACCCAGAATCCTTCCTCGCGGGTGAGTTCGAGGAATCGCTTTAGGTTGTGGGTTTCGTCGGTCTTGCCGGTAAAATCAAAATGGCCGCGCTTGGGTTCATGATAATCCCAGGGGATATAGGTGGAGACGACATTCAGCCCCATCTCCTTGACTCTTTCAAGAATGGCTTTCCAGTAGGAAGGATTGAGACGCCAGTAATGGACTTCGCCGCTCAAAAGTGAAATTTCTTTTGAACCGACAAGGATTTTCCCCTTTTTAATCTCAACTTTGGGCATGAACTAGACCACAATGTTGACGAGCCGGTGTTGAATCACGATCACCTTATGAATTTTTTTCCCCTCGATCCACTGCTTAACCTTTTCGTCTTGAAGAGCCCTGGCCTTAAGCTCTTCTTCGGAAATATCCACGGGCACCATGGACCTGGACCTCACCTTGCCCGTGACCTGAAACGCCACTTCTTCTTCCCTTTCAACCAGATAGGAGCCATCACACACTGGCCACGGCTCATAAGCCAGAGTCCTGGAGTACCCGAGTTTGGCCCACAATTCCTCGGCCAGGTGCGGGGCAAAAGGCGAAAGAAGTAAGATAAACGGTTCCATGATTTCCAGCGGGCGGGTCTCGGTTTTGGAAAAATCATTCACGAAAATCATCATGGCGGAAATGGCTGTATTAAAACGCATCGAGTCTAAATCTTCCGCCACTTTCTTGATGGTCCTATGAAGAATCTTGAGCTGCTCCGGGCTTGCCGGCTGTTTTTTAATTTCCTTGTGCAAATTCCCTGCCCCATCCGTGAACAAGCGCCATACCCGGCCCAGAAACCGGTACACGCCCTCAACGCCGCGCATGGACCACGGCTTCACAATTTCAAGCGGGCCCATGAACATTTCATAAAGCCGCATGCTGTCCGCGCCGTATTCGCGAATCACATCATCCGGATTGATCACATTGCCGCACGACTTGGACATTTTCTGCCCATCCTCGCCGAGAATCATGCCTTGATTAACCAGCCGCTGAAAGGGCTCCGACATAGACACCACGCCGATATCGTAAAGCACTTTGTGCCAGAACCGCGAATAAAGAAGGTGCAAGACCGCATGCTCAGCCCCGCCCACGTAAAGATCAACCGGCATCCAGTATTTTTCTTTTTTGGAATCCACGAGCTGATTTTTATTATGAGGATCCAGATAGCGCAGATAATACCAGCATGAACCCGCCCATTGCGGCATGGTGTTGGTTTCACGCCTTGCAACTTCATTGGGAGGAGCGCCGGGAACCGAAGCCCGCACCCATTCTCCTGCCTTACTCAAAGGCGGTTCAAAAGTTCCGGTCGGTTTGAAATCACTGATGTCAGGCAAAATTAAAGGCAAATCTTTTTCAGAAAGAGGCACGATGCCTTTTGACGGAGAGTGCACGACAGGAATGGGTTCGCCCCAATAGCGCTGCCTTGAAAAAAGCCAGTCGCGCAATTTATAATGAACCTTCTTTTCGCCGATTCCCTTCTTTTCCAGCCAGCTCGTGATTTTTTCTTTGGCTTCATCACAACTCAACCCATTGATTGAGAATTCATTTGGCGACGCAGAGTTCATACAAACAGCATCCTCTGTCGCAGTAAAGGGCAAGCCCTCTTGATCATTTGAATCATATGCCGGCGAAAACCCATCAACCTTATCAGCAGGAATGGGACCACACCTTGGAAATATCACTCTATAAATTGGCAATTTATTATTTTTTGCGAATTCATAATCCCGCTCGTCGTGGGCCGGCACCGCCATAATGGCCCCGGTTCCGTAAGTCATAAGCACATAATTTGCAATCCAAATTGGAATGGGCTTCTCATTGACTGGATTAATCGCATATTCACCACTAAAAACACCTATCTTCTCTTTGTCTAGATCAATAAGTCGGTCGAGAGCTGACTTATGGATCACAGATTCGACAAACTCACTTACCTCACGCTTACGGTCTTTTGTAGTAATTAAATTAACATATGGATGATCCGGCGCAAGCACCATGTAGGTGGCGCCAAAAAGAGTGTCCGGCCGGGTGGTGAATACGCGGATTTTTTCCTGGCGGCCTGCTATCGCAAAATCCACTTCCGCGCCCACGGATTTCCCGATCCAGTTTCTCTGCATCTCCTTGATCGGCTCAGGCCAGTCAAGCCCTTCCAGATCCGCAAGCAGCCGCTCGGCATAGGCCGTGATTTTGAGCATCCACTGGCGCATAGGTCTGCGTTCAACAGGATGCCCGCCGCGCTCGCTCTTTCCGTCTACCACTTCTTCATTGGCCAATACCGTGCCCAACGCCGGGCACCAGTTCACGGGCACTTCCGCAAGATATGCCAGCCCTTTTTCATATAATTTGAGAAATATCCATTGCGTCCAGCGATAGTAGTCCGGGTCCGTGGTGTTGATTTCCCTGTCCCAATCGTAGCTGAATCCAAGCGCCTGAATCTGCCGCTTGAAAGTTTGCACATTTTTTTCCGTCGTGGCACGGGGATGGGTCCCGGTTTCAATCGCATGCTGCTCGGCCGGAAGCCCGAACGCGTCCCAGCCCATGGGATGAAGCACGTTCAAGCCCTTCATTCTTTTGTAGCGCGCCACAATATCCGTGGCCGTGTACCCTTCGGGATGGCCGACATGCAGGCCTGCGCCCGAAGGATACGGAAACATATCAAGTACGTAATATTTTGGTTTATCGCTTCCAGGTTCGCCCGGGTCAGGAGTACGGAAAGTTTTATTCTTAAGCCAATAAGACTGCCATTTGGCTTCGATGAGATCAAAAGGATAGCTTTTATCTTTCGAGATTTTTTCCATACCGAATCTTTCCTTAAAGGAAGGTCATTCTAGCACAAGGACTTATGACGGACAACGCTCAACTTGCCTTGACACCTGGTGAGATGGAAAGTAGAATTGACGCCTTGTTGAATTTTTAAAATAGTTTTTGGTACTTCGGGGGCCGGTAGTTCAGTTGGGAGAACGCTACAATGGCATTGTAGAGGTCAGGGGTTCAACTCCCCTCCGGTCCACCATTTTTTCGCTGGCGCTCAAAAATGGTGCTGCTCGCTACGATCGCTGCACCAACTGAAAAAAGCCGGCCGGAGTGGCGGAACTGGCAGACGCGCGCGACTCAAAATCGCGTGCCCGCAAGGGCATGTGGGTTCGACCCCCTCCTCCGGCACGTCCCTACCAAATGGCGGGAACGACCGGAAGAGGGGCGAAATTTCTTAGATCCTAGAACAATGTTTCCGGATTGACCGGAATCCCTCTCTGATGACCGGGGACTAATCCAGCCACAAAATCAACAGCGCCGCTTCCGCAGCGCAGCAAAGTCTTGCTAATTCCCTTAACGCCTCCTCCCAAATAATGGGTGCCTAGAGGCATCCTTTTTTCCGGCTTAGCATCACGGATACCCCGAAAAATCTCAAAAGGCGAAGAAACGATATTCTTGCCTCCACGCACATAGGCATGCTTTACCCCACCCAGATACGTGCCGGTATTATCCGCCAGGGCTCCCTGGGGTATAAATAACCCTAAAAACATCACTGCAACCCAAATAGTTATAAGCTTTTTCATTTTTTGAACCCCCTCTCAAAACGGATCCTTAATGCCTAGGTTTCCTTTCCCGCTTCTCACTTTAAAGCTTATACGGCCTCTATAGCCATTTACAAATACAGAAAATACCCTTTTACCCACTAGATGATGCGTTACTTCAATTACCATCACAAGATATAGAAATTAGCCCCCAGAAATAATTCTTCCCGGCTAAAGCTCGAATCAATATGGCCGATAGCTAATCACACGACAATAGGGTGGTATTACGACAAGGAGGTCAGAATGCAGCAACCGACTTACGTTTGTTCAGCGTGCCAGTGGTCCGGTGAGGAAAATAAATTCGTTACCAAGATCCTGAGCATCATGTACCGGTCCAAGCACGACAATATTCAGGCCTTCAAGCAGATTAAATGCCCCAAATGCAATAATCTCGTCACGATTATTTTCGAGACTCTCGACGGTCCCGTCGCAAAGTAAGCGGATTGACCTTTTCTTCTCAGGGCTGATTAAAATCTTGGAGGCATTCTTCCAATATTTCCAGCCCCGTATCCACTTCTTTTTTATTAATCACAAGCGGAGGGGTAAAACGGATGGAGGATTCCCCGCATCCCAGCAGAAGAAGCCCCTTCTCAAATGCTTTCCGGACAAGATCATTCCTGAGCTGAACGGCACGCTCCTTGGTCTCACGATGAGTCACCAGTTCAATTCCTAAAAGAAGCCCGCGGCCGCGCACATCCCCAATCACCGGGTACTTTTCCTTAAGCTTGAATAATTTCTGCTTGAAATAATCGCCGGTCACGCGTGCGTTCTCAATGAGCCCTCCTTCCAGAAGATCCAGGGTGGCAAGCGCAGCGGAACACGCCACGGGATTTCCGCCAAAAGTGGAAGCATGCGAACCCGGCTCCCAAATCATGATATCGCTTGGCGCAATCACCGCCCCAAGAGGAAGCCCTGAGGCAATCCCCTTGGCTAAGCAGATAATGTCCGGTTCAATCCCCCAATGCTCAATCGCAAACATCTTGCCCGTACGGCCCATCCCCGTCTGCACTTCATCCACAATAAGAAGAATGTTGTGCTTCCGGGTCAGCTCTCTCAGCAGAGGAAAATATTCAGGCGGCGGCTCCACCGCTCCGCCCTCTCCTTGAATGGGCTCGACAATAACGGCCGCCACCTCATCCGGCGGAAGCGTAGTATGAAAGATGGTTTCTTCAATTTCAGAAACACAGGCGATCTTGCAATCGGAATAATGAAGATGGTAAGGACAGCGGTAACAATACCCGTAGCCCACATGCGTGACGCCCGGCACCAGAGTCCCGAAATTTTCGCGCTGTTTAATTTTGCTTCCGGTGAGCGAGAGAGAACCGAAAGTCCTTCCATGAAAAGCGCCGAAAAAGGAAATCATTTTTTCCCGTTTGGTCTTGTAGCGGGCCAGTTTAAAAGCCGCCTCCACACTCTCGGTTCCTGAATTGCAGAAAAAAACTTTTTTCTCCGTATTTCCCGGCGCAAGCCGGCTCAAACGCTCTGCAAGCTTGATCTGGGGCTCGTAATAAAAATCTGTGCCGGACATGTGCAGAAGTTTTTTACTTTGATGCCTGATGGCGCGGACAACTTTGGGATGGCAGTGGCCCGTGTTGGTCACGGCAATGCCAGCGGTGAAATCCAGAAAAATATTGCCGTCCGGATCGCGGAGCCATACGCCGCGGGCCGTCTCGGCTACCAACGGATAAAAACGGGTATAAGAAGGGGAAATAAAACGGTTATCACGCTCTATCAGCCGGCGGGCTTTGGGACCGGGAAGCGCTGTCTTAATCCGGGGCCTTTTACTCAACATCAATCTGCGCCTTCTGAAGTTTACCGCTGTAGTCCACGAAGACGGTTTTCCATTCCGTGAAAATGTCGTAGCCCGTCTCGCCGCCTTCGCGGTGGCCGTTGCCCGTATTTTTGATCCCGCCGAAGGGGAGATGCACCTCCGCGCCAATAGTTGGGCCGTTGATATAAGTGATTCCGGCTTCAATATCCCGGATGGCTTTGAAGGCGCGGTTCACATTTTCGGTGTAAATGGAAGAGGACAATCCGTAAGGCGTGTCATTCAAAACGCGGATCGCTTCTTCCAGCGACTTCACTTTGACCAGGCAGGTCACAGGTCCGAAAATTTCCTCCTGCATGATCCGCATTTTGGGACGAACCTGCGTGAAAACCGTGGGCGAATAAAAATTTCCCTTTTTAAAACGCGAACCGGCGGGTTCGTTGCCTCCGCACTCAACCTTAGCGCCTTCTTTTTTCCCGATTTCTACATACTCCCGGACTCTTTTTTTCTGAATTTCGTTGACAAGAGGGCCCATTTCGACCGCCCGATCCTTGGAACCGTCACCGATTTTAATTTTTTTTGCCCTTTGGATGAATTTTCTGCGGAACGGCTCATAGATTTTTTCGTGCAAAATAATCCGGCTCGTGGCTGTGCAACGCTGTCCCGTGGTGCCAAAGGCACCCCACAAAGCTCCTTCTACCGCAAGCTCCAGATTGGCATCCTCCATCACGATTTGGGCGTTTTTGCCGCCCATTTCCAGAGAACACCGCTTGCGGGTCCGCGCAGCATGCTCCGCAACCTCACGCCCGACTTCGCAGGAACCGGTGAATGAAATGAGACGGATGTCCGGATGCCGCACGATGAGCTGGCCGGTAGAAGCTCCTCCGTGAACCAAATTGAGAACGCCCGGAGGAAGCCCCGCTTCTTCCAGAATTTCCACGAACCGGGTGCCGCAAAGCGGCGTGTCTTCAGCCGGTTTAAAAACCGCCGTATTGCCGGTCACCAAGGCGGGAAAAATCTTCCAGGAGGGAATGGCCATAGGAAAATTCCACGGCGTAATCAGACCGCACACACCGATGGGCATACGAACGGACATAGCAAATTTATTTTTGAGCTCGCTCGGCGTGGTCTGGCCGAACAAACGCCTTCCCTCGCCCGCGGCGTGGAGCGCCATGTCCACGGCTTCTTGAACATCCCCGCGCGCCTCTTTGATGACCTTGCCCATCTCGCGCGTCATGATTCGGGCCAATTCTTCTTTGCGCTTTTTGAGGATTTCAGCGGCCCGGAAAATAATTTCCGCTCTTTGAGGCGCGGGCGTAAGGCGCCACGCATCAAAGGCCACGTGAGCGGCCCTGACCGCACGGTCCACTTCATCGGCCCCCGACTCCGGGAACAGCCCCAAAACATCCTCCCGATCGGCCGGATTTTGGTCGATAAAGGTATTGTCTTTCGCCTTTTCCCATTTTCCCGCTATATAATTTTTAAATTGCGTCTTGTTACTCAAATTAGCCGCGCCTCCGAATCTTTCCCTGCAAGTCCTTAAGAAGCGTTTTCGTGTGTTTCATGTGGCCGTAATGCGTCATATCTAGCGCCAGCGGCGTGATCGACACATATTTTTTTTCCAGGGCTTCCTGGTCAGTTTCACCATCAGGATTGAGCACCACGATTTTCCCCCGCAGCCGGTAGGACAACTCCCCCGGCGCATCCTCCCTGTCAAATAATTCGACAAATTTGGAAGGAGCTTGACGGGTCATGCGAAATCCCCGGATGTGGCGCGCATGCTCTACGGCCGGAATATTCACATTGAGAAAATAATCGGCAGGAAATCCGCTGCATAAATAACGCACGGCAATCTGCTTGGTGATCTCCAGGGCATAGGAAAAACCGTTCCAGACAAAAGAATCAATCGACACCGCAAAAGCCGGCACCCCGCAAATAATTCCCTCCCTGGCTGCGGCAATGGTTCCGGAATAATAAACGCTGACACCCGTGTTGGGCCCCAGATTGATCCCGGAAACGATAAGATCAAAAGGACGATTTGAAAAAAGCACGTTTAGAGCAAATTTGATCGAATCGACCGGCGTGCCGTCAACCCCATATCCCTTGTGCTTACCCCGCCGGATGCGATGAAGCCGGATATTGTGATTCAAAGAAACCGCGTGGCTTGAAGCGGACTTGGGATGCCGGGGCGCTACAATTTCACAATCCGCGATTCCGGAAAGAACTTCCTTGAGCGCCCAGATGCTTTCGGCTTCGATCCCATCGTCATTGGTGAGCAGGATTCTTTTTTTCCGTCTCATAAATCTCCAAAGGTGACAAGCCTCACCTTATTTTTTTTTAGAAGGGATTGCGCCTCGACCGAACACAAGGCTTCCAGTTCGCGCTCGCGCGTACGGTTAAAACTTGAAATAGCCATCAAGGCCTTGTCGCATCGCGCCGGATGGCACATCAACTCATAAGTGCCTTTCCGGAGGATGCGGAGGAGCGCTTTCAAAAGTGAAACCCGGTTCCACGCGCGTTCGGGTTCCAAGTCTTCGATAAGATGATCGGTTGTTAAAACACCGCGGGTTCTAAGTTTTTTCCGGACTCCCGCCGTGCATAAACGGCTCATCCTCACCGGAAGCCGGTAGCGGGCCGCTATGCGTGTAAAAATCTCAAAAATTTCCTTTTTTGCATGCAAATGATGATGCGTGTCAAGATGCGTGGGCAGACGGCCCATAAGCTTCCTGAACATCTCGATCTGGCTCCTGTATTCTTCCGCAAGCTCGGTTCGGGATATTTTTTTAAAATTCAGTTCACTCCTTTTTTTAAACGAGCCGTTTGCATTCAAGAGCGTTGGTATCTTGCGCGGCAAAGCAGCGGGAGCGCCGAGCGTGATGTTCAAATGAAGACCGACTCCCAATTTTTTCTGTTTTTTGAGTTCTTTTAAAATGCGGCCCGGCGCGGGAAGATTCACCATAAGGGAGGTACTGGTCACGATACCGTGGTCATGAGCCTCGAGGATACCCCGCGACACGCTTTCCGTAAGATTAAAATCGTCGGCGTTGACAATCAGGTTGATGGACTGGGGAATCGCAGACATCAGGAAATCAGGACCACGGCCACGGCGTAATCCGTGTCATGGGAAAGCGTGACAGAAATGGCGCTGGTTTCGGCCAAACCGAGGCGGGCCCTTTCCTCGGGCAGCATAAAAAATTCCGGCGCGCCGTTCGGGAGATGCTTGATTTCGATATTCTTGAAGCGGATCCTCGCCTCCCGCGGGCTTATGGCCTTGTAAAAGGCCTCCTTGGCGGCAAAGCGGCCCGCGTAATGTTCAAATTTTCTGTGCTTGTGGGACTCGCAGTACTCAATTTCTACGGCAGTGAAAATCCTATTCAAAAAAGCTTCACCGTGTTTTTCAATGGCTTCCCGGATCCGGGGAACCTTCACCAGATCAACCCCGCAGCGCGGAACGGCCATGGCTTTCCCATTTTATTAATTTAATAATGTAGCCATGACAGTCCCAAACCTCCCATAAATATTCAATGAAGTTTGGGGCGGCCATGGCTAGGTATTATCCCCGCTCGATTTTGAGGATTTTGTAGTGTGTCGTACCGGCAGGAATGACAATCTCGGCAATGTCGCCGACTTTTTTGCCCAGGAGCTGGTGCCCCACAGGGGAATCACTGGAAATTTTTCCGGCCTTGAAATCAGCCTCTTCCTTGGAGACCAGCATGTATTTCACTTCCCGGCCCTTTTCCACATCCTGAAGATGCACCGTGGCGCCCAGATAAACCTTGTCCTTGTCCATGGAATCTTCATCAATGATGGACACATCCGCCAGTTTCACCTCAAGCTCGGAGATCCGGGTCTCCAGATTGTGCTGCGCCTGTTTGGCCGAGTCATACTCCGCGTTCTCACGCAAATCGCCGTGAGCGCGCGCCTCGGAAATGGCCTTGATAACCTCCTGGCGCTTCACGCTTTTGAGGTATTTCAATTCCTCCCTCAGTTTCTCGTATCCTTCTTTGGTAAGACGGACGGCCATAGTACTCCTCTAACGGAACAAAATGTAAATCACAAGGCCAAAAAGAACGGCCGACAAAATGTAGACGCGGTTAAAACTCCAGTAATTGACGGCCTTGACAAAAAAGCCGTTGAAAGGACTTTCAATCCGTTTCCGGAGGGTCGATTTGAAGTCAATGATCTGGTCTTTCCTGAAACGGAGATAAACGCCTCCTATCTTATAAGCGTTCAGTCTCCCTCTCCGGACTAATTCTTCCACCTCGACTTGATCGAGCTCGAGGTAGTCGATAACCTCTTTAAGAGAGAGCATCCCATCCATGGCCAACGCTCCGCTCCCCGCAAAAAAATCCCCGGCGGCTGCCAGAGATTTAGATTTTTAGTTTTTCTTCCTGAATCCAGCGATCAATCTCGGACCTGCGGAATTTCCAAGCATTGTCTTCCTGAAACGCCGGAATCTTTCGTTTCGCCGCCCATTCATCCAGAGTGGCCATCTCCACCTCGAGATACTGAGCCAGCTCTTTGAGGGTCAAAAGATCATCGCCCCCTGCTTCATCCACCCCCATCATCGAAAGCTGGCCTTCCAGCACCGCGCCTTCCGTGATACTGATAATGGGAGTTCTCACATTGCCCTTCACGATAGCAGGAGAAATAATGGAAAGCCCCTGGCTCGCGATGATATCACCATTGACTTTCCCTGCGACAATAATCCGGTCGCCCGTGATATTGGCTTTGACCCGGGCATTCTCACCAATGGTCAAATTACCCTTGGTGTCCAGTTTGCCCTCGAAACTGCCATTGATACGGAGATTGACCGGATCTTTAAACGCGATGGTACCCTGCATGCTTGCGTCAACGTCAAGGATCTTCTCGTGCACTTCTTCATTTTTTTTGCCCATCGTCGATCCTCCTTTGCGCTATAATATACTGAAATGTATTCTAAATGCTAACAGAATTTTATCTTTTGACCCGCAGATTGCTCAAAGAAAACAGGCCGCGTCTTATCAAATTTGAGAAGACACTCGGCCTCTCTTTCCGGAAAAGGGCCCTTCTTTTAGCCGCTCTGGCCCACCCCTCCTACCGCAACCAGTCTCCCAGACTGGGTCTGGAAGACTTTGAACGGATGGAATTCCTGGGTGATGCCATCCTAAGCTATGTTGTCAGCCGCAAGCTTTATGAATTGTTCCCCGAAGCCAATGAGGGCCTGCTTTCCCAGCTTCGGGCGGGCGTGGTCTCCAAAAAACTCCTTTTCCGGGTGGCCTGCGATCTGGACCTGCCTCAATTCATCCTTCTCGGAAAAAGCGAAAGGAAGCTTCCCAAGACCGAGAAGGGGAAAATTTTTGCCGACACCCTCGAAGCCCTGATCGCTGCCGTATTCTTTGACCGGGGGGTGGCTAAAACCGAAGCGTTTATCCTGAGGCATTTTGGAAAATTCCTGCGCTCACCGGCCCTGAAACGCATGGGCATAAGCCCCAAGAACCTGCTCCAGGAGTGGGTGCAAAAAAAGTTCAGAATCCTGCCCGAATACCGGCTGGAGATGGACAATGGTCGGTTTGTGGCCTGGGCCGCGGTTCAGAACCGCGGGAAAGCCCGGGGCAAGGGGCGTACGAAAAAAGATGCGGAAGAACGGGCCGCAAGACTGCTCCTAACTCTTTTTAAGAAAAAATACAAATAAGGGCTCGCGGAATTTTCACCCGGCAGGACTTAATTTTTTCCGCTTTTTTTACTCAACAATTCAGTCAACAGAGCCGCGCCCGCTTCTTTAAGCGCATCTTTTGGCTTGGGTTGGGAGGGAGTAGCGGCGGCGCCCTGCTGCGGTGCAGAAGTAGCTTCTTTTTTCTTAAAAAGTTTATCCGTGATCAATTTGCCCACCGCATCGCTGATCACCGAGGAATCCAGCCCGATCTTAGGGTTGGCAAAATCCCCGTAGATTTGTAGAGGAATGCCTGCAGGAGGCTGGGCCCCTTCCCCCTGCGCCGCCTGCTTTGCAACAAGGTCAGTCAGGGTGATATTCACGCGATAATTCAAAAGTCCGTCCAGGGTACAAAATCCGTTGGCAATGGCTGAAAAGCGGGGACTGATCAGGTTCAGCTGATCGGTGATTACTTTTTTATTCTGAACCACAAAATTGGATTGCAGGTCACTGAACTCCGTTTTTCCCGCCGAATAAGGCGCAAGACCCGTGTATTTAGACGTGTTCCCAAGCACGCCCAAAAGGTCAAAGCTGTTGAGCGATCCTCCGACTAATTTGAATTCACCCTTGCCCCGAAGCCGCTCCAGCGCCTCCTGGCCGGGATAATAATCGCCTTCAAAATTTCCCAAAAGATAAAAATCTCCCTCGGCAAGGTCACGGCCGGATATTTGCCGGACCAGGGGCCCGAGTTTCAACCGTTCCACCTGAACGGCAAAATTATAATGAGGCTGGGCACCGGACTCCACTTCGCCGGCGCCGCGAAAAGAACCGTCATAAAGATTCAAGGCAAGTTCCTGGACTGAAAAAAGAGAGCCCATCCAGCTTGCGCTCAAAGACAGATTCCGCACCGGCTGGTCTTGGGCCAGCACTTTGGCAATAAAGGCTTCGGCTTTTTCCGCTGCCTTTCTGCCTTTTTCGCCGTTCAGGCTCGCGGCAATAGCCTTGACCGGCCCCATGAATTCCCGGGGATACCATTCCGGTGCCGTGCATTTAAAAGACAGCGACTCATGGGGCGGAATATTGCGCACATATTCCACATGAACCGGCGCATCCTTGGCAAAAAAATCAAGTTTACCGGAGGAGGCGCGGCGGTTAGTGAATTCCAGAATTGCGTTCAGCTTAGTGATGGGAAGCTCCTCATAAACCGCCTGGGCGTTCTCCAGCGTCACTGTGGCTCCGTACAAAAGCTCCTCCGGTTTTGATAAAATTCCTTTGGCATTGACCAGAATTTTGGCCCATCCCTCCATGGGGTATTTGCCGAGCGGCTGAAACACGCTCTCCCATCCCTTGAGAGAAAATTTATTGGTAAGAAAAGTGATTTCCCCCTGCCCCGTGGCCGGATCCCAATTTCTTAAAGTTCCCTTCAAAGCCATCTCCTGCAGCCAAAGATTAAAATCACCCCGGAGATTCTTCTGGTTCTCAAGGACCATATCGTACTGAAGTTTGAGGGAAACTCCTTTGGTTTTAGTGAAGATGGCGGCATAGGAAAGAAAACTAGCCGTCAAATCCGCCGAACCTGAAATGGAAAGATTTTCGCGCGTGCCTTTGGCGAAAGCGCTTCCCTGCATTTCACCCGAAAATCCGAATTTGTTGGGAATCGCTCTGTCAAAGGGAACCAAGAGCTCGGAAATGCGGTCAAGCTTGGCATTGCTCGTGGTGACTTCAAAATCAATAGGAGCTTTCTCAGGGCCTTCGCCCCAATTTCCCTTGAGAAGAAAATCACCATACGGTGAATTCAGCGTGAGGCCACGCAGGGAAAAGCGGTTGCTTATAAAATTCGATTCGGCGTCAATCTTAAAATTAAAATCCGCAGGCACGGATTCCTTCTCACGCGTGGAAGCGAGAGTGTAAACTACTTGGCGGAGGTTCCCCGATCCCTGAACGGTAAGCTGATTATGTTCCCAGGCCACAGACCCGGCCCAGGATAGAATCCCCTGTTTCACTTCAACCTCAGGCCGGTGCAAAAAAAGCGGGACTATCTTCGCCAGATTCGACTCCTTCAAATCCACCCTGGCCTGAAGCGAGTCCACTCCAAGCGTTTTGTCCTTCAACCGGAGCGCAAAACTCCCGTCGAGCTTAAGATTATTCGCCGGCCCGAGAAACATTCCCCGTGCTGAAAAACTAACCGTCTGGTCAATCGACAAATTCCGGAGTTCAATATCAAATCCTGAAAGTAAGACCTTGTTCCGGGGTGAGGGTGCTCCCGCTCCCCATGTCAGCTCGCCATCTACATGTTTGGCATGGACATAGCCGACTTCAATCCGGCGCATAAAAAGGGGCCAAAGCCGGAGGTAAAGTTTAAGCTCGGGGGTCTTGATCAGAAGAGCGCCCGTCTCCGTATTGGTTTGGACGGTCACATCATGGACTAGAAGAGAAATCGGCGGGAAAAGAGAGGTTTGAAAAGAGCCCAGCGCGACCTGGTTTTGAAACTGCTTCTCGACTTCGGTGGTGATTCGTTTTTGGAAGTCTTTATTCTGAAGGAGGAAATAAATCGAGGCAAAAAAAGACACGGCTAGCAAAATCAAAACAAGAAATACACCCGCGACAATTTTTTTCATCACGCCTTACGATAGGATTTGTTTGCGATGAACTCAGGAAATCAGTAGGCGCCGGTCTGTGAATTGCCCAGAGGCTGAAGGGAGTAATCCTCCAGGAAGCCGGCACAACCGACCAAACACGCCAGCAAAAAAGCGAAAAGGGCAAGGGCCAGGAATTTCGGGACCCGCATCACCGTTTCGTATACTGGAAGCTGCGGCGTGCCCCTTTGCGGCCGAATTTCTTGCGTTCTTTTTCGCGGGGATCGCGGGTAAGAAAACCGCCTTTACGAAGAATGGGGCGAAGCGTTTCATCATAAAGCGTCAGGGCGCGTGAAATGCCGTGGCGAACCGCCCCTGCCTGCCCCGCGACTCCGCCGCCTGTCACATTGATTTCAAACCGGAAACGGTCCAGCATTCTTGCCGCCTCAAGCGGCTGCCGGATAATCATTCGCAAATCATCGCGTTTGAAATACACGTCGCAATCCTCGCCGTTCACAAAGATGCCCTTTTCCCCGTCCGTAAGCCGCACGCGGGCTACCGATTGCTTTCTTCTCCCTGTTGCGACAAGGGTTTTTTCAGCTATGTCTGCCAAGATCGTATCCTTTCTTTTGTGTTCAAAACCTAGACGGAAAGAACCTCGGGCTTCTGCGCCTGCTGTTTGTGCTCACTGCCACGGTAAATCAAAAGATGCGTCAGCATACGAGCACCCAACCTGTTTTTAGGAAGCATCCCTTTCACTGCGCGGCGCAAAACTTCCTCAGGCCGTCTGGCCAGCAACTCTTCCAGCGTGTATACATGGCGGCCGCCCGGATATCCGGTGTAATGATCATAAACCTTATCCTGTAATTTTTTTCCCGTGACGCGAATTTCGCTGGAGTTGGTCACCAGCACGTAATCGCCGGATTCCACATGCGGCGTGTAAAAAGTTTTCCCCTTGCCGGTAAGAATTCTCGCAATCCTGGCTGCCAGACGTCCCAAGACCTGTCCCTTGGCATCTATCGAGTACCAGCGGGATTTGACTTCGTTCTGTTTCGCGTTGTAGGTTTTCATAACATCAATATTTTCAATAGGTTGAATAAATTTTTTCCGGCTCCCAAAGAAGAAAACGTACTATATCAGAAAAATTTAGCTTTGTCAAAGAGCTCTTTATATTTTGTAATCCAGCCGCAATATTCGCAGGAAAGTGCGGATTCCGGCATATCGCCAGCCAGAAGCGCCACCGCTCTTTCAAAAGTCCGCCGGCCGCGCTCAACATCAACAGGAATGCGAATAGCCTGAATCTCAAACACCGCCTTTCCGTTTTCGCTGATACTTTTCGGGGAATAATAAAGCAAAAATCCGTAATCGCTGGCCTGAAGCTTGTTTTCCTGCAACAGGAGCGCGTAACAGTCCAGCTGATTCTGGTAATACCGGACCGCATCTTCTTGCGTGGTCGGAGAACCCTTGGTTTTATAATCAAAGGGGATATGACGGCCATCCTTGACCAAAAGTTCATCAATGGCTCCACCCAGTGCTGATCCATCCCGGGTCCGGTATTCAAGCCCTTTTCTCCAATCGCGCCACTGATCCAGCCGGACCTGATCCGGAAAAAGTTTGGCGCCCGCAAAATCCTTGCCTGCAAGTTCCGGCGGAAGTTCATTTTTGGCGCGGTAGGTGTCAAAATGCACTTTAATTTCCCGGTCCATTCCGGTTGGAAGCGAAGGGAAAATGCCGCGCGGCCGCTTGAAACTTTTTACCTTGTCCAGCCAAAAACAGCGCGGGCATTCAAGGAAAAGATTCAATGTGGTGGGTGACAATTTGAAGGCAGGCATAAAAACTCAGTTTAAGAGCTGGAGCAAAATCTCCTGCCAGGCATCTTCGTCATAATCTGCCTTTTCCCGGATCTCCTCCAGCTGTTCCGGACTCATGCTGCGGATATATTCCTTGTTTTCCTGGATCCATTCTATAATTTCCCGCTGGGATTGAAGGGTTTTCAGGGTTTTGAGAAGTTCCGTCAAACGGCGCAATTCATCAAAATTCATCATGGCGTATTATAACCGCTCTCCTTGGCAACATCAATGCCGCCCTGCTTCGCTTCCGGTTGAATAATATAAAGCAGAGAGACATCGCAGCGCCGGACAATGTGCAATACTTTTCCCTCCCGGCTTTCATGGCCGTTCCAGCGGGTGATGGCCATGAAAATATCCGGATGTTCGTTGGGATTGACGGTCTCGAAATGCTTTCGGAGTTCTTCTGTTTTCTGCAAAAAATATCCGGTGAGAAAAGGCCGGCTGTAGTTGGCCACGCGTATTTTTCTGCCGTCCGGAAAAAGAGAGGGGTAGTTTTGGATGAGCCACTCCGCGCCCTCTTTATAGGAATTTCCCCAATAATCCGTTTCAAAATTTCGGGCCGCCCTTTTCATGCTGCCGGCAGCTAGACGATTAAAATAAATATTTTCATAAGGATGGAGCCTGGCCATGTCCCATAAAGTCAACACTCCTGACACAAAAACAGCGGCGTATAAAATTTTTTTAAGGCGTGGCGCTGCTGTCGAGCAGATCAGTTCCGCCCATGAAGTTCCGGCAAGAACGGCAAGCGGCGGCAGTAAAAAAAGGAATTGGCGCAGGCCGTCATAAACAGTCGGACGAAAAATCATCACACCAAAAATGGGGAACAGGACAACCGCGGCAAGAAACATAAGTTTGACGGGACGCCTCTCCAGAGAAGAGTTCTGCCCGCCGGTAAAAAATCGAAGCCCCAGAAAACAACCCGCAATCAAGCTGATGAAATAAAATTCCGGTAGGGAAATAAAAAACCACGAGGGCAGATAATCCCACGGTAATTGCCTGGCCGGAATATAACGGCCGTAAAAAAAAACGGGCAGCGGCCAGTCAAAATTGGAAAACGTTGTGAGAGCGCGCCAGGGATGGCGCAAGGGCGAAACTTGGGCCCAGGGCCAAAAAAGGAGCATGACGCACCAGCTTATGACCAAAATACCGGCAAATGAAATAACGGTTCTCTTGAAGTGTTCCCCGAAAGGCGCCAATCCCTTTACAGCCCAAAACTGAATCATCAGCCATGCTCCCCATAGCAGCGCTGCGTAACCAAAAATAAAAACACCTCCGATCCGGATCCCCAGCATCAGGCCCAGGGCCAGGCTAAGTTTCAGCAGAAGTTTTCCCGGAAGCCGCGGGAGTGCGTCATAAGATAAAATCAAATAATAAAGGGAAAGCAGAAACATTGCCGCAAACGGAATATCTTTGGGGTTATTAAAAATATGCCCGTAAAAAACCGGCGTGAACGTCAGGAAAAGAGCGGAGAAAAATCCCCCCGCAGCCCCCGAAAAATGCTTCCCCAACCGGTAAGAAAAGAGGATACCCAGAAAACCAAAAACCGTATTCGCCAAATGCCGCGATTCATACACTCCAAACGGCAAAATCCGGGCAGTCAAAGCTGCGGCTGCATCAAAAAAGCCTCCGTAAAAATGCAGGGTCTGGAAATCCACGGCTGAGACGTCCCTGAAAAGCGACCCATACCATTTGAGAATGCATTCCCCGTACATGCGATGCACTTCTTCATCCCAGGTCAGGCCGTAATGGAGGAAAGTCGCGCCCAAAACGACAAAAACACCGGCAAGGTAGAGCCGGGCCAGAAACCGCCAGTTTTGTTCAGACATGATAAAGGGATTTTAACGCAGATAAAGAAAGAAGCGGAAGAAATGTTTATGCTAAATCCATATTCTCTTGTGCCGTTATATTATAAATAAAAGGTTGCGCGAACTTCCTTATTATATTAGACTTCTAAAAATCCATACCACCCAAGGAAATCCATTGCAAAAAATGAAAACAAAATACAACTCAGGCCCTGTCATCGGTCTTACCTTCCTCCATGTGGTTTGCCTGCTCGCACCTTTCACCTTTACCTGGAAGGCGTTAGGTGCTTTCTGCGCTCTTTACTGGATCGCAACAGGCTGGGGGGTTTGCCTCTGCTACCACCGGCTGCTGACCCACCGGAGTTTCCAGTGTCCAAAATGGCTGGAATATTTCTTTACTGCATGCGGAACTCTCTCTTGTCAGGGAGGGGCCATTAATTGGGTCGCAACCCATCGTTATCATCACGCCAATTCGGATATGGAAGATGATCCGCACAGCCCCACCCGCGGATTTTGGTGGGCTCACATGTTGTGGTTTTTGAAGGCCTCTCCTGTATGGGACAGCGATGCATTCAGAACCCGCTATGCCCCTGAACTTTATAAGGATCCCGTTCACCGCACCTTAAATCATTATGAATGGACAGCCCCGTGGATTGTAGGGTTTTTACTTTATTTTTGGGGCGGATGGCCTTGCGTGATCTGGGGTATTTTCCTGCGCACGGTCGTGACCTTGCACGTGACCTGGTCCACCAATTCGGCGGCCCACCGCTGGGGATATCAAACTTATACCACCAAAGACTATTCAACCAACCTATGGTGGGTAGCGCTTTTCGGGTTTGGAGAGGGCTGGCACAATAATCACCATGCCTTTCAGTATTCGGCGCGCCACGGCTTGCGCTGGTGGGAGATTGACATGACCTACCTCCTTATCCGTATCCTTGGTTTTCTTGGGCTGGCCGATGCCATCCGCGTTCCTCACCCGGCCCTGGCTTCGGCCATGGAAATTAAAAACATTTCCCTTCAGATCAATCCTTCCGAAGAACCGGTTTACAGCGAATCTGTCGCGGAATAAAAATTTTCCGCTAATCTTTTTTTGCGCGAGCTTTCATCCAGGTGAGAAATTTTTCGATTTGGACCAACGAAGTCGGACCCAGTTGAGAGAACTGGCAGCCGGGGCGATACCTTCGCTGCTCCTCCAGTTTGTAGGAATGAACCGTCTGAACCCTGACCCGGATTGTTTTTTCGCCAGGGTAGGCTGCGGGAAAACGGATCTCAAGTTCAAATAACGACCCTGGAGAGAGGGGTTTGTCGCAGGCCAGTCGCACACCCTGGTTTGAAAGATCCCGGACCTCAATTTCATACGTTCTATTCGCCGCCTCGTCTCTTAACGTGCCCTCCTCACTTTTCATCCATCACTTTTTTCAACTCGGCAGCCAATTTCAGACTGTCATGGCGCACCAATTCATGATCGGAGGCCAGATCCGTCCAAATCACGCGAGCGCGGGTTAACTTTTTAAGGACGGCCGGCGATTTTTCGATCACGGGAAATTGCCGCTGGCCCGCATAGGCTTTCAGAGAGGCTTCTGAAAAAATCGTCGAGGAACAAACCACATAATCAAGAGCATCCTCTTTGAGATATTTGATAATCTCCCGGACATGATCGCTCACTTGAAAACCGGTCGTTTCGCCCAGTTCCGTCATAATGTTGCAAACATAAATTTTTTTAGCCCGGCTGGCGACAATGGCCTGGGCAATTCCCCCCACGATTAAATTGGAAATGACGCTCGTGAAAAGATCGCCCGGCCCGAGAATGATAAACCGGGCATTGTAGATGGCTTCAAGCGCCTCCTCGTTGGCCAGCACAGGCGGCTCCTGCCACAGCCGCTTGATACGGTGCTCCGGGCCGATCTCATCCAATAAATCAATATGGGTTTCGCCTTCCACCACCCTGCCATTTTCAAGTTCTGCCTTCAGGGTATTCACCGTGTCAGTCACGGGAATCACCTCCCCTTGAATTTTAAGAATCTCGCCAATGGATTTGACGGCCTGCGCCATGGTGCCGCGCATCTGGCAAAGCGCGGTGAGCAGAAGATTGCCCAGATTATGCCCCTTCAGTTCCCCGCCCCGCTCAAACCGGTACTGCATCAGTTCATTCAAAAGATCCGGTGCAGTGGAAAGCGCCACCAGACTTCTCCGGATATCACCGGGAGGCAGAATTCCGAAAAGATCCCGCAGTTTCCCGGTGGATCCGCCGTCATCGCTCATGCTGACAATGGCCACCGGATGGATGCCCGCCAGGGTTTTAAGCCCCGAGAGGAGAGTAAAAAGTCCCGTTCCGCCGCCCAGGCAGGCCGCGCGGGTTTCCTGATGCAAGACTTGCTGAATTTTGGCCACGAATTCGCGGATCGCAATGGGCCTCGCCACTACCTCGGTTTTAGGGTAGCGTCCGACCTCAATCTGCTGCCTCTGGTTCTCGGAAAGGGTCAACACAATCACCGGCGGCTGCTTGAAATTCTCAAGCGCCCCGCACCGCCGCAAAAGCTCGGCCGCGGTCATGCGCGGCAATTCAAACTCCAGCAGGATGAGATCAAATTTGTCGCTTAAAATTTTCTGAAACGCATCAAAACCGTTATCCACCTCCACCCAGGCATAATTAAACCGGGTGAACGAGCGTTTAATCAGATTAATCAGGGGTGGATTCGAAGCGGCGAAAAGAATTTTCATGGGGATTAATATTCGTGAATGGGACTTTTGGCGTTCGCCCTGGCTCCATTCGCCGTGTGCAAAACGCCGTCCTGCCCGATATAAAAATGCTTGCGCTTTGAGTCCGGCTCCAAAGGGTCCGCGTTGATTTCAAACCCGCTTCTTGAAGCCGTGATCGTGAACCGGTATTTATCCTTGGTGCCGCCGGCAAACTCCTGGGGCAGAAAATTGCCGTCCACCAGTTGTTTAAAACCGGGGGCCTTGATTCCCTCTTCATCTTCACGGGTCTGATAATAAATCAGGACAGCACGGTGGACCTGATGGATATCGGAAATGACCTGCGTTTCAACGGCCGAGCTGAGAATCTCCAGCGGATTCCACGAAAAGGAAGTTTGGGCGGCAGGGGCATTTTCCTCTTTCACGGCCTTCATTTTGGAGGGTGGCAGGGTTTCGGACGGTTTGGCAGCCGGCATCCAACGGACCTCGTCTCCGGTTTTTTCATTGGTACCAAACACGGTCTTTGAAGTGATGCTAAGAATTTTATAGGGGCCGTAGCTGTCGCCTTCTTTGACCATGGTCCCGTTCAGGATGGCCACGGACCGCCGCGAGTCAACCTCATCGTGCATGATGCCTTCCACCCGGATGTCTTCGGCTGAGAAAGCAACTGACGCGAAACAAAAAAGAATCGCGGGGCCTAAAAAAGTTGCTCTCAATTTCCGTGATAAACTGTAAGCCACCTTACCGTACCGCTCTCAGAACGCATGAATACACTGTTGGTCACCGCCCCCTGGCTGGTAAAACGCACGCCCCTCAAAAGACTTCCGTTCGTGACTCCCGTGGCCGCAAACCCGCAAGGGCCGTGCACAAGATCTTCCATGCAATAGACTTTATTATCGACGGGCGTTCCGTCCGCCTTAACCACCTGGGCCTGAAATCCGCCCTTGAGGCATTTCATGGCGCAGGCCGTGATCACCCCTTCTGGGGCTCCGCCGATTCCGCACAGCAAATCAATCCCGCTGTCTGCAAGGCAACACGCAATGGCTCCCGAAATATCGCAATCCTGGATTAGTTTGATGCGGACTCCAATCCCATGAAGGTCCTTGATTAATTTTTCATGGCGGGGCCTATCCAGAAGACATACCATGATTTTTGAGATATCCTTCCCGGTCGTTGCGGAAACCAGCTTGATGGTTCTCGACAGGGGGTCCGTGAGATGCAATTCGATTTTTTTCGCAATTTCCGGGCCATAGGCGAGTTTGTTCATGTAAAATTCCGCGGTTGAAAAAAGAGACCCTTCATCCGCCACGGCGATCACGCTCATGGCCTCCGGACCGGAGGTGACCGTCGGGCGGGTCCCGTCAATGGGGTCCAGCGCCAGGTCATAATACACCTTTTCCATTTTTGCCAATTTGCCCACCATCTCGCCAGCAAACAAACCATCGCTTTTATCCTTCTTGCCTTCGCCGATCACAATCCTGGCGGAAAACTCCATCTGATTGAGCCGCTCCCTCATGGCCTTGGTCGCCGCTTTATCCGCCGCCTCTTTATTGCCGCTTCCAATCCAGCTCGACGCCGCTATCGCAGCCGCTTCCGTCACCCTCACCAAATCCAGGCTGATGTCTCCCATATTCTCCTTATTTCTTTTCCTTTTTCATCACGGGATCATAAACACGATAACAATTTCTGCCGCCTTCCTTGCAGGCATAGAGCGCAATATCCGCTTTTTCAATCATCCCTTCCACATCTTCGGCATGTCCAGGGAAAGTGGCGACTCCCAGAGAAATGGTGACGCGCAATTTTTCTCCCTTAAGCCCGGGATACTCGAACCCCTCCACTTCCTTTCTTAAGCGTTCCGCGGCCAGCCGCGCGCCCTCAGCATCCGTTTCGGGCAAAATCACGGCAAATTCCTCGCCGCCGTAACGGCAGGGGATATCCGTGTCCCGGACCGCTCGTTTAAAAATTTTGGCGGTCGTGGCCAGCACCGCATCGCCCTGCTGATGGCCGTAAGTGTCATTGAATTTTTTAAAGTGATCAATGTCCGTCATAATCAGGGACAAAGGATGTTTGTAGCGGCTGGCGCGGAGAATTTCGTCATGCAGCTTTTGCCTGAAATAACGGTTGATAAAAAGCTGCGTCAGCCCGTCCGTGATTGCAAGATGATAGAGATTGGCATTGTTAATCGTAACAGCGACCTGTCCCGCCAGCGTGAGGAGCAAGCTGATTTCCTCCTCGGTGAATTTCTCCCCGGTCAGCTTATTCGAAATATTCATCACGCCGATGCAATCCCCTTCAGCCGTAAGAGGGATGCAGGCGATGTTCTGGACATTGGAGGCAGAAGACTGCTTGAAGCGATTATCTTTGCCCGCATCATCCACCACCATATACTGCAACGTCTGCGCGACTTTGCCCGCGACCCCTTCCCCTACTTTGATCTTGGTGCATTCCATTTCCCCGTCGTTGATCTTTTTCTCCGCAATCGGATCAATCCCGCGCACCACCTTCACCTCAAGCGTCTGCGTCTCTTTGTTGAGCAACATGATGGAGCCCTTTTGGGCATTCACAGCATTGCGGCTCTTGTCGAGAATCAAAAGAAGGGTCTTTTTCAAATCATTCACAAAATTCATAGCCTTGGACACATCGTAAAGAACGGAAAGATTTTCCATTTTCTTCCCAAGAGCCGTGGTGGCGCGGGATTTCTGCTGGTCCAGAATCGCGCTGTCAATCGCCACAGCGGCTTGCGTTGCCAGCAAAGAAATAAAAACCAGCTCCTTGTCCTCGTAGGGGGTTCCGTCCTTCTTTCCGCCCAGGGTCAGCACTCCTCGCAACACGTTTTTTACAATCAAAGGCACCCAAATCAGGGAATCGAGCAGATGGAGATTGAATTTCCGGACGACCTTCTCAAAATGATAATTACCGGCAGAATCCTTGATGGGAAAGGGTTCGCCGCCATTCAACACGCGCCAAAAAAGCCCCTCTTCCTCCACAAAGGACACTCCTTTGACTTTTTCCGGATCCAGGCCTATCGAGTACTGATAGGCAAAAGCCTTTTGCTCAATATCATAAATCAAAAGCGCCACATTGCCCGCATCGCTGGTTTCATAAACGGACGAGGCGAAAACGCGCGCCAGGTTATCCATGTCCTGGATGGATATGAGAGACTTTCCCAGCTGGGAAAGCGTAAAAAAATCAAAAACCTTTCTCTCTAAATGTTTTTTATCTTCCCGGCCCAAATCTTTTATTTTGTCTTTATTCTCCTCGGTCATGTTTCTTTTTAACCTCCCACCCGTGCAACGCCATTCAAAATATATTGAACAGCAATCGCGGCCAGCAAAAGCCCCATAAGCCGCGTGATGATTTTAACCGTGATGCCGCTGAACCCGGCAGGCCGGGCCGCCGCAAGCCGCAGAATAAAAAAAGTCAGGAATGAAACAATTGAAATATTCAAAATCAAAACCATGCGATGGGGCAGGGTCACGGCCTGGCTGGTCAAAAGCGTCACGGCCGTAATCGCGCCCGGTCCGGCCAGCATCGGCACCGCAAGCGGCGTCACGGCTATGTCTTCCTTGGCCGCACCTTCCGCCTCTTCCTCAGGCGTTTCCTTGATGGGCGTGCGGCGAGCCTGAAGCATGTCCAGCGCGATTTTCATCAGAACCACTCCGCCTGCGATCTCAAAAGCCGGCACCGTGATGCCAAAGGCCTTGAAAATCAACCGGCCTCCGAGCGAAAACACAAAAAGGACAAAAAAGGTGACCCAAGCGGCGAGCCGGGCCATTCGAATGCGCTGATCGGGCGTGTTGTGCTCCGTCATAGCCAAAAACGCCGGAATAGCCGCCACCGGATCCACAATCACAAAAAGGGAGCCGGCGGAAAGTACCGTGAAATCAAAAAGGCTCATCGGGTTAACTTTCTTGAAAATACCAGCACAAAGAAGGCAATCATAAATGCCCCGAAAAACGCCTCAATCCCGGCGATAAGACGCGTCACATGCATGGGAATGATGTCGCCGTAGCCGAGGGTAGTGAATGTGACTAGGCTGAAATAAAAACTCAAAAAATACTCATGAAGGTTTTGAGAGGCGCTCTGCCCGCGGTCATAGGCAACGATTTTCTCTGCATAGCGCAATCCGGCAAAAAAATAAATCAGGGAAAAAGCCAGCACAACCCCAAACGCACTTAAGAAAACCCTGAAGGTTTTCTCTCCGTAGCCGCACAAAATATCAATCATTTTTGAGCTTACCCGGTCCACAGAAAAAAACGGCTTTTGCTTGCGCCGGCTCACCATTTCGCGGTAGAAAAAAGTGCCCACCTCGCTCAAAAGCCCGGCCGCCGTGAGATGCAGGCATATATTCCGGTAAATTTCCTCGGCTTCGCGGAATTTCACCTTGGCTTTTCTGAAATCGCCGGTGTATTCCAGGTGCCGGCCTTCAAGCTCACTCTGCACCATCCCGTGTTTGCCCCAATGAACCCCCAAAATCTTTGCGCGGTCAAGTTTCACTTCAAGCAGATTGGCGCCCTCCATATCGCATTCCTTGAGATTGGCGCCGCGCAAATTGGCATTGAACAGATTGGCGTCCCGGAAACTGGCTCCGTAAAGGCGGGCGCCTTCCAAATGGGCGCGCTCCAGATTTGCCTTATCCAGATGCGCCCTGACCAGCCAGGCACTTTCCAGATTGGCCCGGGAAAGATCCACGCCTTCCAGATGAGCCCCCTCCAGCCGCTTCTTCGCCTGGATAGCCTGTGAAATTCTTTCCCGCATTTCAGGGGTGTGTTTGGGAAGGTTGCTGTCATGAAAAAAACAAAACAAAGCCTCGCCTTCCCGCGGCTCCTTGCAGAACCCGCCGCCTTCAAATTCAAACCGGCAATGATGTTCTATATTCACAAATTTCACCTCTCTCCCGAATCATCCGGCCGCAATTTTTCCATCTCGATAAATCTTAAAGTCTTCTCGATACGGTCAAGATCAGAAACCGAAGGCCGGACTGCACCCTTTTCAACCTGGGCGAGATACCCTTCCGGCAAACCGCTGTGAGCTGCAACTTCAAGCAGAGAAATTTTAAGCTGCAGCCGGAGTTCCTTGAGTTCAACCGCTGTCATGCGCACTCCGCCTTTATTTTGACTTGTATCTCAATTCTTGAAGATACTCGCCGGTCAAAACCGCCATCCGGTCATAAATTGCCCCGAACTGATTCATGCCAGGGTGCACGGATTGCATCTTGCTCAACAAAGCCGCCTGCTTTTCTCCGGGCAACTCCTCAGCCGCCACAAACTGCTGAAGCCCCAGAAAAGCCAGTTCCAAATGCCCTTTCAAAGGGGCATTGTCCTGACCGGCTTCCTTCAATCCTTCAATCAAAGCCCTCTTAATCTCCTCTTTGGAGTGAGGGAGCTTGCTTTCGGAAATCAAATGGCCAAAACGCAGCTCTTCCGCCACCACTTTGCCGTAATCCGCCACAACATACCGCCACTTCATTCGTTTTCCTATGACTCATTCCCGCGGTTTTTCCTGTACCGGCCCGCTTTCCCGGCCTTGCTCCACGGCCTCACGGACCGCGTCCTTGACCGTCAAGCGTATCATTCTCAAAAATGCCAGCACCGCAACCGTCAAAATCAGGCCGCCCCCCAAAATAGTCCCAATTTTTTTAAGCACGCTGAATCCCCAGTCCAAAACTCCTAGCTGCAGAAGAATAAAAAGACCTACCAGCACAGCAACTGCGCTAAGAACCGCGGGAGACACCCCGAAGGAAGAAAGTTCGCGTTCGAGCTTGGATTTCCAGCCCCGTGTGATGGAAACAACCTGCCACCCTTTTTCTTCCAGATGTTTGCGGAGCGCGTCCTCGCTGGGAGCTTCAAACCAGCAGTAAATAGTTTCGCCCTGGTCGTCGATAAATTTTCCCTTGTATTTCATGGCATCACCGGAGGTTACCCATAAATCATCGGCATTTTTGAGAGTTCATTTAAGAAGGACTGCTTAAAGTCTACTCTCCGCGCGATATTCCGTCAATTCATGTCATGCACAAATGCTGATAAAGCAGGGCGGCCCACTTTCTGCTTTTTTGTTCATAGGAAACGAGGCTGGCTGGAGGAATTTTATGAGAAACGAAAAAATTTCGGGCCTTTTCTTCGCTGTCAAGGCTTAAATCGCCAAGGAGCGAAATCTCGGCGTACGTCAACTTCGCTAGGATTTTGGTACGGATCGTTTCTTCCCTTCCTGGCCGATTTTAACCGTGATGAGGGCGCCGTCTTCCCACGGCCAAAGCATGGCAAGGTATCCGACGCCATTCCGCTCGGTAC
>JGI1358J11329_10000342_pt1 | contig 42163 bp, 49 predicted proteins | sample Subgroupgradi54m_FD_11329 | JGI IMG/M metagenome (IMG submission 11329)
GTCTTTCTACCCATAATCACAGGGTGTCCCATTGTCAATTCTCTAAAGCGTTTAAGATCGGCGGGAATATTCCATAAAAGTTTTCCCACCTCATGCCTGCTCTTACCAATTCCCCGCTTTCTATCTGCGGCAACGATGATGCTGACTCTGGACATACGGCTATTATAGAAGAAAGTATTAAGTAGTAAACTTAAACTTGTTTGCTATTTTCTTTCGTAGTATCCCCCTGCGATTGTCAGCTCGCCTTTGAGTGGAGGATGAGGACGATAGTCTTCAAGGACAACATATTCGGGTCGGAAATCGTCAATGTCTTTAAATTTTTTGGTGAATTTTATCTTGGGAAACGGCCGCGGTTTTCTCTTTATCTGCTCCTTGACTTGTTTCAGATGGTTGCTGTAAATATGCGCGTCCCCAAAAGTGTGGATGAATTCTCCAGGTTTGTATCCGGTAATTTGGGCCAGAATAAGAGTAAGCAGGGCGTAGCTTCCGATGTTGAAAGGGACCCCAAGAAACATATCAGAGCTTCGTTGATAAAGCTGAAGATTCAAACGGCCGTTTTTAATGGCTACTTGAAACATGTTGTGGCAGATAGGAAACCAGGAAGTCTCGTTTTTAAGAGCCATCGTGTAGAGATATTCGGGATTCCAGGAGTTGACAATCAGATTGTGTGCGTCAGGGTCTTCTTTTATTTCATCAATCACAAAGCGCAATTGGTCAATCGTCCTTTTGCTTTTAGTCGGCCAGCGCCTCCAAAGTTCACCATAAATTCTCGGCAGCTCGCCATATTTTTTAGCGAATTTTTTATCAGTCCGAATTTTTTCTATAAACTCTACCTTGGTGAGGTTTTTAACTTTTCCCCTCTTCATTAAATTACGATACATCTTATAAGGATAGTCGTCCCAGATATGGACATTGCGATCGACAAGGTATTTAATATTGGATTGGCCGGACATGAACCAATACAGCTCTTCAACTATTCCTTTCCAGAAAACTTTTTTTGTCGTAAGCAGGGGAAATCCTTTGGAAAGATCAAAACGCATCTGTCTGCCAAAGACTCCGTATAAAGTCACTCCTGTGCCTTGGTCGCGGTGCTTTGCGCCATGAAGAGCCTCCTCAAGAATCTTAAGATACTGATATTCCGGGTGGGCGCTGGTTTTCATCAACTTCAAGTTTTACTATTTTTTGGCAGATAGTACAAGAGGTAAAACTATATCAGTCAGCTCCTCCACTGATTTTGTCCCATCAACAACTGTAATTTCCTTGGGGAATTTTTTAATCAACCATTTATAAGCTCGCTCTATCTGCAGCAACTTATCCTCCTTCTCATATAGTTCTTTTGTTTTGGATATCCTGCTCAACCTGCTAACTGCAAGGGAGACTGGAATATCAAGATATATGGTTTTATCGGGAATAAGGTGTTGGTCATACATAGATAAAATGGCCTGTGCGACCAAAAGGACTTTCCCAGTCCTTTTGATTTCTACTCCGCCTCGATCTGCAATTCCATAGGCAAGAGCTGACCAGAAATAACGGTCGCTGATGACGGTTTCACCTTTTTTGAGATGTTTGACTAGTTCCTGCTGCTGGACGTTGCGGTCTGCGGCAAATAAAAATTGAAAGGAAATGGGAGGAATTTTTGTCTTTCCTGTCAGGACGCGTCTGATAAATTTGCCGATTTCACCATCGGTCGGGCTTTTAGTCAAATAGACTTTTTCTCCTTTTTCTCTTAAGGCTTTTGCCAGATTATTTACTTGAGTAGTTTTACCTGCAGCGTCAATCCCTTCAATAGCAATAAACTTCCCCTTATACGGATTTCTTTTAAAATCAAGGTCTAATTCTATGTGGTAATCCATAAGTTGTAAAATCTATCTACTTTTAGCGTTTAAACTTGGCGCTCTTTTTTGCGGGCAGTTACTCTGCCGCCTTGCCATTGGCCTCTATACAGATTGCTTTTCCCCTTTACTTCATAGAATTGAATGTGGGCAAAGCGCGCTCCCAGCTCAACCGTTACCGTGACCGGTCCCTCATTTTTAAGACCAAAAGTAAGGCTCCCTGAATAGCCGGGTGAGACATTACCTGTTCGCAAAAATAGTCCGCTGCGATAAAGTGTTGAGCGGGGAGTAATACTTCCTGATAAATTATCAGGCATATTCACAGTCTCAATGGTTTTGGTTAGATAGAATTCTCCTGGTTTAATAATAACGCTTCCTCTTTTTCTTGGGTCATATTTGGCAACCATTTTAATCTTGGCAGTATGTCGCTCGTCAATCCCCAAAAAGGATTTACCCGAGATCTTGTACATTTCCCCAAGTCGCAGATCAAATCCGGCGCCTTCGGGATTTGTAAGTTCCCTCTTGGCCAAATTCTCAACAAGCTTTTTAGTTTTAACCAAGTACAGTAATTTTTTGGGTCCTAAAATCATACGATATTTCCTTGAAATTCTAAATCAAAATTGCCGCCTTGATCAAAGTTTACAGCATAAATAGGCAGATCTTTTGCCAGGCGTTTGGCGATTTCAAACAGATGGTCTTGGGTTGTTTCGCAAAGTATGGTAAAAAGATAATCTTGATCATCTTTGTTAAGCGTTTTGATAGCCTGCTCTTGTATTAAATTTTTAGCTAGCGCTCGGTGCCGAGAACTGATCAGGCTATCATGAAAAACAAAAACTTGTAAGACGCGTGCGCCGTTATTGCTGTATTGAGTATAGAGTCCATAGGGACCTCTTATAGTTATAATCGCCCCCTCTTCGTGATTCCCAAGAAGTATGACTTCTTGAGCTCCTTTTTTTTTGGCATCTTCTGCTTTTTGTAAAATAAAATCAACATCCTCACTAACCAGATTAAAGGCCTGCGGATCTGCCTTTATTTCTCGCATGTAACCACAACCGCCGCAAACGACTTGGCTTTTGGCGTGTGAATCAGTATGGAAACGCAAGTTTTCTACCCCTCCCACGACATCGGCAAGGCACTGCAAAACTTTTTGTTTATCAATGTCCAATCCACAAACGTTTGCCGATGCCAGAATAAGCGCAAGCTCTCCTACATCAGCTCCAGGAATGGCAAGCGCCGGAAGATTTTTTTCATTTGAATAACGGCCATCGATGCAGCGACTTATGAAATGCGTTTTCTCATCAACTGGATATTTATTGGCCAAAACCAGCTTAGCAATCTCTTGCTGATTCAGATGGATCTTTGACATAGAAAGGTATGATTATAGCAAAAGAAATGTAATAAAATAAGGAATGCCTCCACAAGTTATTGTCTACGATCCGACCTTGACTGATGAGCAGAGTAGGCTGCGTGGAGTCGGTCGATATCTTCAGATATTGAAAGAAAACTTTCCAGACTGGACTTTTACCAATGATGTTTTGGGGATAGAAAAAGAGGCGATATTTATTAATCCTTTTTTCAACCCACTTTTTTCTCCACTGATTACAAAAAAAATCACTAAATGGCAGATTATTGTGATTCATGATCTGATTCCTCTCAAGTATCCCGCTCATTTTCCAGCAGGCCTAAAGGGCAGATTCAACGTCCTGGCCAACAAAAAAATTCTTCCTCTTTATGATCTTGTCATCACCGATTCGGAGGTAAGTAAAGTCGATATCAAAGCAAGACTTAAAATTCCAGAAACCAATATCAAAGTCATTTACCCCTGTCTCCCCAAGATCTTCACCACAGCCCAAAAGAAAAAAACACTCTCCAACTACCAATTACCAAATACCAAATACTTTATCTATGTCGGAGACGCAACTTGGAACAAAAACTTGGTCAATCTTGCCAAAGCAATCAAATTAGCTGATATTACTTGTTATTTTGTCGGGGGAGTTTTTGGACAAATGAATCAGTTGAATAAAATTGAAAATGCCTGGCAAAAGGAACTGTTTGAATTTTTTACAATGGCAAAAGGGGATCCAAGATTTGTTTTTCCGGGCTTTGTCGCTGATCATGAATTAGTCAATCTTTATAAAAATGCCCAGGCAAATATTCTGGTTTCAAAAGATGAGGGTTTTGGTTTCTCTTTCATCGAAGCCTCATCCCAGGAAGTTCCCTCTCTGTTGTCAGACATCGCCGTCCTTCACGAGATATCTCAAGATGCAGCTCTATTTGTAGATGAAAAGAGGCCAGAAGAAATAGCTGTCAAAATAAAAGCGCTTCTGGAGAATGAGGATTTGAGGCAGACACTCGGCCAAGAAGCCAAGGAGAGATCTAGATTTTTTGCGTCCGCTCAATTTAAAAATGCGCTTGACAAACTTATCAAAAGTATTTTATGATATTCTCGATATGGCTCAAAGCTCATTAGCCTCACTCGAAAGCTCACTTAATGAGGTGTTTGTTAAAAAAGCTCCCTTCCAACTTCCCAAGAACGTAAAAGACATTATAGTCAATTTTGCTCCTTGGTTAGCCCTTATTGGAGGGGTTGTGGCAATTTTGGGGGCATTGACAATCTTCGGCCTGGGAGGAATAGTTGTTCCTCTTAGTCTATATGGTGGAGCTCCAATTGCCACCTCATTTTTCTCAACTTACTTCTTCTCGCTTGCTATTCTTGGAGTTGCCGGTATTCTAGAACTCATGGCTTTCCCAGGACTGCGCAAAAGAAGCATGAAGGCTTGGCGCTTACTTTTTTATGCCCAATTGGTCTGGGCGGTTTCCGAACTGGTTCATTTTAATCTTGTGAATTTCGTACTTGGGACTGTAATCGGTCTTTACTTCCTTTTCCAAGTCAAAGAATACTACAAATAACTTTTTTTTTAGAAAACTCGATAAATCTTATTAAACTGATTAAAATCAACTTCCCTTTTGCCTTCCAGCTTAACCCTTTTAATGATTAGTCTCCCCCCCACCAGCTCAACATCAACAATCTTTAATCTTAAATCTCTATTCTTAAATCTAATTGTCGTCCATAATCCCGGCCAAGGATAAAGTCCGCGAAATTTATTAAACAGTTTTTCCGCCTCTTCTTGGCTTTTAGTTTTTAATTCTCCCCTCTTGACATATCCGTCTTTTTTGGTCAATAACTTTGTATATGTCGCGTTTTTGTCATCCTGAACCTGGGTTCGGATCTGATTTCTAATAAGATCGCCAATGGTCCGCTTGAATAAACCAAAGGCCAGCTTGGTTAACCTATTTGTTAACTCATCCCTTCTCTCATTGGGTAAAATTTTCACCCTTTTTTGGGCGATGATTGGTCCATGGTCCATTTCCTTATCCATTTGGATTATCGTCACGCCAGTTTCTTTATCGCCGCGGGTCAAGGGGGCGGCAACAGGTGAAGCTCCTCGATATTTTGGCAAAAGTGAAGGGTGGATATTCCAGAAACCGTATTTTGGAGCCTTAAGAAAGTCTTTTGAGATGATCTTGCCGTAGGCAAAAAGAAGAGCCAGATCTATGTCGTATAACCCGCTGACAAAGCCCGTTTTCACAGGAAGAGCGTATTTTTGGGCAATCAATTTTACCTCAGCCGGAGTTATAATCTGGTTTCTGCCAACAGGCTTATCTTCTTGAGTAACAATAAATCTAACTTCAACCGGAAGTCCTTTATCGTTTAAAATTTTTTCCAAAAACCTGGCGGAAAAATCAGGTGTGCCAAAATAGGCAAGACTCAGCTTTTTCATGCAAAAATTATACAACACCACTTTGGTCATCGGGCTCTTGCCTAACCAATTGGGAATGACAGTTTGCTATACTCAAGTTATGACCATCTTCATCGGCGCAGATCACCGCGGTTTTGAACTTAAAGACAAGCTTGAAGAATACATTCGTGAAAAAAATATTCGGGTTGAAGACGTTGGTAATTATCAATATGACCCAGAAGACGATTACCCTGATTTTGCGGCAAAAGTTGCCCAGGCGGTCCTCCAGAATCCTGAAAATCACATTGGAATTGTAATCTGCGGATCTGGCGCTGGTGTTGGAATTGTCTGTAATCGCTCCAAGGGAATCCGCTGTGGCACGGGAGTCAATGCAGATGAGGTGAAACACATCCGCGCAAAAGACCATATTAACGTTCTTGCCTTGGGATCGGATTATCTAGATTTTGAACAAGCCAAAGAGATGGTTGATGCATTTCTGGAAACTCCACTTACTGCTGAGAAGAAATATCTGCGCAGAATAAAAAAGATTGAAACCGTTGTATGATCGAACTTTATTTTGATGGGGCTTGCGAACCAATCAACCCAGGAGGAACCGCATCCTACGGTTGGCTTCTGAAACAAGACGGAAAAATACTTGAGAGTGGCTCCGGAATTGTCGGAACAGGTGCAGGAATGACCAATAATGTTGCTGAGTATTATGGTTTGATCGAAGGTGTGAAAGCCTTTCTTAAATTAAAATCCTCGGAAAAACTACTTATCAAAGGCGATAGCAACCTGGTGATAAATATGATCGGAAAGCAATGGGGTTGGAATAAGAAAAAGACCGTCTGGAAACCCCACGATAAAATTCCCCATCTTAAAGATTTACTGTCCCAGGCACATCAATTGCTAGATAAGATTGACTATCGGGTAGCTTGGATTCCCCGTGAACAAAACTCCGAAGCAGATGCGCTTTCCAAACGTCATCTCCTCTGATACTCGTGAAAAAAATTGTAAGTTAAACTGAAACATAGAGTAATAAAAAGCATCGAAGTCTTGTCACCTCGATTATTACATCACATTTTTTCTAAAACGCTTGCTGTAGAATTAAAGTATGAAGATTTCTCCTGCTCTTTTGGTCAAAACTCCCAAAGAGCTTGCCACACAGATTGACAAGCTCTCTCCCTATTTTAAACATTTCCAGATTGATATAGCCGACGGTAAATTTGTTCCTGAAAAAACAATAACCCTTGAGCAGATCCTTAATATTTCCTTTTTTTCCTTCATATCCTCACTCTCCTTTGATTTTGATTTATTAGTTTACGATGTGACAGCTGCCCTCAATGAGTGCGACAAGCTCGCTCAACAGATTAAAGTAGATAAGATCTTTATTCACAAACTTGACTCGTTTAACCCGAGACCGAATGCCGGAGTCGCCATCGATCCTCAAATTTCAGTTGAGACTATAAAACAAAAATTTGATCTGAGTTCGATCCCGGCGATTCAGATTATGTCTGTTATTCCAGGAGCACAAGGAAGGGCGTTTATTCCAGAAACGCTTAATAAAATTGAACAGCTAAAAAACGCAGGCTATAGGAGCCAAATTTATCTGGATGGGGCAATCAACAATCGGACGATTCCTTTGATTTTGGAAAAAGAATATCGCCCTGATATCCTCTGCGTAGGCAGCTATCTTACGAAAGCTGCCAATTTAGAAGAACGCGTAAGAGAATTAAAACTAATACAATCTTAACAATTTAGGATTTTTGATCAATGCTTCAAAATCTCCCCAATCAAATCTGCCATCTTGATTAAAATCAAGAGGCAAAAGTACTTTAAAGTGGACAAAATTCCCTTGTTTGTGGAAAGTAACAGATTCTTGTCGGGGTAGATAATAAGGAGCAAGCAGAACGAGCCGATAATCACCGCCAAGGAAGACATTATTTATGCCCTCTAGCGTCGCTTTACCACCGCTTACTCTTATATTCTTTTTTTCAAATACAAGCTGGTTGTTCTGATCAAAAATCTGCAGTTGGAAATTATCTCCCTGGGCTCCTCCACCGGGAAAAGTTTTTACCTCAAAACTCAAAATAGGTAATGGAAGAATGTCAAAGGACCACAAGCCACCATCAATAATTTTTTTATCATTCTTGTAAAGCGCGACCGTAGCGGTGGCTGCACCAACGTCTTTCTTTGTTTTTAGGAAAAGATTAATAGCGTCTGACTCCTGCGGTTCAATATCTCCGATATCTGAGAGGGAATAAGTCTGTAGAGCGTCTGTCTGCAGCTTGAGATGATAGCCGTCTTTTCTGCTCCAGATTGTTTGTCCTTGGTTTTTAATCGGAATAAAAAAATGGTAATTGGAGTCAGTCAAGAGCTCTTTAGGAAAATTTAATGTCACCAGTCCTTGCTCCTGTTGCTCCGGAGATCCGCTTATTTTTGGCAAATTCTTCACAACTTCGTATTGAGGATAAAAATCTGCGCTGGAGTGTTTTTGCCAAGAAAATTTTAAAAAAGGCTCACCCTGATAGTTAAGTACAAACGGAGTGGCTGCTCGCACGCGGCTGTCTGCTAACCATAAATTAAAGGCGGACGACAGATTTTGTCCGATTTGATCAGGTGATAGCGCTTCATTCGACCAGCCTGTCTCGGTGATAAAAACAGGTAAGTCTTTGGTGATACCAATGCTTCTTAGATAACCCAGTTCCCATTCGTATCCTCGTACTGTCCCCCGGCCTGAGGCGTTTGGGCTTCCGGCAAAACCAGGATTGGGATAGGAATGGGAGGACCACCCATTGATCCTGTCAAAAAGATCTGGAGTTGATGAGTTCATTTGCGAAAGAAATGCCCCCTCATCTTGCGATAAGGAGGAAGATGAGGCGGAAGCATCAAATCCCGCCAACATAACAAAGAAATTGCCATTTTTGTCCTTTAATTTTTGGCTAAAAGCGGCTGCAATTTCTGCATAATTTGTCGCGTCAACCGTACCGCCCCATTCGGCTGCGTGATTAGGTTCGTTAAAAAGTATTACATATCGGTCTTTAACCGGCCAGTTGAGAGAGGCAAGAAAAGACGCCCAGCCATCCGCCTCTTGGCTGACCGGTCTTTTCCACACCTGCCCTTGAGCAACTGTTGCTAAGCGCACAATAGGAATAAGATGTAGTTTTCTAAGTTGATTGAAAATCCCCTGCCATTTTCCAGAATCGCGATCATTTTCTTGAACAACCAGTGTTACATAACCCCACTTGCCACCTGATGAATTAACCAATTCTGCCGCTTTATTAATATCTTCTTTTTGGGGTACAGCCAGATGAATCCCAAATTTGTTATTAGGGAAAGAAGAATCAAAAGCGAAAGAGCCGGTTGCAAGTAGAAAGCAGAGGGCAGCAGCCAAGATAATGGTCGCTCCTAATGGTTTTTTTGTCATCCTTGACCTGACTGGGGATCTGATTCTTCTCATTCCAAATTAATATGCAATAATTTATCTCCTTTTTACTTTAAGCCCTGCGGATTTAAGCAGTTTCAGACCCAAATCGTCACTATAGTCTTTGGTATAGATCACCTCTGCTACACCTGCATTGATTAAGGCTTTTGCACATTGGATGCAAGGGGCGATTGTGGAATATAAGGTTGACCCCTTTGTCGACATCCCATGATAAGCTGACTGAAGAATGGAATTTTGTTCAGCATGAAGACAAAGACAAAGATCATATCCTTCTTTCTCCTTAAGCTCAGCCTTTTCTCGCAAAAGGCATCTTTTACATCCTCCATCAATACAATTTTTTACCCCCATCGGTGCTCCATTATAGCCTGTGGCAATAATTCTTTTATCTTTTATTAAAAGTGCCCCAACTGATACCCGTAGACAGTTGGATCTCTCTTTGGCAACCTCAGCCAGATTCATAAAATACTCATCCCACGATGGCCGTTTGTTTTTTTGACTACTCATATTGTCGGGGAGGCGGGACTTGAACCCGCGACCTCACGACCCCCAGCCGTGCGTTCTAGCCAACTGAACTACTCCCCGTAAAAAACAAATACAATTGTAGCACAAAGCCGCGCTTGGGAAGTGTAAAATGTTATTATTGTAATTCCTTAAACGTTTTAGTGAAGGATCCGACTCTAATTGGGATTCCTCGCTACTTGTTTTGGGGTAACAGATTCGCTTTATGAACAAACTGCCCCTGATTGAAAAAGGCTTACATTCCAATTTAAGGTTTCACCGCAAAGGAAACAAGAGTGGTTTCTTGCCTTTTGCTTTTTTCATTTTCGTGATCATTTTGGTTTTTTTTATCCTTGGCTTGCGTTTGTTTCAATTAACCATCGTTAAAGGCAATTATTACTTACGTTTGTCTGAGGAGAATCGGATTAGAGAGATTGTCATTGAGCCCCAAAGAGGTAAAATAATCGATAGAGGAGGAGTTACTCTGGCTCAAAATACACCTGCCAATCCTAACCTGGCAGGAAATCGTTTTTTTTCAATGAGAACCTATGTTGAACCTGAAGCGATTGCTCCTTTTGTCGGCTACAGACAGCTTGCCAACAGCCAAGATCTAAACTCAGATTTGTGCCTGAATAAACTTCAGATCGGAGATAAAGTAGGTAGAAAAGGGGTTGAAAAAGTCTACGATTGCGCCCTGCGGGGAAGACTAGGTAAAAAACTAATAGAACTGGACGCTCGCGGCAAATATATTAAAACTCTATCCATCGCTCCCCCTGTGGATGGCAAAACAATCCAGGTTTCGCTCGACCTTAATCTGCAAAAAAAAATTAATGAACTTTTCAAAGATAAAAAAGGCGCAGTAATTGCGATTAAACCAAAAACTGGAGAGATCCTGGCTTTTTACTCTTCCCCTACTTTTAACCCACAGGATTTTGAGGATAATAATCAAACTAAATTAAGGCAATATCTGGGAAGTGCAGATCAGCAGCTTTTTAATCGCGCAACCGAAGGAGTTTACCCTCCGGGATCTATTTTCAAATTATTTGTCGCAACAGGCGGTCTTGAAGACAAAACAATTCAAGAAGACACTCAACTTGTTGACGAAGGAACGATCAAAGCAGGACCAATCTCTTTTGGCAACTGGTATTTTTTACAATATGGAAAAACAGAAGGGTCTCTCAATATAGTCAAAGCAATTCGTCGCTCAACAGACACTTTTTTCTATCAATTGGGGGCGAAAATGGGGCCGGAGCGGATGAAATACTGGGCCGACCGTTTTGGTTTAGGGAAAAAGGCTGATTTTGATCTGGAGCAGGCAGAAGGAACTCTTCCCTCCCCCTATTGGAAAGAGGAAATTCTCAAAGATAAGTGGTATTTAGGTGATACTTATAACATGTCAATCGGCCAGGGTTACGCTCTGGTGACACCCCTTCAGATTGCCCAAGCAACTGCAGCCTTTGCCAACAACGGCCAGATGTGCAAACTCACTCTTTTAAAAGATGATAAAAGGGGCTGTATTGATCTTCATATTTCTCAAAAGACTCTTGATTTAGTTAGAGAAGGAATGAAAGAGGCGTGCTCAACCGGTGGCACTGGTTGGCCGTTTTTTGATTACAGTTATCGAGCCGCTCCCACTGCATCTTCTTCAGCCACAATCAGCGTTCAGACAGCTTGTAAGACAGGAACAGCAGAAGATGCTGATAAGACAAAAAGTGCCCATGCCTGGATTACTGTTTTTGCTCCTTTTGATAATCCTGATATCACATTAACCGTCTTGGTCGAGCACGGAGGCCAAGGATCAGATATCGCAGGCCCTATTGCCAAAGAAATTCTCAAAACCTACTTTGAAAAAAAAGCGCTAAAGCTTTAACTTCACGCGTTGTATAATTAATGAAATCTCTGCCTGGATAGTTAAGTGGCAAAACAGGCCCTTGGTAAGGGTCAGGCCCGGGTTCGATTCCCGGTCCAGGCTCCACACAAAAAATATTTATGAAAAAGCCTAAAGATCTCACAGAAGAACAATATAAAATAACTAAGCTCAAAGGTACTGAGGAGCCTTTCACCGGAGGCTATTTATATAACAAAGATAAAGGAGTATATAGGTGTATTGTCTGCGGACAAGAACTCTTCTTATCAGACACAAAGTTTGAATCAGGTTCTGGCTGGCCAAGTTTTTACGATGTGGTGAAGCGTGAAACTGTAAAACTTCAGGAAGACAATAGTTACGGGATCACTCGGACAGAGGCGCTTTGCGCAAACTGCGGGGCGCACCTTGGACACTTATTTGACGATGGTCCCTCAGATAAAACAGGGAAAAGGTACTGCATCAATTCGGCTGCCCTTGATTTCAAACCCCAAAATGAAAATAAAAAATGAGACTGCTGTATTTGGCGGCGGCTGTTTCTGGTGTACTGAAGCGATCTTCAAGCTGTTGAAGGGCGTTTCATCGGTTACTCCGGGTTATGCAGGCGGGACAATGGACAACCCCTCATATTATGAAGTAAGTGCAGGAAATACAGGTCACGCCGAAGTCATTCGCATTGAATTTGATCCGCAGATTATTCCTTATAAAGACCTTCTTAATATATTCTGGCACACTCATGATTCAACTACTCTTAATAAGCAAGGAGCGGATATCGGAGCGCAGTACCGATCAGTTATCCTGTACACGAGCGGCAGGCAGAAGATAGTTACCGAGCGCTTTCTTGAGGATTTAAAAAAATCGGCAGAATTTAGCAACCCGATTGTCACAGAGATTAAACCTTTAGATAAGTTTTATGAAGCGGAAGATTATCATAAGGACTATTATGAAAAATATTCATTTGAACCTTATTGCCAGGTCGTAATTTCTCCTAAACTGCAGCATCTGCGAGAAAAATATTCCTCAAAACTGAAGTAACATGTCAAAAGTTAAAACTTATTTTCATTTCCATCGTTTGTTATTGACTTATTACTACTTTTGCATCATAATATGACCTATGGATGAAACCGAGCAATCAAAAAACTCAGGCTATGGCAAAAAATCCGTAGGGCAATGGATAGTAATCTACGTTATTATTGGCGCTATTATCTATGGTCTTGTCTACTTCTTCTTTTCTGCTAAAAAAGGTGGATATAACTATAACCAAACAGGACAACCACAACAACAAATAACAACACAACAGCCAACATCTGGTTCACAAGCAGCACCTACTTCCACTTCGACAAATCAACAAAACACAGTTACTTTAACTCAAGATGGGTTTTCTCCAGCAACTCTTACCGTAAAAGCAGGAGAAACTGTGACGTGGGTCAATAAAAGCGGTACGGATGCAACGGTACATTCAGGTCCCCATCCTATACATACGTCGTACCCACCTTTGAATTTAGGAAGTTTTTCAAATGGAGGAACGCTTTCTTTGAGATTTGATAAACCAGGAACCTATTCTTATCATAACCACCTTAATTCAAGTCAAAATGGAACAATCATCGTTCAATAATCTCTGCTAATTTATTTCTAAAATAGTACTCTTGCAGTGGTCAAAATTTCCTGGGGTGGTTTGGGCGGACGCGCCTCAAACTCAAATTCAAGCAGCACACAACTTGACAGCCTTAGTAAATCGTCCTATTATTAGTTGTATGAAGCGCTTGTGTTTTATTGCAACTATCCTCGCTTTTGCAGTTTTGCTGACCCTTTTCAGGTCTCTTCGGGTTTCTGCTCAAACGGCTGCAACCACCTCACCTACCACGGGCACTGTTATTAGTGATTTCGCAAAAGATGTTCAAGAGGGGAAACAGACTACTTTAAATGATGTAGAGGTGCAAAACAATCAGAAGGATGCAAAAGAAAACGAAGACGTTAACGCTAAAGAAGCAAACCAAGAGGGGGTCAATGAAGTAGGACCAAAAGAAAATATAGAAAATGATGAAAATAAAGAAAATGCCAATAACCTTAACGCTGAATCTGGCAATAAAAATGGTGGAAATGACAATTCTTCAGGATCGTCAAAAGAACAAACAGGCAGCTCTGGTAATCAAACCGGTGAAGGAATGGGATCAGAATCTCAAGATAGCGGAAATCAGTAAATTTCAATACTATGGAGGAAGCATCATTTCAAGAAGAAACCCAAACTAATAGTCATTTATCCCCGGCTAAACCCAGGGGGATAATCATAGCTGAAATAATTGTTGTTGCAGTGCTGTTTTTCGGATTAGGATTTTATCTCTTTAATAGATCAAGCTCCACCACACCTACGCCCCCGACAGTGAATCAGAACACAACGCCCCCGCTAGTCCCTACAAAGCCCAGGAGTACTGCTCCGGGTATAATCACGGGGGCAGTTTTTGCAAAAAATATTGATCCCAAAACTGGGGCACCGCTTTCCCCGACCTCAACATTTTCTGCGACAGATAAAGATATCTATATTGTTGCCACGACACAAAATCCAAAAGTGGGGACAAAAATTGAGTACGTCCGTTACTTAAACAATAAGTATCTTGATAATCGCAGTGTAAAAATCCTCAAGCCTGCCACAACCTATGTCAGCTTTGTCTGGTCGCTTAAAAACGCTGGGTCAGCTCATCCAGCCGGGGTGTATCGTGTAAAGCTCTATACTAATGGGATCTTTGAACAAGAACTCTCCTACACAGTACAGTCCGGATTTTAGCAAGAGCTCCTTTTGGAAAGCACGGATTATTATTGACTTTTTAGTTGAACCTGACTTTAGAGATAAGCTTCCATTAAAAAAGATTGTTAGAAAAGGCCAAACTTTTTAGCGAGAAAAAAATTGCTTGAAATGAGCGGTGATAATTTGGGTACATTAATTATAAGAAATTAAAAGAATTAAGAAGGTTTTTGACTATTTGATTATAAAAATCTACAGTGTTGGGTCCCTTGTTAAACTCTCCGCCTGCAAAAATATTTAAAATACCTCCTTCTTTATATTTATACGGCAAGAAGATGTCAACTAAAAGTTCTTTGGGGAGATAGCGTAATTTATATCCGGTTACATTTCCGACAGTAACGGCTTGCGGTATTTCGCTTGAGCCGCTGGCTACAGGGAATGCTTGATTTTTGGCAAACTCCTCAACGCTCAATTTTTGGGGATTATCGACTATTCTCATTGAGATGCTAAATCCTGCCCCATGATTATCAATTTTTTGGATCTCTATTCCGCTGACGTTGGGCTCATCTAAAATCTGCCAATCAGCTGGGTATGAAAATGAGTATTTATACTTGGGGCTGGTGAATTGTTTCAGCTCGTTTGTAACCTTTGTAACCGTTGAGGCTGCTCCAGTGGGTGAAGGGATAGGTTTTGCACTGGTTTGACCGCGGTTTCTTATAAAAACTTGGGAAATAAAAACTCCTCCTATGATCAACGCAAGGAGGATTATGATCAAAAAACGGGTCACGTTTTTTCTTCCCACAGGCTTTTTAACTCTACTTCTGCAGCTGAAATTGATACCCCTGCTGTTTGAGCTTATCAATGATTATCGGGAGGGCTTTAACGGTTGAGAAATGATTGGAATGTAAAAGAACCACTGCACCGTCTTTGGCGCTACCTACGACACGGTTGACTAGTTCGTCTGTTGAAGGCTCGCTCCAATCTCGAGGATCAACGGTCCAAAACTCTGTTTTTAATCCCGCCTCAGTTGCATCTTTTGCAACGTAGGCATTTGTGCCTCCATAGGGAGGGCGAAATACTGTAATTTTCGATCCTTTCAGAAATGAATTTAAAATATCTCGGGTGGATTTTATCTCATCAAGTATTTGGTTAGGAAGCAATTTGGGGAGGAAGGCATGAGTCAAGCTATGATCTCCTATGGCATGACCTTCCCGGATAGTTCTCTCAGTTGTGTTGGCATACAATTTACTATTTGAACCAACTAGATAAAACGTTGACTTTACTCCTTTATCTTTTAAGATGTCAAGCACCATCGGATGATAGACAATATTAGGACCGTCATCAAAGGTGAGATAGATAGTTTTTTGCCCATTTCCGGTGCTTGCGCCCAGAACTTGAGAACTTCGTCTCAGGCCAGTTGGAATTTCAGTTAACCTCCTGGTATTGGTATAAAACTGAGCATATATGGCAACTCGGGCGTCGTGATCATCAAATTCTGCATTGGTTACAGACTCTACTTTTACCGCAAAAGGGTCAAGTTTTTTATTTAATTTTTTATCATCAAGCTCAAGCGTCAGAACGCTTTTTTTAGGATTTTGTGGGTCTGCTTTCTCCTTTACTGTCAAAAGTGACTTCAGATCATTCAGAGATAGCGTAAAAACTACTCCCCCGCTGGTTATTGAAATCGGGGATGAGAGATACTCCAGCGCTTGTTTGCGGATTTTTTCAAGTCGAGAAGTATCATAGTTCTTTGTTATGATTTGAGTCGGTATCGCGACCTGTTTAATGGGAATTGTAAAAATAGAATTTGCTATTAATTGGGAGAGTTTTTGAGTATCAACTTTCAGTCCGTTTTGAGAAGGAATCGTTGTTGTCAAATCACCGATGAAATCCGGTCGAGGTGGTTGGGGTTCTTGATTAATCTGCTGGGCAATATCGAGTACTTTAAGTGAAAGAAGAGATGGCGAGATGCGCCCTACCACTTTTTTATTATCAAGCCCTAGCAACGCTTTATTCTGATCAATAATATTTTGAGCTGCATTTCCTTTTCTTCCTTCAGCCATGAGTTGGTTAAGTGTCTGCGGGTAGTCTATTTTTGCTCCGATGTCTCCTCTTCTTACCTCAAAGGATCTTTCTGCATAGCGCAAGATAAGTGGAGCCTCCGCGCCGAGCCGGTTTTTAATAACTTGTGCGATTTGACTCTTTGATAAGGCTGAAACATTTATGCTATTTATTTTAAGACCAACGATGGCTTTGTTGGGATGAATTCGGTTATATAACAAAACCGAATCTTCAAGAAGAAAAAAAAGGGCAAGCGCTATGAAAAGGTATAATCTGGCAATTTTCATTGTTTTTCAAAATTAAAACATTTTCCTCGTGTCACCTCAAGAGACTGCTCCACCCCCTCAGGCACCACTAATTCCCCCGGACGAAGCAAATATTCGGTGTTTTTGCAGATTGTGTCTATTTCGTTTCTAAATTCTTGAGCGTCTTTTGGGCTTAGATTTTGGCTTATGTCTACCGTTTTATCAATTTGGGAACTTAATCTCTCTGCAGAAAATGCCAGATCGTTAAACTGACTGGTGTTCATGTTGGTATTGAGCGTTTGAACATTTTTTGTTTCGAATTGGACCAGTAGATTGGATTGCTCCTGAGGAGTTTTTGCATTATCCAACTGCTCATTTTCGTTTTTTACTTCATTAATTGTTTGTTTGACTAATTGGTCTGAGGGACTAGTTTCAGTGAGATTGGGAAAGACCGCAGAATTTAATACTTGAGCGCTCGTTCCAACTTTTTGTTCTGGGGGGAGATTTGTAGGCTCTTCTGTTGGAAGATTTGTAGTTTGAGTTACTTCTTGGGATGGAACCTGTTGTTGCTCTGTTTGGGTTACTTCTTGAGGTGGAGGAGGTAGTGGTTCTGTTTGGGTTACTTCTTGAGGTGGAGGAGGTAATGGTTCTGTTTGGGTTACTTCTTGAGGTGGAGGAGGTAGTGGTTCTGTTTGAGCTGCTGTTGGGGGTTGGTCCGGGGGGGGCTCAGGTGTATCAGTCGGCGGCTCTTGAGCGACTAAATTATCCGCCTCTCCCAAAACATTCAAATTCTCCTGTTGATGAATATTTGCTTGATCCCCGCTGCGTACTGGCTGTGCAGTTAATACTCCAATTAGTATCTCCAAAGCAATCAGGCCTGGGATTAAATACATCATTACTATGATTATATACGATCTTGCTATTCAAAATGCAAGCGCAGATAAAAAGAAAGTTTACTACAGTTTAACCACAACAGTTCGAACCAACTTAAACTTAAGATCTTGTAAATTTAGCAAATAGTATTTCTCTACAATCTTCAGACCATTTTTATCTTTGATAATTTTTTGATTAAAAAAAATCTTTCTCGTAAGCAGATGGTAGTGGATTATATTTGGATCGTTATACCAGGCCATATCTAGCCTGTTTTTACCGACATAATACTTATACTGCCAAGCGGTATCATAGGCATAAACCCCAACCACATGCACAGCAAGACCATAAAAAAACAGCAGAAAAAAAATGGTATACGTCGTTATTTTTGTAAATTTTGTAGTAAGTGAGTGGACAAAATAAGCCCCTAGAAAAATGAGAAATGGGATCGACTCGGTAAGAAGACGCGGGCCATAGGAAAAACCACCCTCCCAAGCCCACCAGAAAGAGTTAAAAAACAGGATTGCAACAAAACTCAAAACGGATATCAGTAAAAAAATTGTCCGCGGGTTTTCTAGACTTTTTTTATTTTTTAAGACTGCCTGAATTAATCTATAAATCCCGAGTAAGCTCAAAAAAAGGAGAGGGCAAAAGATTAAAAGTCCAACGTTGGGGCTTAGCAGGAGGCTCGCAAGAACTTTCAAGGAGTAAAGGAGATTAAAAGACTTCAAAGACCGCGCTATCTCATCATTATATCCACCCGGAACTCCCATCAAGGACATGCTCAGGGACCAAAAAAAAATTAAGAGAAAAAAAAGACTAGTTGGAAGTTTAACGAAGCTGCGATAATCGCGATAGGAGGATAAGACAATGATTATAACGGCAAAAAATAAAAGATTTGAAATCCGAATTAGACTTGCCAAAGCCAAAAGTGCTGAAATAGCTATCAGGAGAGATTTATTTCTGTTTTTTAGAAAAAAAACAAGCAGATAGGAGGAGATGCTGATGAGAAGAAGTGAGGGTCCGTGTTGCCAGTTGCCTTGAGCTGCAGTACTGTAGACCATGGTTGTAAAGCCATAGGCTAGTGCAGCAGAAGCTGCATAGAGGATGCTCCTATAAAGCTCCCAAACCGTCAGGAAAATGATCAACACTGAAACACTGACGAGCAATGAGGCATAATATTTTCCCACCGCCTGATAATAGCGCTCGTAGTCTTTGTGAAAGAATTGATCGGCCGAAACATTATCGATATTATGTAACTTATCAAAAATGAAAAAGTATGGAGCTGCCAATATCCCGTTTATGATAGGAGTTTTTGAATATAACACTCCTTTTGCATTCTCAACTCCGACATACTCAATAAGTTGTCTTTTAATAAGGTATGGTCTAAAGTTCTCAATATCCGCTCGCCCATGATAGATAATGTTTAAGGCTGTAAGGTTGTTGGGAATTGAGTCAGAGGTAGGAGACGAATTTGCGCTCAAAGAATACATTCGCAAAGAAAAAAACAAGATTATAGCTCCTGCTGTAATGATGCCAAATGGGCTTCTCAGAGTGTCCGCCCCAAACTTTATTCTCGTTAAAATGCATTGAAAAATCTCAAAACCATCAGAAAAATTTATCTTTTTTCCCTCTTTATAAGTCCTTGGGTGATAACTTACATCTCCTTCAATCATCTTTCTCCTATTCTTTAAAGTCTCAATAATCAGCTCCGTTTCTAGTCCAAATCTCTTTGTAGAGAAATGATAGTTTCTAAAATCATCCACATAGAAGAGCTTGAGGCCGGATAAAACGTCTTTTATCTTAACTCCATAAAAAAAATGTACCAAAGCGCCAAAGATTTTTTTTGCCGCTCTAGTAATCGTATGCGAATATGAAGAAGTCCTTTTTTTATTGCGGACTATTCGCACGCCATTTGCCAGCCTCGCATCTTTCATTTTTAAAAGCCTATATAAAAAGACAATGTCTTTTGGATCAAGCTCAGAGTCGCCATCCAATATCGTAAATAAATTGCCGCGTGCTTTCGCTAGAGCTTTTTGTATGCTTGCTGATTTCCCCAAATTTCTGCTGTTGGTAATCATTTTAATTTGGGGATATATCTTGCTAATTGCAATTAGGATTTTTTTTGTCTCTTGGCTTGTTGAAGCGTCATCAATGATAATTATTTCCTTGTTGAGAGGTAGACCTAAAGCTTTTTGAAGAAGTTCTAAAACTCCATTGGTTTCATTAAATATAGGAATAGCGATGGAAAGATAATCGTTTTTCGCCATAGCATTAAGGCTCTTTTCACTATTATATCTGAATCTTGGCTTCTTTATGATTGGAGTGAGATTACCTTCTGGAGACGGCAGATACTTCCTTGGAGAAAACGTTCCCTTGGATACAGTCTCGTCCAGCGGACAACTTGAAGTAGTATCGTGTCCCAGGCTTTAATGACTTTACCGTGTAGCTATTGGAGTTTTCCATTCCGATATCGAGTCCTCCATATAGATATTGCTTGCTTCGTGTCCCATAGACTAAAGAATAGTGGTTTGCAAAAAATACCGGTTTCCAGCGAAGTACTACCTCTCCCCCTCTTGCTCCTCCTTGCGCCGAAAGTTTCATGTCTGACCAAGGAATAGAAGCACAATCTCCGGCAGAGACATAATTATTCAAAAATAACACGCAGATAAATAAAATGAAGATAATAATATAATCCCGGTATTTCATATCTTTTTTATATAAAAAGGTAACCTATAAAAAAATTTTTGTCAAGGGCGTCTCCTCCCCGTTCCTCGCAAATGCTATAATTAAAAGAACATGCGAGAAAATCGTTTAGTCTCCCTTGACGTTTTTCGTGGAGTGACAATCGCAGCAATGATCCTAGTCAATAGCTCAGGTGATGACGCCTACATCCAACTCAAACATGCTCCTTGGCATGGTTGGACTTTTGCCGATATGGTCTTTCCTTTCTTTCTTTGGATTATTGGCGTTGCTATGGTCTTTTCTTTTAGGAAACGCTTTGAGCAGGGTACTGATAAGAAAAAAATATTCCTACATATCCTTCGTCGGTCGGTGATTCTATTTGCTCTGGGTTTGTTTCTAAATGCTTTCCCCTTCTTTAATCTTTCAACCATCCGTATACCTGGCGTTCTACAACGTATTGCAGTCTGCTATTTTGTTGCAAGTATTATCTTCTTAAATACAAAGCTGCGAGGACAGATCGTCTGGACAGTGATTGTGCTTACCGGATATTGGTTCCTGCTGAAGCTAGTGCCTGTTCCGGGATTTGGCGCTGGGGCATTGGAGCAGGATGCAAACCTTGCGCTCTACATTGATCAGCTCTTGCTGAAAGGGCATCTCTTGTTTACAACCTGGGATCCAGAAGGTGTTGTCAGTACCTTAGGCGCCATAGCCACTGTACTTTTTGGCATCTTAACAGGTCAGCTATTGATTAGCGATAATGTGAAGAAAAAGACTTTCTGGATGTTTACAGGAGGGGCAGGATTAGTGCTTGTCGGACTTGTCACAAATATTTGGCTGCCTATTAACAAGAATCTCTGGACGAGTTCGTACGCTCTATATATGGCAGGCCTTGCTCTTTTTATTTTTTCAATTTTTTATTTCGTAATAGATGTAAAAGGATATAAGAATTGGTCTAAACCCTTTGCAATCTATGGAGTAAATGCCCTGTTTGTGTATATGCTAAGCGTGTTTGCTACAAACTTATTAATGATTATCAATATTGGCGGCACTTCCTTATGGGACTCAATTTATAAAAATCTTAATCTGTCTTTTTCAGGACCTAAAAACGCTTCACTAATATTTGGCATAGCCTCTGTACTTGCCCTTTATGGAGTTGCCTATTTAATGTATAGAAAGAAATGGTTTATAAAAATTTAAGTCTCCTGTGGGGCTTGGGGCAGGCTTAGTTTGGAACCCCAGATTGAATTTACGTTTGACAAAGCTCTGATTTTCTGATATTCTGATTATATGACAAACGTACAGGGAACAGCCATTATAAGGAGTCGTGGACAGCTAACTATTCCTGAAAAAGTTCGGGATGTTATTGATTGGGCAAAGCCTAATTCTGTTGTCTCAATGACCATTACCTCTGATAAGAGAATACTTCTGGAACCTTACGAGACGTTTAAAAACAAAGCAACCAACTGGGATGAAGTTTGGGCAGGAATCCAATGGGCACGCTCTCTTAAAAGTAAAAGAGGTAGCGCCTCAGATTTCATTATAAGAGATAGAGAAAAGCACTAAAGGTTTATGATGAATCAAAAACTTTTGGTTTTGGTTATAGATTCGTCTGTAGCAGTAAAGTGGCTTATTATTAAAGATGAGCATTATATTAAACAGGCGGATAAAATACTTAGCTTTGTAAAAGAGGGACGAGCTAAATTATTAATGCCAGAGTTAGCTAAATATGAAATTGGCAATGTTCTCTTAAATAAAAAGCTTTCACAACAAGACGTTGAACAATCGCTCTACATTTTTTACAAGATCCCTATAAATTTTTATCAAGAAACTTATGCTTTGTCTCTACTAACAAGTAGAATTGCCTTGGACAAACAAATTACCTATTATGATGCTTCATTTATGGCTTTGGCTAAAGAACAAAAAGCAGTATTGGTAACAGATAATCCAAAGCACCAAAATAAAAAAATTAGCGGACTTAAAGTAGTCTCCTTACAGAATTACCGATAAATAACTCTGCTAAAGAATCGTTTGGCTTGGGGGCGGTCGTAGTTTGGAACCCAACTACAAGGCTTATTGCACTCTTATAAAACGACTAACGTGAAATTTGTAGTCTGTCGGAGTGAAACAGGAAAACTGCAAACGCAGCAAAAGACATAATACTGCCATAGTAGAAGGTTGCAGATGGATTAATCCTGCTCCAGAGAATGCCCCCGATAACAGATGCTAAAAACGCTCCAATGGCAGATAATGTGTAATATGCTCCAAAGTATGTTCCTGACTCTTTCTTGGTAATAAATTCTGAAATATATGACTTTGACACCCCATCAGTTGCTGCAATATAGATGCCATATAGTGGGAATAAAATCCACAACCACCCAGACTGCTTAGTTAAACCAAATAAAAAGTAAATAATAGAAAAGACGAAAAGGCCGCCTGAATAGATTTTTCCTGCTCCAAATTTGTCAGCCAAGGATCCGGCAGGAGTAGAAAATGCGCTCTGGGAGACGTTATATAACACATACGCCAGAACTACAAGGATCGTCGTCAGACCCAAATATTTCCCATAGAGGAGTAAAAACGCGTCAGAACTATTGCCAAGCGAGAATAAGAAACTTATCAGCAGAAATAATTTAAGTTTAGAGTCCAATTCCCTCCACTTTATTTTTACAAATTTCCTCTCAACTGGGACTACCTCCCTTTTCTTTTCTTTAACTAGAGTTATCAGCAGCACTATTGCGATGACTGCCGGAACTGAAGCGATGAAAAAAGTTAATCTAATATTTTCTTTGAGTAGGTATAAAATAAAAAGAGCCGTAAGAGGTCCAAAAACTGCTCCCAAGCTATCAAAGGCTCTATGAAATCCGAAAATGAAACCTTTATTTTCGGAGGAGGCATTTTCAAGAAGAATGCTATCGCGGGGTGCAGTTCTTAACCCTTTTCCAAGTCTATCGATTATCCGGGCAAACAAAACCAGTGGCCATGTGTAGGCAAGTCCTGTCAACAGCTTAGAGATTGCACCAAACGAATATCCAAGGGCAACAAAGACTTTTCTCCTTTGAAAGTAATCAGCCACTGCACCAAAAAAATATTTACTAAAGCTAGCAACTGCCTCCGCAACCCCCTCAATCACCCCGACTATCGGAAGAGATGCATGAAGGACGCTTGTTAAGAAAATAGGAACGATTGGGTATATCATCTCTGACGCCAGATCGTTAAAGAAGCTTACCAAGCCCAAAACAAAAACATTTCGTGGAATTTTTTTAAAGCTCATATCTATTTAAAAGATTATGCACCTCAAGCTCCCGGACGTGAAATTATTTTCATTGTGTTAATATTGTCCTTATCTCCTCAACTTTGGGTAGAAAATTGAGATCGTTTTCATTTCTTGGCCTTGGAAGATCAATACCGATAACGGCTTTTAATTTACCTTCTTTCATTACACCAATGCGGTCAGCAAGAATTGCTGCCTCCTCAAGCAGGTGAGAAACCATAAGAATTGTTTTTTTAGTATTTTTCCATATTCGTAATAAATCTGCGCGAAGTTCTTCTGTCGTTAAAGGGTCAAGTGCGGAAAATGGTTCATCAAGAAGAAGAGCCTCGGATTCAACAACTAGCGCTCTTGCGATACCGACACGCTGCCGTTGACCTCCTGAAAGCTCACGCGGATATTTAGATCTAGAGTCCCCAAGCTTAACCATTTCTAAATATTCTTTAGTCACTCTTTTTACTTTTTCAAAAGAGAATCCTGCCATTTTCGCAGCAAATGTGACATTATCTTCAACGGTTAGCCACGGAAGCAGGGCCCCTGATTGAAACACCATCCCCACCTGATCTGGCTTTAATATCTCCCCCCCAGTCGGCTCCTCAAGCCCGGCAACCATCTTTAGAATCGTGGTCTTTCCACATCCAGAAGGCCCAACCAAGCAGAAAAACTCCCCCTGAAGTATAGACAGCGTAAAATCAACAACAACTAAAGCGTTTGAAACCTTTTCATATGCTTTGCTCACCTTTGTCAAGACAATTGGATTTTCCATTTAATCAAATTTAAATCGCTCTGTAATATGCAGTAGCCTCTGCCAGACAAAAAAATTAAGCAGGCTAATGATTATAACCATCACCACAAGTGTCGCCAGAAAAACGGAATTTTTTCCCTGGGCAAAAGAGTCAACGAGAAGGCTCCCCAAACCAAGTAAGTCTTGGGAGACTGTCCCGCGTGGAATATAGTTATGAAGCACTTCGGCAACAATAACAATGCTCCATCCTTGTCCCCATGCTAAAAGAGATCCGGTGATCATATAGGGGAAAATGGCAGGGAGAGTTATATTCAGAAGTTTTTTTATTCCCCGCACTTTATAGACAGAGGCCGCAGATTCAACATCTTCCGGGATAGTTTTAAGACCACCGATCATCGTAAATACGAGATTCCATAGCATCGACATAAAAAGAATAAAAATAGCTGCAAATTCAAAGGCATGATAAGCCGTAAAAAAGACAACGATAACCGGAAAAAAGGCAAGAACCGGGACTGATTGGACAACGTCAAACAGGGGAAGAAGAATTTTTTCAATCCTGGGAGTAATGGTAATAAGAAGGGCCAGTGGAATAGAGAAAAGCAATGAAAATAGATATGCCACCAATAATCGGACTAGAGTATTGGTGCTTGCAATAAAAATATCAGTCAGAGAGATCTGGTTTATATCAAAAGTGTTTCTGAGGCTTGCAAAATGAATAAGGAAAGCAATGAAGATAACAATTACTAAAGTAATTGTAGCGATTGAGGCAAGATGCCTTTTGAAAGTAGTTTGATAGCTGAAATGGTAATGATGATGATATTGTCGGCTAACTTTATTCATATTATTAATTAAATAACAGTATACCTGCTATTTTGACGCAATTTGAAGCGGGTTTAAAAATCTAAAGATCAGGTTCCCAAAACAGAAGATTTGTTGTAATCCAAAGAAATGGGTTCATCTTTTGGGGTGAATACTTGAGTCCTATAAAGACTCTGGTAATCTAATACATCAAATAAGACTTGTTGAATTTATTTTGAGGAAGTCCAAAAGGAACTTTCTTAAGGGATGGACGAGGCTTGGACTTTTTCAAACTAAGACTTGATCCTTAATACTACTTTGCCACGGGGATGTCCTTTTTCTTGGTGATTAAATGCTTGCCTGACTTTCTCAAGAGGAAATACTTTATCTATGTGTACTTTAACTTTTCCTGAATCTACCAATTCTGTCAAACGGTTTAAGCGTTTTGTGTTTGTCTCAGTTGCTTGACCAACAGCAATTACTCCATGCTGCTTCGCAAGTTGGGGGTTTGGTGCCCCAAGCATAGAGACAATCACTCCTCCTTTTTTAAGAACTTTAAAAGATTTTTCAGTTGTATCAGCGCCAACGGTATCAAACACTGCGTCATAATCTTTTAATCTATCCTTAAAACTTTCATTTTTATAATCTATTGCCTCATCCGCTCCCAGTTCTTTGACAAATTCTATATCATCAGCACTAACTGTAGTTGCTACATAGGAGCCTAAAGCTTTGGCAAGTTGCACTGCAATATGTCCAATCCCACCAGCTCCACCGTGGATAAGAATTTTTTGTCCACTTTGAAGTTTAATCTGCTCCTCTAGGGCTTGAATTGCGCTTGCACCGGCAAGGGGTAATGCTCCTGCCTCCTCGAATTTTACGGATTTAGGCTTGAGCGCTGCACTCGTAATATTTGCAGCGACAAATTCAGCAAATGTTCCTGAACCACCACCAAGAAAAATTGCATTTCCGTATACCTCATCGCCCTTGTTGAGCCCAAAAACAGTCTCTCCAACCTTAGAAACTACGCCGGAAAAATCCGTTCCCAAGGTCACAGGAAGAATCTTTACAGCATCTTTTAGATAACCTGCGCGAATTTTCAAATCAATTGGGTTAATGCTTGCATCATATACTTCTACTAAGATTTGTCCGCTCGTGGGAGAAGGCTCTTGAATATCATTGATCTCCAAGACATCGCTTCCTCCATATTTATTGATCTGTACTGCTTTCATATCTTTGAATGACAAATCCTTTGGCAAGATCTGTGTAGTAAAAGTACTACACAAAAATAAGAATGTCAAGATAAATATTTTTTGTGAATTTTTTTAAAGAGGAGGGGGTGATTAAAAAGATTGCCAAAAGACTCCAGAGCCAGACCAAGGTGGCTGGACGGACGCTTTCTTCACAAGATGTCGTCAACGTGTTGTTCGACTTCCTTAGGCGTTACTGGTTTTACAAACTTCATAAGGGCGACTATTCCATAAGCCAAAACCAGGTAAACAAGCATGGCGATAAGCGTAGACCACTCAAGATATGAACCACTGGATGGGATTGGGGCAATCCCAATTACCCTAACGAAAGGGCCGGCAAAAGGATCGCTTATCTTATAAACAAAAAAACCAAAACCACCAGTCGGATCGGCCGCCAACATTTTTAATAAGAATCTAAAGGCGAGTATAGTTTCAATAACTCCCAAAATATACCAAACTACTTGATAGATACGAAAGATTGACTTCTTTTTCTCAAAAACCTGTTGTGGAGGCTCTGTTTTTATATTAGGATCCTTAATTACCTTTTTGGTCGTAACGATTCTTTCAGGAGAAACAGACTCAGTTCTTTTAATCTCTACCTCTGTATTTTCTTCCATAACTATATTCTAAGAGCTTTTTCTTATTTTGCAACAAGGTTTTTTCTTGGGGTGGCTGGGTGGACGATTTCTGCACCCAGATACAAAATTGATATCCGGCCCAAAGCGCTAACGTGAAATTATTCTTCTAATATAATATACTTCTTCCCGTGTCAGAAGAACGCAAACCAATCACATACGCTTCAACTGGTGTTAACTATGAAGCGCTGGATCCTTTAAAAAGACTTGCGCAATTTAAAGCAAGAGAGACTTCACGCAATCTTCTATTGACAGGAGCAGATGAAGTCGGGGCGAGTCGAGGAGAATCTGCCTTTGTTTGGGAGGAGGACGATTCGTATCGAGCAATTGTCATAGAAGGACTAGGAACAAAAAACTTGGTAGCTGATGAGATGAGAAAAATAACAGGAAAGACTTACTATGATCAACTGGCTCAAGATACTGTAGCGATGATTATTAATGACCTTATCGTAGTAGGGGCTTCCCCTCAAGTAGTAAATGCTTATTTTGCAGTCGGAGATTCTGACTGGTTTTTGGATGAGGAGAGAACAAAAGATTTGGTTGAAGGTTGGGCAAAAGCATGTAATATGGCCGGCGCAACGTGGGGAGGCGGGGAAACTCCAACTCTGAAAGATATCATTAGTCCAGGCATCATCGATCTCTCCGGTTCTGCCGTGGGGAAAATAAGTTCTAAAGAAAGATTAACTTTGGGAGATAAGCTCGTTGAGGGAGATGTTATTCTTCTTGCCCCAAGCTCTGGAATTCACGCCAATGGACTAACTTTGGCAAGAGAGATTGCGCAACAACTTCCTAAAAGATATGCAACACTTCTCTCCGATGGAATAATGTACGGAGAGGCTTTACTAACTCCGACTCATATTTATAGTAATTTAGTTAGGGGCCTTTTTGAAGCAGGGGTAAATATTCATTACATGGTCAACATCACTGGCCATGGATGGAGAAAGTTGATGAGAGCAGACAAAGATTTTAGTTATATCCTAAATAGAATTCCAGAACCTCGGCCGATTTTTGACTTTATTCAAAAACACTCCAATAGTCCCAATGAAGAGATGTATGGGAATTTCAATATGGGGGCAGGATTTGCTATTTTTGTTCCTCCAGCCGATATTAAAAAAGCTCAAGAAATCAGCCAGGACTATAATCTCGCTCTTCTGAAGGCGGGTTTTATTATAAGAGGGCCGAAACAGGTAGCGCTTAAACCACTCGATCTGGTTTTCTACGACAACGCTCTTTCTGTAAGATAAACTTGGGGTGGCTGGGCGGACGAATACTGTACCGAAATAAGAGCGTCGTTGATCTAGTAGAATCACTAACGTAAAAATGATATAATACGGCTCTATGTTGGAAGGCAGATCAAGAACACTTGCAGCTATTGTTTTAGCGTTAGGATTAGCCAGCTGCACCAAGCCATCCGTATCGGAAAGCCCGACCCCTCACTCTATGGTTTCTCCTAGCCCCTCAGAAGGCCACGCTTTTGGATTAAGAGATATTCTTGAAAAAAATTATCCAGAACTTCTCAATGAGTCTTCTACAGTCAACTCTCAAATTAAAGTAGAAAATACTTCAATTAATTTCTTATTTTATGGAACCCCTTCAAGATTTGATAAAAAGGCTGCAGAACAAATGCTTTCTTTTTTCCAGGGTTTAGGAAATCAAGGAATTTCTTTTCAAGACGAACAATTTACCGGAAAAAATGAGCGTTTTAATATTGTTTATTCTCCAGTAACTAATTGGGATGCAATTATGGTTGATAATAAAAACATCTCTCCACCCAGGAGGTTATTGAACGTTCAGGACGAAAGATTTAACTATATTGTGGAGGGGTATACTAATACAAATTCAGGCCTTCTTGGTCTAAATGTGGCATGGGCTCCAAATGATGATAATGGGATTGGGATTGTTAATGATGATCCAGACAGGAGTGTGTCCTTAAATGCTTGGTTTGCTATGCAATCCTGTATGAGCTCCCTTACTGTAGCGCTTACATCAAATCCTAATGCTATAGTACCTGATGCCAATGCTGTTGCTTGTATGAGTTATGGTAGAGCAATCGTTGCTAAAGCCCTGGGTATTTCGACTTCAGAATTTATAAATAAAATTTCTACCAGTGCCACTTATGGTCAATATACCTTGATTCCTATTTCGGCAGATGAATATGATAACTTACCAAAGTTATCTCTCCCAATAAAACCTAAAAATTAATCTTCTCGGATTTCTGAAAATCCCGTTTGGGGTGGTTGGGCGGACGAATACTGTACTGAAATACGAGCGTCCTCTCTCTAAAAGAACTACTAACGTGAAATAATACTCCGGGGAGTAGATGATATTCGGACTTATTTCAAACTAACGGCAGAGGGTTGAATGACGCTTTTAAGTTGAAGAGGGGCTAATTTTTCTGCTATTTTATTCAAGTCACCTGTAACTTTTGAAATTTCACGTGGATTAGCCTTACGAATTGTGTTTGGTTTAGGAACATATTCTATTCTAGTTTTTGGAACTCCTTTTACATCCTCCATATAACTAGCTACCATCATCTCCGAAATAATCACTTCCTCTCCATCAACTTTGTAACGCGTCCTGATTGTGTTATGTTCAGGGCCATGTGTAAATATTGAAACCTCACCTGGATCCTTTACTCTATAATAGGGGTCCTCTCCTCCAAAGAGACTCTCACCTATACGCCGGTAATTAATCTCCCAACGATTATAAGCCGCCCTCCTTGCCGCCTCATCTCGCCATTTGTGTACTTCTTCTCCAATCTTTTTTGGCCTTAACTTTTCTAAAGCTTTGAATCTACCCTCTCTATCTCGACGAGCTACTTCTTCATCAATCTTCTGTTTTTCTAACTCCATGAGTTTCTTAGTAGTCTGAATAAAATTGCTAACCTCTGGAGGTATTTCCTTTGAAGTTCCCGCCTCTGCAACATCTATCAACACATTATCCGGATCTCCATCACGGTCAATCCGATCTACTATGTTTGTCTCATTCCGTCCAGGTCCTTTTGGGGTTTCTGTGGGTTTTACAGGATGAGTCCCTTTCTCTCCTAACGCCTCAGGTTTTATTGGGGGTAATCCAGATTGTTCGCCTGCCATAGAGATGTGTATTTATAGTACTTTCTTATTAAGAGTTTTGTCAAGTATGTCGCTCGCTTGAGAAACTTTATTCTGTTTGAGAAGCTGTCCAACGTGTTCTCCTATAACAGTTTTAATGGCCTCGTCGTGCTCTCTAGACGTTTGAATAACTATTGGTCTTAATTCAGGGAAGTGTTTATCCAGATTTTTCGCAACTTCTCTTACTTGTTCAAGTTCCATGGGTGGATGAAGTGAGTCGAGAATATATTTTGCTATTTCTTTTGCTCTTTCTGCATCCATTTCTCCAGCTTTCAGTCGTTCTTCTATTATTTGCAATATTTCAAATTCAATTTTCTTTCTATATTCTTCTGTATCCATAGGATTAATTCTATCAAAAGTTCAAACGTACAGTGAGCCAGCTCTAAATAGAGCCTTGGAGTAAGCTAGATATGTTGGGGTGGCTGGGCGAACGAATACTGTACCGAAATAAAGACATGTCTAATCTAAATTGAAGACGGACGTTAAGCTTGGACTTTCCTAGAAGGGAAATTTATATTTAATGCGCCAATAATTGTTTTTATCTTTCTCCATCAGCCACGCTTCTTTTGCAATAGTTTTTATTGGAAGCTTAGGTGGAAGTTCTTTCTTAATAGTATTTAATATTCCCGAAAAGTCATCTTTATCGGAAAGCTGAGCTAAAGTAAGATGAGGATTTATAGCTGGGTATTTGCCCTCATATGGCGGCGCATCTGGGTACTTTTCTACTATTAAAGTTGTCAACTTAATAAATGGTTTTCTAGGAGAAGGCATTAAGTAAATAACATTGGGAAAAGTTCTTATTTTTTCAAGAGTAAATTGAAAGGGTTTTATACTTTGAAATAATAAAGATAGGGTATTAAGAACTCTTTCATCTATTGATTGAGGATGCACAAATGGAAAAAGAAGAGTTATGTGGGGAGGAATACCTCTTAAGGCCGAATCATCATATTGTCTTCTCCATTGGCCTACAATAGGCTCAGATGTCAAAACGGGAATTAAAATAGTACTCTGAACCCCAATCATCATTAAAGCATACCATGATCTAATAAGATTGTTGTAAGGCTCTAAACCCTTGGGGTGAGTGAGGGGATTTGAACCCCCGACCTTCCCCTTCACAGGGGGACGCTCTAAACCACTGAGCTACACTCACCAGTAGCAATATTTTATCACAACGCATTGCTGTATTTACTGCTTCTGCCTGAAAGTTTATGGTTAATTCCCCTTTTGGAGCATAAAAGCAGTAGAATAATCTTAAATGAACCAGTTTCTAAGAATCGTCTTTATTGGCGTTGTGATAATCATTGCAGTTTCTTTTGTAAGAAAAACAGCCAAAGTCCAAACAAAGAAAAATTCCTTTTCAAATGTACTCGGGGAAGAAAGGCACAACACATCCCCTGCCTCCCCTGTTGAAAGAACTTTTGATAAAAGTATGCAGGTTGTTGGAGGTTTTATTGACAAAACAACCGACTTTGTGCAATCCCAGGCATCCAATGCAGCAGGGGTTGTTGCAAATACGGTTGTCCAAAATACAGCCAAAAGCGTGGCTGGCCAAATCCAAAAACTTCCCCCAGACCAACAGCAAGAGCTGAAAAAACAGCTCTGCAAATGATCATTGAAAAATAAAAATTATTCTGCTATTCTTTGTGGGCTATGCAAGTAAAATATTTAGGTCATGCTTCATTTTTAATTAAAACTAAAGACGCCAGAGTAGTTACAGATCCATATGATCCAAAGATGACGGGCTTGAAATTTCCCAAGATAGAAGCAGACGTCGTCACCATCTCTCATCATCACGCAGATCACGACAAAGCAGATCTGGTTTCAGGGACCCCGCTTACTCTTGATTGGCCGGGAGAATATGAGAAAAGCGGTGTAAGAATTTTTGGATTTAAAAGTTTTCATGACAGGAGTCAGGGGTCAGAGCGCGGAGAGAATATACTTTTCAAATTCGAGGCTGAAAATATTTCTCTTCTCCACTGCGGGGATATGGGCGTTGTGCCAAACCAAGAGCTTCTTGATGAAATCGGCGATATTGACATCCTGATGGTCCCGGTTGGCGGTTTCTATACGATTGGGCCTGAAGATGCAGTTGAGGTGGTCAAGAAGATTGAGCCTTCAATAGTGATCCCCATGCATTATAACGATCCTGCGCTTGACCAGAAAACGTTCGGTAAGCTCTCCACTCTTGCAGATTTTTTGAAGAAATTCGGCATCGAGAAAGCCGAGCTGGCTGATCAGTTAACGATTAAAAATGAAGAACTGGGAGAAGAGATAAAAATAGTCCCGATGAAGAAAGCGGTTTAACTCATTCCACTCTGATCATTTTGGGTGGGTAGTCAAGGAATTCCAATAAAAATCGAATCCTTAAGCTAACGTGTTAAGGGATGACATTGTAACTAATCTTTATGGCAACTGCCTCAGACGCTCTAAAAATTCCGCCGCATGACCTGCAGGCCGAGAAATCAGTTCTCGGCGCCATCCTAATTGACCAGTCTGCAATCACCCTAGTCTATGAGTTTCTGAAACCCGAGCACTTTTATATCCCCGAGCACCAATTAATTTATGATTCAATGTTCTCGCTGCTTGAAAAACAACAGCCTATCGACCTGATAACTATCCAAAGTGCCCTGAAAAAAGACGGGAATATAAAAAAAATAGGCGGCTCCTCATACATTTCCGATCTCATAAATACCGTCCCCACCTCAGCCTATGTCGAACACTATGGCCACATCGTCAAAGACAACTACACCAAGCGTAAGTTGATCGAGTTCTCCTCTCGCATGATTGAGAAATCGTTTGACGATCGCGGAGATACCAAAAAGTTGCTTGACGAGGCTGAAAAAGAGATTTTCCAACTCTCCCAAGAGCATCTCCGTCAAGATTTTATAGAACTCAAGGAAGCTCTGGCAGATAGTTTTGAGCGTCTTGAGGAATTTATTAAAAAAGGAACCGGCCTTCGCGGAGTATCTACTGGTTTTTCAGGGTTGGACAAAAAACTGGCGGGTCTTCAGGATTCCAATCTAATCATTTTAGCCGCCCGTCCCGGAATTGGAAAAACAACTCTTGCCCTAAATATGGCGATGAATGTCGCAGTTAAAGAAAAAATGGCTGTTGGATTTTTTTCATTGGAGATGAGTAAGGAGGAGCTTGTAGATAGGCTTTTAGTGGGCCAAGCGGACATAGATGCGTGGCGCCTCAAGACAGGCCGACTATCTGATTCTGATTACAAAAAGTTAACAGAGGCAATGGGCGAACTCTCAGAGGCCCCGATGTTCATTGACGATAGTCCGGGGATCTCAGTTCTAGAGATGCGGACAAAAGCCCGTAAGTTAAAAGTCGAGAAGGATGTCAAGCTGTTAATTGTCGACTATCTGCAGTTGGCAGATGCCGGTCGCCAATTTGATTCGAGGGTGACTGAGGTTTCGCTTATTTCCCAAAGCTTGAAAAATTTGGCCAGGGAACTTAAGATTCCGGTTTTGGCGATTTCTCAACTATCACGTGCTGTTGAGCAGCGAGGCTCGAAAAAACCCCAACTGGCTGATCTTAGGGAATCTGGGGCAATTGAGCAGGATGCTGACGTAGTCATTTTCCTCTATATGGATGAGGATTCTGAGGATATTTTGGATGCCAGCAAAAGGCTTATCAAGCTCACTATTGCCAAGCACCGCAACGGTCCCCTTGGCGATCTTGATCTGATGTTCCGTGCCGACCGGGTCAAATTCTACGGAGTAGACAAGTCTGAGAAATAAGAACAAACTTAACCTTAAGTTAAGGATTGACAGAAGAGTTTGAAAAATATTCATTCCATTTCTCCACAAAAAAACGGCTCTTAACAGCTTCTCATCAGTTTCTTACATATTTTCTGTGTTGACAAAATGGGCTTGACAAGTAAGATGTTCTTGCTGTTTTATCTTTCAAGTCCTACTTTTGACATCTTTTGTATTGTTTGTTACAATTTAGTCATGTTGAGTCCCATAGTGAACACTAAAGTCTATACTCCTGAACAGGTTGCAGAGATGTTGCAGCTTAGCAAGAATACAATATACGAGCTTATCGGCAGGGGTGAGATCATCGCCAAGAAATTAGGCAAAGTCTATCGCATTCCTGCAACTTCGTTGTCTTTTGTTTTTACTGGCTTAGACTACGATCTATCTCTTGCTGAAAGAGAGGACAAAAAAAACTTGCCCTTAATACAGAAAGAGCTTAAAAAAGCACTCAAGCTTTGAAGATATTTCAACAGTCAAAAGATATAAATTCGAAAGCGTCATAATAATTTTCAATACCTTCAACTGTATCGTATGTATAGGTACTGCACATCTGCTTGACATCACATGTGGCATGTGCTAAAATTACTTATTATGTATCGTTTACATCTTTATTTAACCGAAGAAATCAAACAGCAATTGAGTATTAAAGCCAAAATAACCGGCAAGACTAAGGCGGAGATTGCAAGAGAAGCTCTTGAAAAAGGTCTCATGAGAACAGAAGCTTTGAGGTCTAATTCTGCCAAGGCATTGCTTGACCTAGCAAGAATAGCTGAAAGTTTACCTTCTGAGGCTGATTCTCCTAGAAATCTTTCCACAAATCACGATTATTACGCTTGGGGAGATAAAAAAAATGAATAATAAGCTTGTTATTGGAGATGCTGATTCATTGATTGCTCTTGCTTATAAAGATGATGTTAATCATCAAAAAGCAAGAAAAATAGCTGAATGGCTCCTGTCAGGAGGATATCAGATAATTTACCCTAATACAGCGATTTTAGAGGCTATTACAGCCTTAAAAAGAGCTTTGAATCTTCCTAACAAAGCGCATTTAATCGCTACACAGTATGTATCTGGAGCATTTGTTATCGAATATATTGATGAGGATTTGCAAAAGGAAGCATCGAGACTGTTCAATGAGAAAGCTCAATCAAAAAAGAATACAATCTTTGATGCTGTGGTTGCCAGTGTTGCAAAAAAATTACAAGCTGAAATGATTTTTTCTTTTGACAGCTGGTACCCAAAAATGGGATTTGAGTTGGTTGGAAAGTAGATAACTATTTACTGGTCCTGGTAATCCCCAAGAGTCTTGCGACAAATGTCTTGTTAAGGGTCTTGATACGAGAGGCAAGAAGGAGCTTTATCTCAACTCTTTTTTTTTAATTTTGCCAACTCTACCGTTAATACGCCTATTATCTCCTTCATCTGCCGGTTCTCATTCTTAAGCCTGCTGTATTCGAGGAGACTAACAGTTCCCCGAGCTCGCCTTGCTGAGCCATCCGTAGATTGTTTTCTCAGATATGCCATATTGTTTTGCAATGTCCAAAACCTTTTCTCCAGATTTGATCTTACTTAAGATCTCTGCCTTTACTTCAGCTGCAATTGGATTAAACATGATACTCACCTCCTTCTTTAAGAGGCAAAAACCAAATTTCTTATTTCTTACAATATAAAGCACTTCAAAATCGACGATATAAAGCGTGATCTAGGCATAACAATACTAACTCCAGGGAGATTTATTCAATATTTGAGAAGTTTCCAGCGTTAAGGCAAATATTTATTGCTTGACAAACTACTCTTGACAAGAAGGATTTGACTACTAGATCAGTAAGCACTCATTTTCATTCAACTTTTTCTCAGTAGGCCATAGCTACTAATCTTTTAATCATCTTATCAAAGGCTATTCCGGCAGCTTCGGCTGCCTTGGGCAGCAGGCTTTGGGGAGTAAGCCCTGGAATTGTGTTTATCTCAAGAGCATAAATCCCATCTTTTGCAACAATAAAGTCAGACCTCGAGAAATCTCGATAACCAAGTTGGTTGTGAATCCTTAAAGCAATTTTTTGTAATTCTTTTATCTTCTCAAAGGCTAAAGAGGGAGCGTTGGGGATTTCTTTGGTTTTTCCACTGTATTTATTTTCAAAACTAAACCATTCTCCTTTTGGGGGGCGGATCTCAACAACAGGAAGCGCCTTCTCACCCAAAATTCCAACAGTTGCTTCAATCCCTACTATAAAATCCTCGACTAAAAGATTTTTATATGTTCTAAAAAGTTTATCTAAGTTTAGTATCTTTAAATCTTTTTTATTTTTAACAATAAAAACGTCAACGCTTGAGCCGCTGTCTGACGGTTTTATAACAAAGGGTATTTTTGTCAAAAGTCGTGCTTTGTTTTTAGGGCTTAAAATAAACCAAGGAGGAGTTTTTATACCAGATTTTTGACAAAACTTTTTAAATTGGATTTTATCCCAACCGCTTTTGCAAGCTTTGGAACCAGATCCCACAAATTTAACTTTTAGTTCTTCCAAAACTCTTGTAAATCTCCTCCTTCACCCTCTTTCCCATGAAGAACCGGAAATACAACATCAACCTTTCTTGTCTTACTCTTAAGTTTTTCCAAACCTAAAGCAAAATCAAATATTTCAACCTGGTAGTTTAGTTTTTTTAATGAGGCAACAACGTTCTTTGCAGAAATTAAAGAAATATCTCTTTCATTGGATCTTCCCCCTGTTACAACCAAAACTCGCATCAAAAAGATATTTTAACAAAAATCCAGATATTAAAAAAGTCAGAATCGAAAATAGCAAAGTTGCTAAAGTGTTAGAGTTAACCCTCGTGAAATTCTTCGGTGTAGATAAGTCAGAGAAATAATGGGTACATTTACCCTGAAAATAAGTAATAAATAGCTTTTATCCTGTCTCAATAATCTATCTGCTTTACATTAGGAAGTGTCTGTGATAGACTTGCTCTCGCAAATTAGCATATTACAACAATCTGAATGATAAAAAGTAGATTGGTAGCTGCTCTTCCTCAAGTAATTATTCCTTTGTATGTTAAATCTCCACTTTACAAGATTTACACAATTGATTTAGGATTTTTCGTCATTCGATATAACGACATCTTTTTTACCCTTTATCACCTACCTATCCTTATTGTCTTTTCTCTTATTGCTACCACCTGTATTGCATTTATTCCCCTTATAATATACTTTCGCTACAAAAAGATGCTTGAGGCTCCTTACGTAATCCTTGAAGTTAAACCCTTGCGAAAGACCGAACAATCTGCGCTCTCTACTAAACAGCTTTTTACAATGATTCATTCCTTAGAGCGTCAAAGCACATTTGTAAAAAGGTTACTTAACGTCAAAAGAACCATATCTTGCGAGATCGTCTCATCCAAGGATGAGGGGATAAGATATGTACTTCGTGTTCCCAAAGATGATGTTGAAATTATCAAAAAACAGTTGATCGCTTATCTCCCCGGGGTTGAGGTGAGGGAGCTTGAGAAAGACTTTTTGCCTCAAACTCAAGAGGAGTTTAAGAAGCGCTCTGGCGATATAAAGTTTAAACAAATGGAGTTTAGCCTCTCAGGATCCTCGTTTATTCCGCTTTATGAGCAGAATACACTGGCCGAACATGACCCAATAGCGTATATCACTACCCACATGACGAACCTTGGGAAGCGCGATTTTGTTCTGTTTCAGGCGGTATGTACTCCTGTTCTAACAGATACCCACAGTAGACTCACGTCACGTATGAGAAAGATCAGGTATATGGCACACAAGCGAATAGACTTTTCAGGAGAACTTTACTATAGCGCCCCACTGATAATTCTCATGTTTTTCGCACGACTTTTTGATGCCGCGATGCGCCTCATCCTAACAATCTTCTTTATGTTCACGGACTTCATCATGTCGTTTGACGGATACAAAAGCAAAAGCCCTCCAAATCATGAGCTAACCAAAAAAAGGGAACCCAAAAGAATTGAAGACTTGGGCCCTCTCAAGCAGGATCTTTTGAAGTCTATCTCCTCAAAAATAGATCAGAATCTATTTGAAGTCTCCTTGAGACTGTTTATTGCAGCCAAACAGAATGGTGATGAGATAAATTCAAGAATAAGGGGAATAAAGTCATCTTTTGAAACATTCTCATCAGGTTATCAGCGAATAATCACAAAGGGTCAACTCCCGCTTCTTTCAAATTTAAAGATCCTGAAAAACTTCTCGTATCTTAATCTTAAAAATAGATTGCTTGCCCCCTCCGGTAATTCAATCCTGTCGGTTAACGAACTCTCCACTCTCTACCACTTCCCCTTCACCCCAACCACAAAAACCGAGGACATTGTAAAGGTACATAGTCAAGAGCTTCCAGCTCCTCTGGCTTTGAAAAACGCTAATGGTTTACTTGATGGTATATTTGGAAAAAATACTTATGGAGGGGAAACCACGAATATCGGCTTAACCCGCGAGGATAGGGAAAAACACGTCTTTATCATTGGTCAAACAGGAAGTGGAAAATCAACAATCATCTTTCATATGGCAAAGTGCGATATTCAAACTGGAGGCGGACTGGCTGTTTTCGACCCCCATGGGGACTTAGCCGAGGATTTGATTAGCACAATCCCCAAGGAGCGAGAAGGCGACTTTATTTATTTTAATCCTTTTGACTTGGGTCATCCGATTGGCATAAATATCCTGGAGATCCCCAAAGGACTCTCGGATGATGAGCTTGAGCTTGAACATGAGAGCGCTACAGAGGGAGTAGTATCTATCTTCAGACGTGTATTTTCTCAAGAGGAGAGTACCAATGCGCACCGTATAGAGTATATGCTCCGCAATACAATCTATACGGCTTTTGGGACAGTTGATACGCCAACCATCTTTACAATCTATGATCTTTTAAACAATCCTGACTTTCGAAAGCAAGCGATTTCACGACTCACAGACCCGAACCTTAAAAACTTCTGGAAGTATGAGTTTGGGCGCGCCGGTAACTACCAGGTTGTCAAGATGGTCTCTGGAGTAACTGCCAAGGTTGGACGATTCCTATTCTCGCCCATTGCAAGGCGGATCCTTGAACAGAATAGCTCAACCATAAACTTTGATGAGATCTTAGATACTGGTAAGATTTTAATCTGTAACCTCGCGGAAGGAAAACTTGGTGAGGACACTTCTCAACTATTGGGCATGACAGTACTTGCCAAGATCCAACAGGCTGTCCAAAGACGTGCAAGACAGGATAAGAGTCAGAGACGCCCATTTCACCTCTATGTTGATGAATTTCAGAATTTTGCCACCTCATCTTTCACCAGAATGTTATCAGGAGGACGCAAGTTTGGACTAACGGTTACGATCGCCGAGCAGTCAACTGCGCAGCAAAGGGACAAAACCATAACTAATACCATTCTCGCAAACTGTGGAACTGTCATCTGCTTCCGAACCGCAAGTCCCCAAGACGCCTTCTTTATGAGTCCACAGTTTGAGCCATATATTTCGCGGGAGGCTCTTTCCTCACTCCCCAGGTACCGCTTCTTTATCAAGCTTTCCGCTGTCTCCCCTGAGGAACCATTCTCAGGACATACTTTTCCTGTTGATATTGAAAAAGATCAAGCTAAACTCCAGCGACTTATTGAGGCCTCACGAAAAAATTATGCAATTTCCTACCAGAAACCAAAGATCAAAGTGTATGTCCCCTCAGCAAAAAAGCACAATACCCGCACCTCCTCAAACGGAAATGGCAAAAGTAAAAAACCGCAAGATCCTCAAATTAAAGACGACCAATCTAGAACAGTTGGCTCACTAACATGAGAAGTATAAACGATAGTTACCTATACCTACCAAATTCTAAAGAATTTGAAGCTAAATTTATAAATTCCTTTGCATCTATATCCTTATATATAAATATATAAGGTAGTGTAAATACTTTACATACTTGACCTTATGAAAAAACTACACCCCCTACATTTAACCTTAAAACCCAGACAACAAGAAATTCTCATACTACTCTATAGATTCAGGTTCTTAGATAGACACCAAATCCAAACAATGCTTAATCATAAACACATGGAAAAAGTCAGACTCTGGTTAAACGATTTAACTCAACAAGGCTACATTCACAGGTCCTACTCCAAACAGTTCAGAGGTGAAGCAGCAATATATTGCCTTGTAACAAAAAGCAGAAGGTATTTAAAAAACTTAAAGCCTGATAAAGAAAAAGGAAGAGAGACAATTAATAAATTACTGCTTAACAGGATTTATAGAGAAAAAACTCTCTCAACTACATTTCGCAAACATTGCATGTTAATAGCAGATATTTACCTTTCCCTTTTGACATTGGTCAATAAAAACAAAGCAAAGCTCCACTTTTATAACAAGATTGATTTGTATGGCATAAATTATCTTATTATGCCTTACCCTGATGCCTACTTTGCCATTGAGGAGGCAAAAGGCACCATAAAAAGATATTTCTTAGATGTTTTTGATGAGCTGCCTCCGCGAATGATCTTAAGACGAAGAGTACGGCAGTATCTAAGATATTATGATAAAGGAGAGTGGCAAGACCAGGCTAAAAAGCCATTTCCTGAGATACTTCTTATCTGTCCTGATGAGAGATCAAAAAGTTACGTAGTAAGATTTGTCAAAAAAATATTTGAATATGAAGATTCTCCTTCCTTTTACCTGTCAACCTGGCAGGAAATACAAAAAAAAGGGATAAATAGACAGGTTTTACATAAACTGGATTGATTCAGAAATTTATTTTTCCGAATTTTTCTGCTTACTTTGGTTCTTCATTTCCATGCCAAACGCGCATTCTATTTTGTGCTAGGGATGAAAGCACCAAATGAAGTCTTAGAGGAATTTAACTTAGTGGCGGAGACATATCGATATATGGATTCTGTACCATCAGGGTATGATTACCCCAAATAATGCTCTTGACAGATATACTTATATTGGATATTATTGGACTATAGGCTTATGCGAGAAATAGATCGTGAGAAAACAGGGCCAATGCAAGTAACCGTAAAGACGGAGGAGGAAAAAATTTCAAGGAGAGGCTTTTTGAAAAAGGCAGCGGCAGTTGGACTTACTGCTGGTGTTCTTGGTACAGGAGCTGTAGTTGGATTTAATGCGTTTGAAAAAGCTCTCAGTATCGAGAATCCACTCCCCGATCTCACATCACCAGTCCCCGGTCAACCCAAACCAAGCAAAGGACCCAAACCAGAAAATCCTCCTCCCTATAAATCAACAGGAGAATTTTGGAATGATCTTGGTTTTGTAAATGTCCGTCACGACCTACCGGGGGTGACTAACGACATGACAACTGGAATTTTAGCTGATGTTTCCAGAAGAAAAATTGATTATTTAGGCAGTACTGTTAATGCCTGGATATTAAAAGTTTATTATGATCAGGATTCAAATAATAATCCTATTTTTGCCAACATAACACTTGGGGCAGATAGGTTAGGAATTTGGGTAGCAAAACTGGTCTCAGGAGAGCCTAATCTAGCTAACTTTTCTGGAGGGAGCGCCGCCTCTGCATGGGGCTTTAATCTATTACCGACAAATGAATTTGTAAAAATATTACAACACAAAATCGGGCATCAATTCGGGTTTGACTTTATGACACGGGCGGACAATGCATCTCTAACTGGAGATAATTTTTCGTTTATAAGATCAAAAATACCAGAGACAAAAAAACTTATATCCAAGTTAATCTTGATGCAAAAAAATCAAGGAGGGAATATTAGAATTGGTCCCAATGACGTTTTTTATCCGCTTAATATTATGCTACCTCCTGCTAAAAAATAATCTTTTTGTCTTCCAATAGTCAGTTCTCCTTGACAACAAATTATTTTTCCTAGATACTATTTAAATATAATGATTAAAAGGATCTTTGTTTTTCTATTGGTTATTTTTCTTCTAATAGATTCTGTGCTCTTAATAATTTTTTTAAGACAAAAGCCCTTAGCTTATATCAAAAAATATACCTTTGAGACTGTGAATCCTGTCTATCATTATAAGCCTGGCCAATACGAAATTTTCCCGGGGGACTTAAATCAAAATGCTCCAGGCGAAGTTAAGCTTCTTGGATACTTAAGTTCAGACCCCATAATAGAGAATAAAAAAGCGTATATAGAAGTCGTTTTTCAAACCAAAAAAGGATCTTGGATCAATAGCAAATTACTTCTTGGGAGAGTAGATGAAGATATATCTTATTCTTTCGCAAAGAACGGGAACATCAGAAACACGATACAATGGAACTTCGGCACGGTAAGTGCTATACTCCCGTATCTTAAAAAGGATTATCCAGTTTATCTAAAAATTGTTTATCAAAAAAATCTCTCTGGCTTGTCAAAAAAATGTGATGGGAAGTGCCTTAAAAACTTGGAAGAAAAGATTTCCCTTTACTCAAACAATGCCCAATTATTGAACTCCATTGATGGGTATGGACAAATTGACAGTAAAATAATTACTGGCCCTGTAAGCGGAGTCTTGCTTTATGTTAATAACTAAAATAAGTGACTCATTAAGATACCTCATCCTCTTTACTTTCGTTGCAGCTTTTCTATTAATATCTAGAAGTATAGTTTCTGCTCAAGTAATATCTAGAAGTATAGTTT